>JADHEF010001378.1_pt1 | contig 15433 bp, 8 predicted proteins | sample 8952391 | NCBI WGS metagenome assembly JADHEF01 (sample SAMN16124439, study PRJNA663245) | bioreactor sludge metagenome | isolation source: sludge (nitrite) | place: India:Bengaluru | collected 2019-02-28
TGAGCGTGCGCAACGCCGGCGCCCCGGTGCTCAACGCCTCGGGCAACTGGCACGGTGCCAGCTCGCTGGCCGGCGTCCAGGCTCTCGTCTCGGCTTCCGTGGTCGACTACACCCCGTGGCTCGACTCATCGGCGGATACGAATGTTGCCGCCGGCTTCCAGGGCGACTACAGTTACCTGCATGTGGCCGCGGCCAGCGCGCAGTACGGCCCGGACGGGCGCATCCAGGAGGGCGTGGATTTGCTCGCCGACGGCGCGCTGACCGGCGCCGTCCGGACGGTCAACGTGGAGGCCGGGAGTTACACCGAGTCGGTCACGGTGCCCAAGTCCGCGACGATACTGGGCGCCCAGGCGGGCGTGGACGCCCGCGGGCGCGTGGCGGTTCCCGAGAGCACCGTCAACGGCGGCATGTCGCTGGGCGCCGACTCGATCACCCTGGACGGCATGGCCTTCGCGGGCAGCGTGGGTGTCGGCGGCGGATGGAAGGGCGTGACCCTGCGCAACCTGCTGGTCGCCTCCTCCGGCGGAAACGGCCTGTTTGCCGGCTCGGCCGGCAACCCCGCGGAGATTGTCGCGGAGAAGAACCGCGTCGAGGACTTCGCGGGAGTCGGCATCGGCGGCTACCTGGCCAACTCGATGGTGACCGACAACCTGGTGCGGAACACCGCCGCAGCCGGCGCAACCGGCATCGGCGGCCAGCTGACCACCGTAACCGTGGAATCGAACAAGGTCACCGGTCTTTCCGACGGCCGCGCCTTCGCCTTCATGTACGGCAACTCCGCGGGCTCGGCGGTCCAGGTGAACCGCTTTGAGAACAGCAAGGTCGGCGTGGCGGTGGACGGCGGGGTGGCGATGGACGCCTCGGTCGTCTTCACGCGCAACCACGTGACCGGCATGCCGGCAGGCACCGGCTTCGGCGCGAAGCACGACGGAACGGGCACGTTGGCCGCCACGGGCAACTGGTGGGGGCACGTGTTCGGACCGAGGGATCCTCTGGCGAACGCCGTTGGCCGCGGGGTGGAAACCACCGCCACCGCGGGCGGCACGGTCGCCTACAACCCCTGGTACGCCAAACGCGACCTGGCCAACCTGCTGCAGTCGGTGCGCGCGCTCAACGATCGCGACGGCGACGGCATCTGGGATGCCGACGAGGACGAGAACCTGAACGACGTGGTGGACGCGGGTGAAACCAACCGCGCGGTGAAGGACAGCGACGGCGACGGGTTTGAGGACGGCGTGGAGAAGGTCTTCGGATCCGACCCGCTGGACAACGCCTCCATGCCGCCGTCGGGAATCCCCTACGACTCGCTGGCTGACAGCGACGGTGACTTCAGCAGCGACTTCTACGAGTACGCCCACAGCACCAACTGGACAAGCTCGGGAAGCCGTCCGGGGCTGGCCGACGTGGACGGCAACGGCCTCCTCACCGGCACCGATGTGACGAGGGTCAACCAGGTGCTGGTCGGCTCGGTTCCGGTAACCAACTCCGGCGTCCAGCTGGACAACGCCGACGTCAACCGCAGCGGCAATGTGAACAACACCGACGCGATCATCCTGCGCCGCATGCTGGCGGGGGTGATCCTGGTCATTCCGGCCAACTGATTCCCTATCCGGACGGGCGGGTGCGGTGCCAACCGGCAACCGCGGTGGTGCCGCCACCCGCCCGATTCGAAAAGGGTCTCCTGACCGGAAATTGACCGAAGCAGACATAACAAGATCACAACAAATTGTGAAGGAGGGTTCGCGATGAGAAAGACGATGGGGTTCCTGGTACTGGCAGCCGCACTGGCATCGCCGTGCGCCGCCCAGACGAGCGCCACGGTGGTGGCGAAGTTCGCAAAGGCGCCGGCACCGGGGGCGGGAGATTTTGTGGTCCGCCTGGAAAAGGACGGGGCGCCACAGTCCGTGGCGGGATTCGCCTTCAAGGTGACTTATAATCCGGCCCAGGTCGACCTGGTTTCCGTCACGGGGGCCGACGCCGGGCCGGCTGCGGGGGCCCAGTTCACCCTCGGGCCCGCAAAAGCGGCCGGCGAAGGGCGCGCGACGCGGATTTTCACCATGACCACGCTCAGGGACATTTCCGCCGGACCCCTCGCGGATCTGAAGTTCCAGCGTAAATCCGGAGGGGCGTTCGTTTTCTCGGTTGATGACCGGGATAGCGACCCCGTGGACGGGCTGCAGGACGCGTCGCTCAAGAACATCCCGCACACATTTGACGGGGCCATGGTGGCCGGCACGGCGCTTTGAGACCGTTCCGGTCGTCCTGGTTCCGGAGGCACACGCTGCCCGCCCGCGGGTGGCGCCCGCGCAACCGATGCGGACCCCCACCAACACGAGCAGGGCGCCAAGATTCCGTTGATTCCCGCCTGACCGCCCCCCCCAGGTGAAATCGAGGCGGGTCCGGGAGCCTGCGGACGGGCAGTGGGTGTCGCCGGAACCGGATGACCGGACCATGCGGTGAAACAGGAAGGCGGAGTTCTCGCCAACAGGAAATGCCGCGGTTTTTGCGGCCGGCTATTCTTTGGGCTCTGAAAGGATGGGGCACGCATGGACTGGACCCGAAGCAGGAACTGGTTAGCATCCTTCATGGCGGGGGTGACGGTGCTCCTTGCCTCCCCGGTACTCGGGCTGAACACGGTCACCGCCGTTCTCGATGCGCCCCCGCCCGCGGGAGGCGGGGCGTTCTCGGTGAGCCTGGTCAACAGCGGTCCCGTCAGCACCATATCCGGCTTCGCGATCCATGTGGCGTTTGATGACACCCAGGTGACCCTCACCGGGGTGTCGGACAACACCGGTCAGCCCGCGGCGGGCGTCGAGTACTACCTTGGCCCCAGGTACTCCGCCGCCCTGGCCCCCGGGACGAACGCTTATGTTCCGGTCCTGATGTCCACCCTCTACGATGTGACGGACGCCGGTCCTGTTGCCCGCCTCGATTTCGCGACTCTTCCCACCTTCACGGGCACGGTCCGCCTTTTCCTGGAGGATCACTTCTCGGATCCGGTGGACGGTCTGCTCGGGTCGGACCTTGAGAACATTCCCCACGGTTTCAGCGCGCCCGATCCGCTGGTGCAGGCTCCTGGGCTCACCCGTCTCGTTCCGGACCGGCGGCGCGTGAACACCGGAGATTTCACGCTGACCGTGGAGGGCTCCAACTTCGTCGATGGCGGCTCCGTGGTGAAGTGGAACGGCCTGGCCCGCACGACCGCGTTTGTTTCCGCCACCACACTGACCGCGCTCATTCCGGCCTCGGACCTGGCCCTGTCCGGCGTCTCCACCGTCACGGTCGAAAACATCCTGCCCCCGGGCGTTTCCGTCGGGTTTCCTTTCCAGGTGCTCGAGGAACCGGCGGTCGTCTATGTGGACGACGACTGGACCGGGTTTCGCGACGACACCCTCGTGGTGTTCGCGGGTGCGGCCACCAATCCGCACCGGATCGGTTTCGACGCATTCTCCGCGATTCCGGACGCGCATGCGGCCGTGGCATCCGCAGGCACCGTCCATGTCGCGCCGGGGGACTATCCCGCGACGGTATACCTGCGCAAGCCCCTGTCCCTGTTGGGGGCCCAGGCCGGCGTGGCCGCGCCAACCCGCGTGGCGTCCGAGAGCGTGATCCGCTCCGCCGAAACCAGCGGATCCGTCCAGGTCGAGTCGGGCGGGGTCACCATTGACGGGTTCCTCCTCGCGGATTCCGTGACGGCGGTCCATGTGACCGGCGGCCCCGCGGCGGGACTGCGGTTGCTGAACTGCATCGTGGCCGGCACCGCCGGTGTCACCCTGGAGGGATTCCGCCTGGAGGGCGCGGACGGGGCAGTGCTGGAACAGGACCTGGTCACGACCTGCGGGTTGGGAGGTATCCGCATCGGGGCCGGCGGATCGATGGCCGCCACGACCTGCACGGTGTCGGGGTGCGGCGTTGGCGCGGAGGCCGCGGGTGCCGGTGCCCTGATGAACCTGGAGGCCGGTTCGCTTTCCGCCAACACCACCGGTGTTGCCGTGTTGGCGGGCGCGCACGCGGTCATGCTCCGCAACCTTGTCCACGGGGGCGGAGAAGGAATCACCGTGGCCGGTCCGGACTCGGCGCTCCTGTCGTCCTTCGACGAAGTGTCCAGCGTTTCGGGTGTGGGAATTGCAGTCTCGGAAGGCGCGGCCTCGGTTTCCGATGGCCGCATCCTCGACAACGCGACGGGGATCCTGGTCTCCGGCAACGGGGATCTGACCAGCCTTACCCGCTCCATGATTGCCGGCAACTCGGGCGCGGGCGTCGAGGTGGCTCTCGGCACGGTCATGGCCGTCGTCAATGATATCACGCGCAACACGACCGGGGTGCTGGTGCAGGCCGGCGCGGTTCCCACGACGGCCGGAATGGTGTTCAACCGGATTCGCATCAACGGCAACCTGGCGGCCGGTGCGGACAACCGCTCCGTGCTGGGCGAGCTCAATGCGCTCGGCGTGTGGTGGGGCGACTTCTCGGGTCCGTTCCAGTCGGCCACAAACCCCGGCGGCAAAGGCAATCTCGTCAGCGACCGCGTGAACTATGATCCGTGGTACGACAAGGGCCGCTTCCTCAACGACCGGGACGGCGACGGCATCAGGAACGCCTACGAGGATTACGACCTCGACAATGCGTGGGACGCGGACGAGACGCGCGTGACGGTCCGCGACACGGATGCGGATGGCGTGGAGGACGGCATCGAGAAACGAGCCGGATTCGACCCCACCAGCGCCGCAAGCCGCCCGGCCGGGGGGGACGCCGACGGGGACCTGCTGCCCTCCAGCCTGGACCCGGACGACAACAATCCCGATCTGGACGGCGACCGGTACAGGGACGGGTACGAATACGCGTTCTATACGGACATGAACCGTGCCGCGAGCCGGCCGAAACTCGGTGATGCCTCGGGAAACAACATACTCAACGCGCAGGACGGCACCCGCACCCGCCAGTTCCTGGGCGGCCAGGCGGTCCCGGTGGTGACCGACAACATGGATATGGATCGAAACGGAATCCTCAACTCGGCGGATGGCACGCGCCTCTCCCGCTTCCTGAACGGGCTGCAGCAGCTGCTGCCGTGAAGGGGAGATTTCACTTGAACCAGGTTTCGCACGAACAGCCAATCAACCAACCACATGGGGGTGTCTGAAAAATGGATGAAACAGGATTTGGAAAGCCGGGGCTGTTCCGGGGTTGCCGGGCCGCCCTGATCGCCCTGTCGCTGATGGCGCTCGTCCAGGCCCCGTCACACGCCGCCGGGATCGCCAAGTTGAGTTTCGTGACCACGCCCACCGCGGCCAGCCAGCCGTTCAGTGTGCTCATGCGCCTGGACGACTGCACCACGCCGATCGCCGCCTATGATCTCCGTGTCTATTTCACGGGCGCTTTCGTCACCATCAACGATGCCACCGACGCCAGCGGGACCGGGCAGATATATCACGATGTTTACCCCATTCCGCCGGGTGCCCCCTATGCCGATACGGTGAACTTTGACGGTGATACGGCAACTGACAGCTGGATCCAGAACATCATGACCCTGGCCGGCAACTATGTGCAGCCGCCCGGGCCCATCACCATTTTCTCCTTCACCACCAAACCCACCTACAATCCGGCGACAGACCGGATCCTCATCAAGGTGGTGCGCGGGGAGGATTTCCCCGCCCCGCCAGCCGAACCGTTCATCGTCCGGGGTTGGTTCGACGAGAACGGCAACGAGTTTCCGGTGACATACGGCACGGATGTTCCGGTGGGGGTGTCGCGTTTCTCGGTCGCCTAGGGAGGACCGCGCGAATTGTGGCATGCCGCCGCGGGCGGCGGGCCCGGTCCCGCGCCTTTCGGTATTCCACGCCCCGTGACCGGGGGAGGGCGGCCGACGCTTGACAAGACCCGGTGCCGGGCCTTCCCGTAAGGGTCCATCTGTGAAAACCGGCCCGGCCGTCCGCGTTGCGGCAAGGCCGTTCCGGCGGAAAAACGGGTGCCTTGCATGGTGATGGACCGTCCGATGGGGCGGCTGCTCTTGCTGCCAGCCGCCCTGCGCCGGATGCCTCCCGCCGCCGCGCGGGTTTGCCCGTCCCCCTGATCACGCGCGAAAGGCAGTGCCACATCCCCATGATCCTCATCCTCGATTTCGGCTCCCAGTACTCCCAGTTGATCGCCCGCAAGGTGCGCGCGCAGCGCGTTTACTGCCAGATCGTCCCGTTCAACACGCCCGTGGACGAGCTCCGCGCCCTGGCCCCGGTCGGCCTGATCCTGTCCGGCGGGCCGGCGTCGGTAACCGGAAAGGGCGCGCCGAAGGTGTCGCCCGGGATTCTGGAACTGGGCGTGCCCATCCTGGGCCTGTGCTACGGCATGCAGCTGCTCGTGCACCTGCTGGGCGGAGAGGTGAAACCCCAGGCCCACAGCGAGTTCGGCCGGGCCACCCTGCACGCGGACACGGCGGATCCCATCCTCGAGGGAATCGCCGACGGCGGCACGGTGTGGATGAGCCACAACGACGCGGCCGTGCGCCTGCCCCGCGAGTGGGCCACGCTGGCCCACACCTCCGCCTGTCCGCAGGCCATCGCCCGTCACCGCAGGCTGCCGCTTTACGGCTTCCAGTTCCACCCCGAGGTGCACCACACGGCCGGCGGCCCGCGCTTCCTTCGCAACTTCGTGCGCGGCGTGTGCGGGGCCAAGGCGGACTGGCGCATGACGGACTACATCGAGCAGAGCGTGCGCGAGATCCGCGCGCGGCTCGACGCGGTTCCCGGGTCGCGCGTGGTGAGCGCCGTCAGCGGCGGCGTGGATTCCACGGTCATGGCGGCCCTGCTTCACCGCGCCGCCGCCGACCGCTTCGTCCCCGTCTTCGTGGACAACGGGCTGCTGCGGGCCGACGAGGTGGAGGCCGTCCAGGCCAACTTCCGCGACAAACTCGGCATCGGGATCAAGACGGTGAAGGCGGCCGGGCACTTCCTGCGCAAGCTGAAGGGCGTCAGCGAGCCCGAGCAGAAGCGCCGCATCATCGGGCGCGAGTTTGTGAACATCTTCTTCCGCGACCTGCGCAGGAAGGACTTCCTGGCCCAGGGCACACTGTACCCGGACGTCATCGAGAGCGTGAACGTGAGGGGCCCGAGCGCCACCATCAAGACGCACCACAACCGTGTGCCCGAGATCCTCGCGCTGATGAGGGAGGACCGCGTCATCGAACCCCTGCGCGAACTGTTCAAGGACGAGGTGCGCGAACTGGGGCTGAAACTGGGCATCCCGCGCGAGCTGCTGTGGCGCCAGCCCTTTCCCGGTCCCGGCCTGGCCGTGCGCATTCTCGGCGAGGTGAACCCCGCGCGGCTCGATATCCTGCGGCGCGCCGACCGCATCGTTCTCGACGAGGTGAAGGCGGCCGGCCTGTACCAGAGAATCTGGCAGAGTTTCGCCGTGCTGCTGCCCGTCAAGGCCGTCGGCGTGATGGGCGACGAGCGCACCTACGCCGACGTCATCGCCCTGCGCAGCGTGGAGAGCGTGGATGGCATGACGGCGGATTTCTCGCGCCTCCCGTGGGACCTCCTGGCCCGCATCTCGTCGCGGATCATCAACGAGGTGAAGGGCGTCAACCGCGTCGTCTACGACGTGAGCAGCAAGCCGCCCAGCACGATCGAGTGGGAGTAAACAAAGCCCGAATCAGCCACGAACAAGCACGAACGAACACGAACGAAATTCGACAGGCGATTGGAAAGGGTGGCCTTGAGTGACGGATCTCCTCTTTAAGGACGAATGTTACAGGATCGTCGGGGCGGCCATCCGGGTTCGGAAGACGCTGGGTTATGGTTTCCTGGAAAAAGTGTACGAAAACGCGCTTGGGATCGAGTTGCTTGCTGAAGGCTTCCGGGTGGAGCAACAGAAACCGGTTCGGGTTTTCTATAACGGCACGATGGTGGGTGATTATGTGGCGGATGTCATCGTAAACGGCGAGATTCTCCTGGAGTTGAAATCAGCGAAGTCGTTGACGGATGAACACCAGGCGCAAGTCCTGAACTACCTCGCGGCCACCGGAATGCGGCTGGCAATCCTATTGAACTTCGGTCCCACCGGACTCGACCACAAGCGGTTGGTGCATTAGCGCCTCGTGCTAATCGGGATGCCGCCACGCCTGCTTTTTTCGTGTCCTTTCGTGTCTGTTCGTGGCAAATTCCTGCTTTATGGATGATGACCTTTTCAACGCGGCGGACCAGGCGGCCGCCGAGCGCGTGGCGTGGCTTCGCGGCGAGATTGAGCGGCACAACCGGCTCTATTATGACGAGGCCTGCCAGGAGATCAGCGACCGCGAGTATGACATGCTCGCGGCCGAGCTGGCCGAGCTCGAACGGCTCCACCCGGAACTGGTCACCCCCGACTCGCCCACGCAGCGCATCGGCGCCACGGTGCAGGACGGGTTCGAGCAGGTCACGCATCCCGTGCCGATGCTGTCCATCGCCAACGCGTACTCGCACGACGAGCTGCGCGACTTCGACCGGCGCGTGAAGAAAATCCTCGGTTCGGAGGACGACGTCGAGTACGTGGTCGAGCTCAAGATCGACGGCGTGGCGGTCACCCTGTTCTACGAGCGTGGACGCCTGGCCTACGGCGCCACCCGGGGCGACGGGACCCGCGGCGAGATCATCACGCAAAACCTTCTCGCGGTGGGCGGGGTTCTCCCGAAACTCGACGCGCGCGCCTCGGCCCTCGGCACGAAACTGGAGGTCCGCGGCGAGGTTTACCTGGAGAAGGGCGACTTTGACCGGCTGAACGCCGAACTTGAGGGGCAGGGCGGGGAGCGCTACGCCAATCCGCGCAACCTTGCGGCGGGAAGCCTCAAGGTGCTGGACTCCTCGATCACCGCGCACCGCTGCCTCAAGGTGTTCCTTTACGCCCACGGCCTCACGGATTATCCCGTCCCCGAAACCCATGACAGGTTCCTGGACTGGCTTGCCGGCCTCGGCCTGCGGGTGAATCCCGAGCGGCGCGTCTGCGGCTCCATCGAGCAGGTCATCGAAGCCAGCATCGAGTGGGAGCCGCGGCGCGAGGCGCTTCCCTATGGCACGGACGGCCTGGTGGTGAAGGTCAACAACCGCTCCCTGTGGCCCGCCCTCGGCATGACTTCCAAGAACCCGCGGTGGATGGTCGCGTACAAGTTCAGCGCCGAGCAGGCCGTCACGCGCCTGCTGGACATCCAGTGCCAGGTGGGCCGCACCGGGGCGGTCACGCCCGTGGCGCACCTCGAACCGGTGTTCCTCGCGGGCTCCACCATCGCCCGCGCCACGCTGCACAACGCGGACGAGATCGCCCGCCTCGACGTGCGCATCGGCGACCAGGTTGTCATCGAGAAGGCCGGTGACGTCATCCCCAAGGTGGTGCGCGCCGTGCCATCCGTCCGCACCGGCGCCGAGCGCGAGTTCGTCTTCCCCGCCACCTGCCCCGAGTGCGCCTCACCCCTCATGCGCGAGGAGGACATGGTTGCGTTCCGCTGCGAGAACGCCTCATGCCCCGCCCAGGTGCGCGAGCGGATCCTCCATTACTCCTCGCGGCAGGCCATGGATATCGAGGGCCTCGGCGACGTGCTCGTGAACCAGCTGTGCGACGCCGGCCTGGTGCACGACATCGCGGACCTCTACGGCCTGGATCCCGCCAGGGTTGCCGCACTGGAACGCATGGGGGAGAAGAGCGCGCAGAATGTGGTTGCCGAGGTGGAAAAGAGCAAGGAGCGCGCGCTTCACCAGTTCCTGTTCGCCCTGGGTATCCGCCACATCGGCACCACGGCGGCCAAGGTGCTGGCCCGCCGGTTTGCCACGGTGGACGACCTCGTTGCCGCGCCCGTGGAGCAGCTGTCGGCGGTCGAGGGCGTCGGCCCCGTCATGGCCGACAGCATCCGCGACTTCTTCCGCACCCCGCGCAACATGGACCTAATTGCCCGGCTTCGCGCCGCGGGTTTGCGCCTTCCCAACCCGCTCCACGCGGAAGCTTCGGCCCAACCCGTGGACAGCCCCTTCGCCGGCAAGACGGTCGTGCTCACCGGCACGCTGGCCTCCATGGGGCGCGAGGAGGCCAAGGCGCGCATCGAGGCGCTGGGCGGAAAGTGCGCCGGCAGCGTGAGCAAGAAAACCGCCATGGTGATCGCCGGGGAAGAAGCCGGTTCCAAGCTGGACAAGGCGCGCGAACTGGGCGTGCCGGTGATCGGGGAAGGGGAGTTCCTAGGGCTGCTGGAAGGCTCCGGGAAAAACCGGGAATCTTCCGGCGTTGTGGACTAGTACTTCATCGATTCCTCAACGCGGGCGGGTCCCTCCGGGTAGATCAGGTACAGTTGCCGCAGCACGCGGAACTGGTTGAGCGTGGCCTGCCATCCGGCGGCGATGTCCGCCACGCTCTCGGCGGGCAGGCGCGTTGCGAGGTTGGGAACCCCCATCAGCGTGGACGCGTAACCGGTGATGGTGACCTGGGCGGGGTAAAGCGCTTTGACCGTCTTGAGCATGTGCAGACCGGTGAGCACGGGGTCGAAGGCGTCGCGGTCCGTGACAACGACCTCCACCCCTCCGCATGGCTGGCCGGTGAAATCGGAGGCGGTCGGCGTGAACGCAACCGGGACGAACTGAACGCCGGGCAGACCCAGCGAGGTGAGGGCGTCGGCGTAGGCCGCGGCCGAGATGAACGGGGCCCCGATTTTCTCGAACGGCTTGTCCGTCCCGCGTCCCTCGCTCACATTGCTTCCCTCGAAAATACACGTTCCGGGATAAACTGTCGCCGTTTCCGGCGCGCGCATGTTGGGGGACGGCTTCACGAAAACGCGGCCGGTGTCCGTCCACCACTGGTCCCGCGACCAACCGGGGACGGGCAGCACGCGCAGGTCCGCCTTCGGGGTCATCCATTCGCCGTTCCACATCCCCGCGATCTCGCCCGCGGTCATGCCGTGCTGCGTCGCGACCCCGAAGGTCGCGCCCGGACCCAAGCGGCCCACCAGCCCGAAGTCCGCCGCGTTGGGGGCGCCCTGCACGCGCATTCCGCCAACGGGATTGGGGCGGTCCACGACGTAGAAGGTTTTTCCGTTTCGCGCTGCCGACTCCATGCAATAGGTCATGGTCCAGACGAACGTGTAGAAGCGCGCCCCCACATCCTGCAGGTCGAACACCAGGACGTCGACCGTGGCCATCTGCGCGTCGGTGGGCGCGTTGCGCGAGCCGTAAACGGCGTAAACCGGGATGCTCGTTGCGGGGTCCGTGTAGTCGCCGCCGCTCACCCCCGGCGGCAGGGTGCCCCGCAACCCGTGCTCGGGCGCGAAGAATGCGGTGATATTGACACCGTGGGTGGTCAGCAGGATGTCCGCGTCCGGCACGCCCAGCTCATCACACCCCGAGGGGTTGGTGATCAGGCCGACCCGGAGGCCCGATGTTTCGGAGGCCAGCCGGGCCAACTGGGTGTGAACCGCGTCCCCGCGTGCCGCGGCCGGCAGCAGCAGCAGAAAGGCCAGGCAGATCCGGCACATCAGCGGGGTGGAGATTATGGAGACCCGGCGATTCATGATTCCGCACCTGGCGGAGCAGGACACATCCTGCCGTCGCACCCGTCGACCCGAGGTTTGGGGCGCGGGCGAGTCAAGGAGATAGGGGAAAACGCATCCCTGCCGCGTGACCCGCCGGTCAGGGCTTGGGGGCTGCCGCGGGAGTCGCGGGTGCCGGTGCCGTTGCCTCGGGGGCGGCGGTTCCGGGTTTCGCGTCCACACGGCTGTAGATGAACAGGGCGGTCTTCTCCGGCTTGCTCATGGTGTACTTCTCGGCAAGCTTGAATTCGCCGGCGCGGGCGCGTTCCTCGAACCACTCCCGGACGGGCGAGCGCACGGCCTTGCCGAAGCGCCGGAAGTCGCTGTTGTAGAAGACGAACACGCGCTGGCGGTTGGCGGAGGCCTGCGCGGTGCGCTGCTTCATCTCGTCCACGCTCTCGCGCCCCCGGATCAACTGCGCCGGGAAGCCCTTCAGGTAGCGGTCCATCGTTTTTTCCAGCCCGCTGTGGTAGGCGATGAGCAGCGTGTCTCGGGCCGGGTCGAACTTTTCCTTGTCCAGCCGCTTGGCGGTGGCCTCGATGCCGTAGCCGCGGTCCGACAGCACCTGGAGGCTGTAAACGGCCGTGATCAGGATGAAGACGAAACCCAGGCCGATCGTCAGTCCCCGCCGCCACCCGGCCGCCACGCTGGCGGCGCTCGACGGGCGGGCCGCGTCGATGCCGGCGGCCACCAGGATCATCAGGGAGGGCAGGCAGACGAGGAAGTATTCCGGCTCCAGGCGCATGTCGCTGGCGTAGGTGCCCACCATCCAGATCCCCAGCGCCGGCACCAGGAATGTCGTCCACTGGAACATGAGGAACGAGGCGAGGCTGAGGCGGTTCCAGCGCCCGACCACGTCCTGGGTCATGTCGATGAAGACCACGTTCTCCGGCACCGCGGCGGCTTCCTCGGCCCGCTGGCGGTAGTAGAAGACGCTGAGCCCCAGCGTGACAATGACGAACAGGTACATCACCGCCTGGATGAAGTCCTTCTCCATATAGCCGTAGCGCGGGAAGTCGCCCAGCAGCACGGCCACCAGCGCGCGCGCCAGCTCGTCGATGCTCGGCGTGGTGACGTCCACAAGCTTGGGGTAGCGCTGGTTGGCGTACACGGCGGCCGCGATCATCAGCGCGACCGACACGAAAATCCCCGCGGCGCTGGCCAGCAGGAAGGGGCGCGGCGTGCGGTGGGGGCGGGCCAGCGCGAAGATGAACTGGGCCGCGATCACGAACCAGAAGAACGGGTGGGTCAGGGCGCCCAGGAACGAGTAGATCCCCCAAAGGATCCAGTTGCGGCGCCGGCCCTCGTCCAAGGCCCGGATGCAGAAGTAGTTGGAGAGCACCGTCCAAAGCCCCATCATGGCGAACGGGGCGGCGTGGTTGGACGAGGCCACCAGGATGGGATTGAGCGCAAACGCGACCACGCAGATCACAAACGCCGTGCGGCGGAGGTAGCGCTGGGCAAAGAATACGAAACCCGCGATGGTCAGCAGGCCGAAGACCACCGACGGCAGGCGCAGCAGGGTCTCGCTGTTCTCCACCGGCGCCACGCGGTTCCACATGGCGAGCGTTTCATAGTAAAGGGGAAGGCGGCCGTGGAAAAAGTTGTCCAGAAGGTTGCCCGGGCCCCTGCTGATGAATTCCAGCGCCCAGAACTCGTCGCCGAAAACCTCGCGGTACCCCACGTGAAGAAGCCGGAGCACGGCGGCGAGCAGCAGGCAGATCCCCGAGATGATCAGCACCTCGCGCGGAAGCCTCTGGGGCTCGTCGGCAAGCAGCAGCGGCTCGGGGCCGGGGCCTTCGGCAGACACGTTTATGGGATTCTCCAGCGCCAATGTTTGGCCTCAAACGAAGCGGTCACAGGGAGGATATAACAAGAGAATTCTGGCGGATTCGACCCGCCCTGGGGCCGCCGCCCCGGGGCGCCGGAGACCGGGCCGTGACACCCCTGATTTGCCTGTTGCGCCCGCGGGCGGGCGGGGCGACATTCTGACTCCCAAATCCGACCCGAACCTCACGTGGAAACCACGCCCGCCACCAACACGCCATGACGCGATCCGCCAACACGCCGCACCTGCCCGAGGCCGCCTCCACGCCGCTGCTGCGCCAGTACGCGCAGATCAAGTCGCAGCATCCCGACCATGTGCTCTTCTTCCGGTGCGGCGATTTCTACGAGATGTTTCTCGACGACGCCAAACTGGCCGCCCAGGTGCTGGGCATCACGCTGACCAGTCGCGGCACCGACGGCCACGGCCGCCCGGTGCCCCTGGCCGGCTTCCCCTACCACAGCCTGGAGCCCTACCTGGCCAAGATGATCCGGGGCGGACACCGCGTGGCCATCTGCGAGCAGATGGAGAACCCGAAGCAGGCCAAGGGCGTGGTGAAGCGCGAGGTCGTGCGCGTCGTGACGCCCGGCACCGTGCTCGAGGACAACCTGCTCGACAACAAGGCGAACAACTTCCTGGCCGGCCTCGTGCGGGACCGCGACTCGCTGGGGTTGGCATCCCTCGACTTTTCCACGGGCCAGTTCGCCATCACCGAGTTCCACGGCGCCGACGCCGCGGCCCGCTGCGGCCACGAGCTGGTGCGCCTCGCCCCCAGCGAGGTGGTCGTGGCCCGCGACCAGCGCGACGACCTGTCCGCCCTGGTGGCCCAGGCGCTGGAGACCGGCGCGGGCGGCGCGGCCGTGGCCGCCCGCGCCGCGCGGACGGCCGTCGTGGAGCCCGGCTCCATCACTCCCTTCGCCGCGCGCGACGCGCTCCTGCGCCAGTTCGGCGTGCGCGACCTGCGCGGGTTCGGCGCCGAGGAGACGCCGCTGGCCGTGCGCGCGGCCGGCGCCATCCTCGAGTTCCTGCGCGAAACCCAGCGCACCACCATGGTGCATCTCAACGAGCTGCGCGTCTACCATCCCGGCGATTTCATGACCCTCGACGCCACCACCCAGCGCAGCCTGGAACTCGTCGCCAACCTGACCGATGCCACGCGCCGCCACACCCTGCTGGAGGTGATGGACCAGACGGCCACGCCGATGGGCGGGCGGATGCTGCGCGCGTGGCTCCTCCAGCCGCTGCGCGCCCGCGCGGCCATCGAGGACCGCCTTGACGCCGTGCAGGTTTTCGTCGACAACTTCGACCTCCGCCGCCGCGTCAGCGAGTCGCTGCGCTCCGTCAACGACCTCGAGCGCATCGTGTCGCGCGCGGCCTGCAAGACGGCCAACGCGCGCGACCTGGTGGCCCTGCGCGCGTCGCTGGACCAGGTGCCCGCGCTGCGCGCCCTCATCCAGCCCCACCTGGCCCGGAGCGCCGCCTTCTTCGGCGAGGAGGTGCCCGTGGGCGACGGCGTCCACGAGGCCGCAGAGGCGCCCCCCACCCTGCTGGCGCGCCTCCACGCGGAGATGGACCCCCTCGCGGACCTCGCCGGGCGCCTCGCCGCCGCCATCCAGGATTCGCCGCCCCTCACCGTGCGCGAGGGCAACATGATCCGCCCGGGCTACGAGCCAAAGCTGGACGAACTGCGCTCCATCTCCACCGATTCCAAGTCGTGGATCGCCGCCATGCGCCAGCGCGAGATCGAGCGCACCGGCATCTCCAACCTGAAGATCGGGTTCAACAAGGTCTTCGGGTATTACATCGAAGTCAGCCGCGGCCAGGCGGACAAGGTGCCCGCCGACTTCATCCGCAAGCAGACGCTGACCACCGGCGAGCGCTACGTCACGCCCGAACTGAAAGAGAAGGAGGAGGTGATCCTCCACGCCGAGGAGCGCATCCAGGAGTTCGAGTTCGAACTGTTCGACGCGCTGCGCGTCGAGGTGTGCGAGCGGGCGCGCGAGATCCAGCGCACGGCCCGCGCCCTGGCCCAGCTCGACGCGCTGCTGGCCCTGGGCCAGGCCGCCGTCGCCGGGCGTTAC
>JADHEF010001380.1_pt1 | contig 15380 bp, 14 predicted proteins | sample 8952391 | NCBI WGS metagenome assembly JADHEF01 (sample SAMN16124439, study PRJNA663245) | bioreactor sludge metagenome | isolation source: sludge (nitrite) | place: India:Bengaluru | collected 2019-02-28
CGGGTTCCGGAAACTGTCGTTCTGGTGGTTTGTGGCCATCCATGCGCCGGTTCCGTTGGTAATTTATATCCGGAAATTTCATGATTTGGATTTAACCTGGATTCTGGCGCCTTTTCTGCTGGGCAGCTTTTTTCTGGGCCAGTTTGCCGGCAGCAAAATTTATTCCTGGAAACCGTACAGAAAGGAAAATTCCAAAAATCAAAAAATCAAATCCGAATAACCATTTTCTCTGTTGATAGAAAATTGCAGGCCGCGGTGGGTGCGGTGCGGGTGCGGGTTTGTTGTAGAGACAACGCATGCGTTGTCTCTACGGCATCACCCAACAACGTATCTACCGCATCGCCCGACAATGTTTGCACACAACGCGTTGTCTCTACATCTTAAAAAACCTGTCATCAATCCAATTCGCGGGATTATTTTCGATGTATTTTGAAATGGTCAGAAATGATTTTTCATCGCGAATAATATTGTCATAAAACCGTTCCTGCCACGCAAAAACTAATCCCAATCGGTGTGCATGTTTTGAAACAGCGGATTTATATGACCCGATTATCGAAGAAACGGAATTTTTACCTTGATTCTGAAACCGATTATGACCCATTTTTTTTAATCGTTCCGTTGAATTTTCCCGGGTTATTTCTTCTGTTGGTGGTTGCGATTGCTGTGGGTTTGGTTGTAAAGACAACGCATGCGTTGTCTCTACGGCATCGTCCAACAACGTATTTGGGGCATCATCCGACAACACAATTGTTCTATTATCGTAATCATCATCCAACCATTCATTTAATATCAAAATTCCATGAATATGGTTGGGCATAACCACAAACGCACCCAAATCAACGTTTTTTACATGATTTTTAATTTCGTGCCACAAAATATCGGCAATAATTCCAATTCCCGAAAGTTTCATTTTCCCATCGGTTATTTCACCAAAACAGGATTCACGGTTTCGGCTGCAAATGGTAATAAAATATGCTCCTTTCCATCGGTAATCCCATTTTTGTAGCCTCGTTGAACTAATCCGATATCGGTCAATGAATTTATCCATTAAATTTTCCCCGGTGTCAATCCTTCCGATTTTGCAGTGACCTGAATGGCAGTGCCGGTTTTGTCTTTTCTTACAATCAACTGGCATTTCCCACGGTATGAATTTACTTGTGGTTGCTGAATACTATGCATATCTTTTGGGTTTTCATTTGCCACAGCCTGCAGTTTTCCACCACCCGAAATTTCAAATTCAACCGGAATTGCAGCATTCGGAACCAGCAATCCGTTTTCATCCAAAACTTCGATGTTAAAATAAACCAGCTCGTTATTGATTCCTTCGAAATTGTTTTCTTCGGATGTGATTTTCAGTTGTGCAGGTTTTCCGGCGGTTTTCAGCGATTGACGCACAATTTCCTTCCCATCTTTTATACCGATTGCAACCAGTTCACCGGGTTCGTAAGTAACATCAAATATTGCTGTTAATGCCGTTTTTTTCTGCGGCTGATTGTAGTTGTCCATAATTGCTCCTGTCGAACCTGCTTTAGAAATTGGGTTAGTGGCAATAACCTTTCCATTGAGTTCCAGGCGCACCGAATCGCAGCGTGAATACACCGAAACCTGCAGTTTTTTTCCCTCATTACCATCCCATGTCCAGCTTTTCCATTCTTCGGGCCAGCCCCACATACTTATTATTTCTCTTTGTCCATCGGGAATTGGTGCATGTACCAACATTTCGAGTTCGCTGTTGCGCCAAACCACATCACGATAAAGCATCTGCGGCTTTTTGTATCCCAGAATACTGATGTCGCCACAGTTAGCGTTAAACCAGGGCCAGGGAGGCAAAAACCCTGTTTTGCTGGTATCCACTTTTGTATGACCAATTCCCGATTCCCCCAGATAATCCATGCCTGTCCAAACAAAATCACCGATTACGTATGAATGTTTTTCAACCATTTGCCAGTTTTCAAAAGCTTCAATCGGGACTGAATCCGTTCCTATAATGATGCGTTCAGGAAAATTTGAATGGTCGGGTTCATATTGTCTCCACTGATAATTATACCCGTGAACATCCAATTGGGCAAAAGCCGGCGCTGTGCGTTCCCAGCCCCAGCCCGGGTGGTCCCAGAAATGACAAACTGCCTGAGTTACCGGCCTTGTTTTATCCATTTCCAGGATTTTCGCTTTCAGTTTGTGCGCGATTTCCAGTCCCGAAGAATCGGCTCTTTCATTAATCTCGTTTCCGATACTCCAGATGATGATTGACGGGTGATTTCGGTCACGTTTCACCATCGACTCAAGGTCTTTTTCCCACCACTGGTCGAAGTACAGGTTATAATCCTGCGAATTTTTTGGCCGCTGCCATTGGTCGAACGATTCGTCCATCACCAGCATTCCCAGTTGGTCGCAGGCATCAAGAAAGGCTTTTGAAGGCGGATTGTGCGAAGTGCGGATGGCGTTGAACCCATTTTCCTTCATTGTTTTCACCCGGCGGTATTCCGCGGTTTCAAACGCTGCCGAACCCAGTGGTCCGTTGTCGTGGTGCAGACAACCACCTTTCAGCTCAACGCATTCACCGTTCAGTAAAAATCCTTTTTCTGGTGAAAATTCAGTGGTGCGAATACCAAAATTTTCAGTTACCTCATCGAGTATTTTGCTGCCATCGAGCAATTGAACCGTAATTTTGTATAATCCGGGATTTTCAATCGACCACAGTTTGTAATCCGAAAGCCCAAATTCCTGAGTAAAAACAGATGTTTTTCCGGCTTCCAGACTTTTTTCATCTGTCATACCCGGAACCGGTTTTCCATCCGGGGCTGTAAAATCAATTTTATAGGTAAACGTTTTATTTTCATAAGAGGAATTGACAAGGGTAACATCAACTGCCACTGTGGCTTTTTCAGTTGTTACCTGCGGCGTTTTTACTACAATTCCCCACAAATCAATATGAATTGGATTGGTTTTTATGAGCATTACATTGCGATAAATACCCGATCCACTGTACCAGCGCGAGTTTTTACCCTCGTTTTTCACCTGCACCGCCAGTACGTTTTCCTGTCCGGCCGGATTGAGATGAGGCGTTAAATTGTATGCAAAAGCTGTGTATCCATAGGGATGATTGCCCAGGTGATGACCGTTAATCCAAACATCGGCATTCATGTAAACACCATCAAAAAGTACCTGAATCAGTTTACCTTCGTCTGTTTTTTCGGTGATAAAATGTTTACGGTACCAGGCTGTTCCACCCAATACGTGACCTGTTGACGCGCCGCCGGCGCTTTCTTCAGAAAACGGGCCGATTTGTTTCACACCCTCTTTTGCAGGCAGGTCTTCGATGCTGTAATCGTGCGGTAAATCCAGCGTTCGCCAGGCAGCATCATCAAAACCGGATTGTTCGGCCCCGGCAACATCGGCACGTGTAAATTTCCAGTCGTTGTTGAAATTGATCTCGCGTTCGGACGGATTTTGAACAGTACACGAAAATGCGAATAAAAGAGTCAGCAAAAACAGAGAAATAGATTTGATTTTCATAGGTTTATGGTTTAGTAATTATTGTCGTTGTTGTTTCTAATTAGGTAAATAAGGTTCGTTTTATCTATGTAATTTATTGGCTACTAAGGTTGTCTGTAAAAATAAGGTTTTCCCCGTTATTCATTTCACCACCACCGTTTTCACGTTTACAAACTCTCTGATTCCATGGAGCGAAAGCTCGCGGCCAAAACCACTTTGTTTAATGCCGCCAAAAGGCAACCTCGGATCCGATTTTACAAAATCATTCACAAAACAACAGCCGGCATCAAGTTGTAATTCGGCAATCCGGCTTCCTGCAACCATGTTTTTTGTAAATACGGCAGCTCCCAGGCCAAAAGGTGTGTCGTTGGCAACTTTTACAGCTTCCGATTCATCTTTTACCCTGATTACCGAAGCCACCGGGCCAAACAATTCATCATCGTAAGCCGGCATTCCGGGTTTCACATTTTCGAGAATTGTAGGCGGATAAAATGAACCTTTCAGGTTTGGAATTTCGCCACCCAGAACAATCTCTGCTCCCTTTTCTACCGAATCCAGAACCTGTTGGTGAAGCTCGTCGCGCAGGTCGGTGCGGGCCAGCGGCCCCATTGTAATTTCAGGGTCGCAGGGGTCGCCAAAACGGGCTTCGTTCATCTTATCGGTGAAATGTTCCAGAAAATGGGTGTAAACTTCGTCAACCACAATAAAACGTTTGGCTGCAATACAACTCTGACCGGCATTCAGCAAACGGCTGGTGGCACAAACATTGGCCGACTGTTCCAATGCAGCATCTTTCAGAATAAGATACGGGTCGCTGCCACCCAGTTCGAGCACACATTTTTTCAGTTCGCTGCCGGCAATGGCTGCCACACTTCTTCCTGCAGGCGTGCTTCCGGTGAGACTCACCGCTTTTACCACCGGGTTGCGGATGATTCCTTCCACCAGACTACTGCCCACCAGCAAAGTGCGGAAAACATTTTCAGGAAAACCGGCTTCGCGCACCAGCTCCTCAATGGCAAGCGCACAACCCGGTACATTGCTGGCGTGTTTTAAAACCGCTGTATTTCCGGCCATCAGCGTGGGTGCCAGAAAACGGAAGACCTGCCAGAACGGAAAATTCCACGGCATTACGGCCAAAATGGTTCCCAACGGCTGGTACGAAACAAATGAGGCAGAATATTGGGTTTCGATGGTTTCATTTTCGAGCATCGTTTCGGCATTTTGCGCATAATACTCGCAAACCCAGGCACATTTTTCAATTTCGGCAACACCTTCGCGCATTACTTTTCCCATCTCGATGGCCATCAGTTTGGCAAGCTCTTCCTTTTTACTTCTGAGGATGGAAGCCAGGTTCAGCATGAAAACTGCCCTTTGCTGAAAACTGGTGCTGCGCCAACTGTGAAAAGCCTTGTCGACTGAGCTGATAATACGGTTTGTTCCCTGGATTGTGTGTGTTTCGTAGCTGTTTACTTTCTTCCCTGAAAACGGGTTGATGGATTTTATCATCATTTGAATTTTCGTTATTGAAATTGAAAATATAAAACTGTTACGAAAAAACTTAAATTGTGTTTGAATATGTTTGCTTCTAAGGATAAAGTCACAATTTTTATCTTTCTAATGCATTGATTCACTGTGAAAAAATCTGAAACATTAACTTTTCAGGATTTGATTCCGCAAAAGTCATGACTTTTCAGGATTTGAGTAATTCAAAAATAAATTGTTCTTTTTCTTACTCACCCCGAGTTCTCCCGATTTACATCGTGGGAACTCTGCCACTCTCTTTTTAGGAGAGGGGCGAAGTCACCGCAAGGTGGCTTGCCTGCCTGGCAGTCAGACAGGGGGTGAGTGAAACGAAACACATCAAGAAATTTTCAATCTGCCTAAAAAGAAAGGCACTGCTGTGTGCAATGCCTTTCAAAATATGATGGAAATAAAGGTACAATTTACCGCATCGGTACTTCAATGGCCAGAATTTTTGATGGTTGCTGAAAGCTGATTTCAAGCGGTTCAGCAATATCCCAGACACCAATGGCATCGCGGGTTTTCAGCACCTGGCCGTTAATTTTTACTTCGCCTTCGGTGAGCATAAAATAAACACCGTTGGCAGGGTCGTTCAGTTTGTAAACTGTCGATTCCGCTTCGCTGCTGTCGAACACCGAAAGAAAGGCATTCTGGTGAATCCACAACGACTCGTCGCGGCCATCGGGCGAAACCAGCAATTGCCAGTTATCGATTCTTTTCTCCGGGTCAAACTTTTTCTGGTCGTAGCGTGGCGGGTGGTTTTTTTTGTCGGTAAAAATCCAGATCTGGTAGAGATTCAGTTCTTCCGTTTTTGAAGCATTAAATTCTGAATGCATCACGCCACTTCCTGCCGACATCACCTGAACTTCGCCGGCAGTAATTACACCTTCGTTACCCATGTTATCGGTATGACGCAATGAGCCGTAATGCGGAATGGTGATGATTTCCATATCGTTATGCGGATGTAAACCAAAACCCTGTGCTGCGCTGATGATATCGTCGTTTAAAACCCTGAGCAACCCGAAATGCACTTTTTCGGGGTCGTACCAGTTTGCAAAACTAAATGAATGGGCTGCTTTCAACCACCCGTGGTTGGCAAATCCCCTGTTTTCTGCTTTGTGTAATATTGTTTTCATAATACAAAAATGACAAAACAGAAAAGCCAATAGTTTAAAAACGTGTGATTTAATAAACTAGTTTAAGTTTCACACATCGAAGCAAAGAAACAGTTCTGTGAAAGCCACTTTTTGCTATTCAACCACCCTGATTTCCCAGGTCATTTCCATGGCTTTCCGGTAAACGGCGGTAACACCGCAATAAGTGGTTTCAGAAAGTTTAACGGCTTTTTCAAGCTTGTCCATGGGCAGGTCTTTCCCCTTAAACTGGTAAATAACATGCATTTTTGTGTAATGCATAGGGTGTTCTTCGGTAACATCGCCCTCCACAATTACATTGAAAGATTCGGGTTCCACTTTCATTTTTTTCAGGATCATAATCACATCAATACCGGTGCAGCCGGCCAGTGCAATAAGCATCAGCTTTTTCGGACGTGGTCCGAGATCGCTCCCACCCGATTGTTCGGTTGCATCGACCGTAATTTTGTGACCATCCATATCGCCGGTAAAAGCAACTTTGTCGGTCCACGACATATCAACAATATGTTTCATTTTTCTTGTAATTAAATAGTTTTCATTTATTTTGCACCTCAAATGTAAAACATTTAAATATTTACATAAATAGTTTACCGATAAGGCATCAAATAGTATATTGATACAACAGGATAATTAGAAAAAAGATTAATTAAACAGCAATTTCGAGATGAGAACGATTATTAAAAGGCCAACGGAACAAGAAACCAATCTGAGTGGATTTCAACTTTTTAACAAACTGACCGAAGACGAATTTAACCGTTTGAATTTCGACAAAACCTGCCAGTTGTATAAGAAAGGAACCATTATTTACCGCGAAGGCAGCCGCCTCACTGGTTTTTATTGTGTTACCCGAGGGATTGTCAAAATTTTTAAAACCGGTATCGACGGAAAAGAACAAATCATCCGTTTTGCCAAACGTGGTGAAATTATTGCCTATCGTTCGCTGCTGAGCCAGGAACTGGCCTGTACCACCGCCAAAATTATCGACGAAGCCATTCTTTGTCATGTACCCTACCAGACATTGCTTTACCTGATTCAGAATAACTGGCAGTTTTCGCACCACATGCTGCAGATTGTCTGCCGTGAATTGCGCGAAGCCAACGATTACATTACCGACATCGCACAGAAAACCGTGCGCGAACGCCTTGCCGAAGTACTGCTTTTGCTGAAGGAAAACTTTGAACTCGACAACCAGAATACGCTCCAGATTTCGCTTACCCGCGAGGAGTTGGCCAACATGGTGGGAACTGCCACCGAGTCGGTAATCAGGTTGTTATCGGAGTTTAAACAGGACAAACTCATCGAATTGCAGGGCCGCAAGATCAAATTCCTCGATTTGGCCAGTCTGCGCCGTGTTGCCAATATTTAGTGATCATTCAAAGATTCAGTAATCATTTGCTATAATGCCACGTAATTGCATTTTTCTTCTTGAGGTGATAAAGGGGTGATTGCAGTTAACTTACAGGGAAATACTATTTTTCATGCAGGAACGCCACAAAAACAAGGAGCAATATTTTAACGAACAGGGGCTGACTTCCCAAAAATTTGTGGTGCCTTTTCTGTCCGATCTGCTGAAGATCGACAACAAAACCACAATTCTTGAAATTGGCTGTGGCGAGGCCGGCAATCTGAAACCCTTTGTTGATATGGGTTGCCAGTGTACCGGCATTGATATTTCGTGTGGCAGGATTGAACTGGCCAAAACATTTTACCAGAACCATCCGAACCGCGAAAATCTGACACTGATCTGCAATGACATTTACAAAGTGGAACCGGGTGCGCCATTTGATATCATCATCATGCGCGATGTAATTGAGCACATTCCCAACCAGGAACGGTTTATGGAATTTGTAAAAGCCTTTCTGAAACCCGGCGGAAAATTTTTCCTGGCATTTCCTCCGTGGCAAAACCCTTTTGGCGGGCACCAGCAGATCTGCCGCGGAAAACTGCTTTCGAAACTACCCTGGTTTCATCTTTTGCCCCGGGGTTTTTACAAACTGTTTCTGAAATGGATGGGTGAAAGCGATGGCACCATCACGGCCCTGCTTGAAATCAAAGACACCGGAATTTCGATTGAACGTTTTGAACGCATTTTAAAGCGCAGTAATTATCGGATCGAAAAAAAGGTATTCTGGTTTATAAACCCCAATTACCAGACAAAATTCGGGCTGAAACCACGTAAAATGACTGGATTTATTGCCGCTGTTCCCTGGCTGCGGAATTTTTTTACCACCGCCATGTATTATGTGGTTTCGAAAAATGGCTGAAAAGAATCCCGGATGCCTGATCACGGATTTTTCCTGGCAAGTACCACAAAATCACGCTGGTCGTTGTTTTCGATGTAGTTTTCGTACAAAAACTCAATACTGAAGTGGTTACTGTTCAGCAGGCCTGCTACTTTTTCTTTTTCCAGTGCACCGTAATAAAAAGGCTCACCAAACATCAGGTCAACATGTTCGTCGTCAACATTTCCATGTGAGAACAGGAAGTACCCGCCGGGATGCAACATTTCACACATTTTCGGGTAAATCAGTTCCTGCTTTGCTTTTGGCAAATGCCACAACGAATCCCAGGCAATGATTCCGTCGAATTTTACTTCAGTCTGAAAATCAAAAAAGTCAGTTTCGAAAAACGATGCTCCGGGGATATTTGTGGATTGGGCGATTTTAATCATTTCAGCGGCGCTGTCGATTCCGGTGATTCGGAAACCTTGTTCCGACAAATAAACTGTATTTGGAAATCCGGTCCCGCAACCCACATCAAGAACGGTTCCTCCGGACTGAACCTTTCCGGCAAATTCCCTCACCGGTTTAAGCGGAACTGCATTCTGACGTATTTCAGCCCATTTGACCGCTATTTTGTTGTATGATTCTTCGTTTATTGACATTCGGGCAAACTATTTCTGAAATTTTATTTACCAGTTCAATCAGCAGAAACCTCCCCTATTTTCCGTAATTCACCAGTTCCTCTTTTGACTTTCTGGACGAGGCAGCCGAAACGGCATCAACACCGGTATCGATATGGCCGATCTGCAAAACCGACACGGCCCGGTAACCTTCCGGAATCTGATATTCCTGCTTTTTTGCGTTGATGTTTCTGATGGGTCCTGTGTAAATGTGCGCCCCCAGCCCGAGTCCCTGTGCCGCCACATACATGTTTTCGGTGGCCAGCGCGCAGTCGAAAACCACATTCATCCCTTCGGGCGCTGTTTCTGCCCCCGAAACAATGATGATTACATTGCCCGGTTTGGCAAACCTCACAACCGGCGAAATCAGGCTTTCATCTTTGATAACCGTGAATTTCCACAACTGGCTGTTCCGGGCGCTGGGTGCTTTGATGCCACATTCGAGAATCATATTGATGTCGTGCTCTGAAACAGGTTCAGCAATAAAGTTTTTTGCCGAGTACCCTGAAAGTATGGTTTGTACCACCGGATTTCCGGTTGGCTGCGACTGCACGGCAAATGCCAGTAGCAGGAGAAGTACTGAAAAACAGATTCTTGTTTTCATTGTTGGTTGTATTTTTTAGTTATAACGTAGGAAGCTACACGCAGGTGCGGACTGCGGGCGATTTCCTGTCAAGCCGAAAGACAGCCCGGGCGGAAAGATGCACACCGAAAACCACTGCTGCCGGACTTGCCGGGTAGCTGAAGTTGGCAGCTGGTGTTTGTTGTTTCTTATTTCTTATTTTCCAACTCAAGTATCATTATTCAGCTACTAACTATACTCATTTTCAAGAATTTCTGCAATTGCTTTTGTCTCCCTTAGGGTTCTACCTGTTGTTTGAACCTGTAACACGTATCTTCTGTCAGATTTTAAATGGACAATATCAACCTTCCCATTAGCAGTTGGGTTTTTGAAAAAGGAATTACCTCCCCATTCAACAGATATTGCTTCAATAACATAAGGAGAGTTTTTTAATGTACTCCACAACTCATTTAATTCTTTTTTACCATGGTGTGATGTTAAGTGAAGTTTTTTATCAACCGGATTAATATTGGATTTAACTAAAGTTAAGGTACTTATTTCGTCAATGAAGTTTTTGACAGATATATTACTAAAACAATTCTTTGAGAAAACATTGTTAACATCACCAAACTCAATTATTTCATCTTTTTCAATGGTGATTTTTAATATATTTTTAAGCCAAGCCGGATTGGTCTGAATGCTAATAGCTAGCGTCTCACTTAAATATGCAGATAATAAACCCAAACATTCTTGTTTTGAAATATTGTTTTCAGCATCTTCAAAGAAGTATGTGGCTTCAATATATTTGTCTTCAATTTCAATGTCACCTTCTTTTAAAAAAGGCTGAACAAACATATCGTAAAAAATAGCACGGTATTCAACAGGAAATTCTTTGTCAAAAAGCCAATTGTGTAATGAATATCCATTTGTTAACTGAATCTCATTCGCAGAAAAGTGAGTTCTAATTTTTCTGAATCCATTTTTCCTTGCTTCGGCAACAGCTTTGGAGAATAGAAGCATAACCTCATTGGCCTTATACTTATCCTCCGAAATAGGGACGCAGCTTAATTCATTTAATATCAATTCCATAACTTAAAGTAGCTGTGATAATTGATTGCTCCATTCATCCAAAAGATTTGTTGGATACTGGCTTAATGTGCCGTTTTTATCAACCTCGATGTTTGTTATTTTGGAATATTGCTCATTGTCAGTAACGACCTTTTCAAAATAAAATAGAATTGATCTGCCTTCAAGAACAGGTTTTTCTTTAATTCCTACTCGAATCCCATTTACGATATGGTCGCTGTGTGTTTCAATAATTAATTGAACATCATTTTGTGCAACTAATGCAATCAGTCTACCAAGTTCTGCTTGTCCTCGCGGGTGAATATGACTTTCAGGATTCTCAATGATTAGTAAACCTCCAGGCTGGACCGAAAGTAAAGCCGTAACGACATGCAAGGCATATGAAATACCGAAACCTACATTCTCAGGTTTAAAAGTCATTGTTGAACCAAATGTAGGTTGAGTAAATTCAAAACCTAATTGTACAAAATCTGAAGTCAAATCACTTGTGATGACATTTACTTCTGGCGAAATTTCACTTAACCATTTATTTACCTGATGAATAAGGCGTCTGTCAACAATTTTTTTGTTGTTATTGGTTTCGGCGACATTACTTTTAGGATGAATGCAATTGTTAAAGGCGATTAATTCGTTCCCATTCATTTCAAGAAAATGAACAGTATATTCTCCTTTAATCCCTAAATTTCGATTCATTGAAACGTTCGAATAACTTTTGCTATGAAGAGATTTCGGCTCAATCCTATCAGCATTCAAATACTGAAATTTATTTGAAAACAGAGCTTCATTTGAGTCAATGTCTGAACTATTTCTTGCTCCCTTTATTTTAAAAATATCTGAATCAGACTCGTAGCCGAAATGATAATTAAACTTCGTTGTATTATTCATTTCGAGATTAATATGCAAGTCCCCTTTGGCAAATTGATATAACGCGTCTTTTGCATTGCCAATCTTAACAAGCTCTCCATTTATATTAAGATAACCTCGCTTTAAATTATCTGCACTTTGGCGCAACATCAAAATAGCTTGAATAAAGGAGGATTTTCCTTGTCCATTCAATCCAAGAAGGATATTAAGGTTGCGCAAAGGAAAACTTTTATTCTTGATTGATTTAAAATTCTTTATTTCAATATTGCTAATCATGTTTTTGTGATTTTAAAGACTCGAAAATTAGCTCCCGAACTTTAGCATGGCGCAATTGGGCTTTGGTTTTATCGCCAGTCGCACTTGTTACTGCCATGAAGAATTCGTAATTCTTTTGTAATTCAACACTTAATGAATTTTTGAATACAATAGCATTATTCAAAAGATTATTTGCCTCCATATCATTTAGGAAGGCTAATTGAGTTGCCAAAGCATCAAATAGGGCTTTATTAATTGGAGGTAAACGGTCATATATCCCTCTAACTTTTCGGAAAGCTTCACGACCAAAAATTTTTCTTGATAATTTCATCGCTTTACGAAAATCGGCTTTAATCTGATCGAGTTCCGGCTCTGTTTTACTGTATATTTCTGCCATAGCCTTACTCATGTAGGAGTCTAAATCCAAGCCGTATTCTTTTGTTCCGTAATTCTCGACACCCAAAAGATAAAAACCGAGGAAGCGATTGGCAAAGTCTCTGTCTAGCATTCGATGTGTTGCTATTTTGTTTTCTGTAGCTTTTTTAAACTCATCGATATTTGCCAACTCGTATATAAAGGTAGCAGGTCGCCCCTGAAACAATGCATGACGAATTTCTTGAGGCTCAAGCACTAATCCGCCGGTATTGATACGTTTAAAAATATTGAATTTTACATCGGTTGGTGTTCCAGGCATGATTTTATATATAACTACCTGGGATTCTTCAATTAAACGTTGTAGATTTTCTGGGAGTTCGTCCCAATAAACTCCATTTAAATGGGTCAGAAATTCAAGATTTGTTAACGGCTGACTTTTATCAACAATGAAATTGCGAATACTACTTAATCTTTGTAGACCATCCACAACTAACCAGTTGTTATCATCGGTAGCATCAAAGAAAAAGGCAGGCAAAGGGAAACGAATAAGAATGGATTCGATTAATCTGCTTTGCTTCGTTTTATCCCATAAATCGTCTTTTCGTTGAAAATAACTTTCGGTATTCAATTGTACACTTTTCCCCTTAACTCGTTTTATTAACGTATCTAAGGAGGGTGTTTTCGTTTCTATTTTGATAAGCGTGGGATCAAACGGTTTTTCCATTATTGCACCACCATTTACATCCTCTTCTTCAACTTCTTGTTTGAGTTTATTGTATTCGTCGTCTAACATATATTTCTGTTTAAAAACTCAAAAGTAACAATTTAGCACGAGTGTGTAAGCAAATTCTCTCCAATTTGTCATGTACTAAATACAATATTCCTAATTCTATTCAATTTGCACTTTACTAACTACAGAACGGTTTCCTACACTTGCTGCTAACGTTTGGCGGTATGGTTAGTTGCCGATTTCGAAGCACATTCCTATCAAGTTACAACTACTTTTGATACGAGCTGTGCCGCTCGAATACCCACTGCACCGGCAATTAACTATACCGCGTGTTACCGCCTGGTTTTCTTTCATTTCCAGTATCTATTTGTCAAATAATCAATCAAACTTTTCGTGTCCTGCAAATCTGTAATTGGTTCCAAAAATTTCTCAGGACTAATCACAATGTATTTTTCAGGATTTTTTAATTGCAACTTCCACGATTCTTCGAGAGTCATTCCTTGCAAATTTTTTGAAGTTATCCGTTCTCTAAGTTCTTTGTTTTCTTTCGGAATAATGTGCAAATGTAACCAATCAACCGCCCCATATTCATTATTTTCAGTCATTGTCCAACCAAGAAGGGTTTGTCTCATTAGCTGGTAATATGGCTCATAAAACAAGTCCTTAAAATCTGTTGTTTTTATTGGACAATCAGGTCTTTCAAGCAATTCCTGATATACTTCAAATCTGTTTTTGCCAGAATCGGAAATCAGTAATGAATTTGACGAATATGACTCTGTATATTTCCATTCAATTAGTATTAAAACCTTATCACCGTTGTGTTTCTTTCCAATCATGAAACTGTCAATCGAGGTAGAATTTGCTCCACGCTGTGTTGACAATTCTTTTCCCAATGGTTTTATTCCAGTTTTTTCAAATTCAATCAGTCCTGAATCCACGAATAACGATTCACTTATTGAATTACTAATGTTTTGTAAAATTTTATCGGTGCAATCTTTTCTTTGTCGAAGTGGATATAAGTGGTTTAAGCAAGCTATCTGAGAAGAAAGCAAATGTCCTGTCGGCTCTCCATTACCTGACCACCAAGCAATCCCATTTTTTATGAAATATTCTTTTGTGTCTTGTCGTATTCCTTCCCAAAGATTCAATTCAGGTTCCGACAATACAAATTCTCTTTCTTTACCGAAAAACAGTCCGTTTCCCGGGTCTCTGAAAATCCTGTCACGAATCTCAATTGCTTTTTGTCGTTCTCTGTCAATATATTTCATTTTATAGTGTCGTTGTCGTTTTTAAACTTGGCGGTAACTCGTTTATATCCGCTACTTCGTAGCGGATATCATTCCCTATTAGTATGAAAAGGCGAAGTTTTTGCTTCCTGATAGTGCGATTTACGTGCAAGCGGTTTTTATTTTTCGTTTCGGTTTTAAAAATAATCATAATTCTGTGATCTTTAACCTGTCCCTGTATTTTTCTCCGGCAAAAAGCAATGCTTGCCACTGCTCCCACGGCTTGCCCAAACCAAAATTGTGCCTTTGGGAGAATTCCCAAAGCCTGCCCCGGCAAAAAGTAAGGTCGTGGGACAACTCCCACGGCTTCCCCGATCAAAAAGTGAAGGCTTGGGAGAACTCCCAAAGCTTCCCAAGGCAAAAAGTGGAGGTTTGGGAGAACTCCCACGGCTTCCCCGGCAAAAAGTGGGGGCTTGGGAGTTCTCCCACAGGTAAAACTTAAAAAAGAACGGTTCAACATAAATATGTTGTAAAACATGTAAGCACCTATTGAACAGTATTTTAAACTTTTGTATCTTTCTACCGATATAACTGCCAAAGCAACTGATCAACCGGATTAACCTGTTACATCAAAGCAATGGTAACCTACATTAACATTCAAAATTTTTATCTATGATCGAAAAATTAATTGCCAAAAGCCGTGTCACGGAAGTAAACGATGCGGCTACCCGTATCTCGGGTGCATTCGTTGGGTCGGGGATTACCGACACGTATTTAACCACCACTTTTGCCACGTTCGACGCCGCAAACCTGGAGCTTTCGAAAGCCATCAGGCGCTCGAAAGCCGAAAGCGAACTCGAAGAAAAAGACGAAGTGCGCGACACACGGGTGCGCTCACTTTATTACCTGCTCAACGGGTTCAACCATCACCCCACAGCCGAAATCAGGCAGGCTGCCTCCATTTTGCTGAATATTTTTGACAACTACGGTTTGAAAATGACCGGCGAAAGCTATGCCGCTGAATCGTCGATGATTGGCTCGATGTTGCTCGAATTTCAGAAACCCGAATACAGCGAAGCCATTGAAGCTTTGTCGGGCTGCGGCGATCTGATGGAAGGGCTCACCATTGCACAGTCGGAATTCGAACAGGCACGCATTGCCTACGAAACCGAAAAAGCCAAAGAAGGAATGCTCCAAAATGCCACCGAAA
>JADHEF010001376.1_pt1 | contig 15372 bp, 14 predicted proteins | sample 8952391 | NCBI WGS metagenome assembly JADHEF01 (sample SAMN16124439, study PRJNA663245) | bioreactor sludge metagenome | isolation source: sludge (nitrite) | place: India:Bengaluru | collected 2019-02-28
AAAAAAGGCCGACCGGGCAACCCCGATCGGCCTTGCGTTAGCTGTAGGAAGCCTTACTCGCCGGCTGAATCGTCGCCGGATTCGGTCTCAGGCTCGTTATCCGCCGCCTGGCCTTCTTCAGAAGCCTCGGCCGCGTCGGGCGCCGGCTCTGCCCCTTCGGCAAGTTCACCGTTCTCTTCTTCGGTTTCCTCGTCCCGGGCGACGCGCTCTACGCCGATGACGAAGTCAGGACGATCGATGTACACCACCCGGACGCCCTGGGCCGCGCGGCCCATCAGATTGACTTCGTCGGCTTCAAGCTTGATCGATTTGCCCTGGCTCGTCAGGCACATGATCATGTCCCCGTCGGTCACGGTAGCGCAACCGACGATATCGCCGGTCTTTTCGGAGATCGTATAGATCTTCTGTCCGCCGGTCCCGCGCCCGTGGACGGTGAACTCGGAGAAGTCGACGCGCTTGCCGTACCCGTACTCGGAGAGCACGAGCATCTTGTTGACGTCGTCCACCCGGAGCACGCCGGCGATCTCGTCGTCCGAATCCAGCCGCATGCCGGAAACGCCCCGGGAAGCGCGGCCCATGGCGCGGACCTGCTTCTCGTTGATGCGCAGCGCCTGGCCCTTGCGGGAGATGATGACGACCTCGTCGTCGCCCTTGGTGAGCAGCGCGCTCACGAGCTTGTCTCCCTCATCCAGGTTGATGGCGATGATGCCCCGGGTCTTGGCATTGACGAAGTCGTTGGTCTTCACCTTTTTCACGACGCCGCGAGCGGTAGCCATGAAGAGATTCTCGGTCTCGGAGAATTCCTTGAGCGCCACGACCGTCGTCGTCTCCTCGTTCGGGGCAACCGGGAGAAGCGCCTTGATGTGGGCGCCCCGGGCAGTCCGAGACGCCTCGGGAATCTCGTGCACCTTCATCCAGTACGCCTTGCCGGCGCTGGTGATGAACATGACGTAGTCGTGGGTGGAGGCCACGAAGAGCTGCTCGACGAAGTCGTCCTCCACGAGCTTGGCGCTGTTCATGCCCTTTCCGCCCCGGCCCTGGCTGCGGTACGCGGAAACCGGAACGCGCTTGATGAAGCCGACGTTGGAGATGAGGATGACCATCTCCTCTTTCTTGATGAGGTCCTCGATGTTGATGGACTCCACCTCGTCGGCGACGATCTCGGTGCGGCGCGGGTCGCCGAACTTGTCGGCGATGGTCCGGGTCTCGTCCTTGATAACCCCCCGAAGTTTCTTCTCGTCCTCCAAGAGGGATTTAAGGTATGCGATGAGGGCCTGGATCTCGGCGAGCTCTTGCTTGAGCTTCTCCACCTCCAGGCTGGTCAGACGGCCGAGCCGCATATCTACGATGGCCTGGGCCTGGATATCCGAAAGCAGGAAGCGCTCGCAGAGCTTGGTCTTTGCCACGTCGACGTCGCGGGAGGCCCGGATGATGGCGACCACTTCGTCGATGTTGGCGAGGGCGATGACCAAGCCTTCCAGGATGTGGGCGCGCTCCTGGGCCTTGCGGAGATCGAACTTGGTCCGCCGGGTTACGACATCGACCCGATGCTCGATGAAATAATGAATTAACTCTTTAAGGTTTAAGCACTTAGGTCGGCCGTGAACCAGCGCCAGGTTGTTGACGCTGAAGCTCGACTGGAGGGCCGTGTGGGAAAAGAGCTGATTGAGGACAATCTTAGCGATCGCTCCCTTCTTCAGTTCGATGACGATGCGCATGCCGTCCCGGTCGGATTCGTCCCGAAGGTCGGCGATTCCATCGATGACCTTGTCCCGCACGAGTTCCGCGATCCGGATGATGAGATTCGCCTTGTTGACCGCGTAGGGGATCTCGTTGAAGATGATCGCCTCTTTGCCGGTCTTGGACGTCTCCAAGACGAACTTGCCCCGGACGACGATCTTGCCCCGCCCCGTCTTGAAGGCTTCCTTGATGCCGCGTCGCCCGAAGATGATGCCGCCGGTCGGGAAATCGGGCCCCTTCACGAACTGCATCAGCGCTTCGATGCTGATCTCGGGATCGTCTATCTGGGCGCAGACCGCGTCGGCGACTTCAACCAGGTTGTGGGGAGGCATGTTCGTGGCCATGCCGACCGCGATGCCGCTGGATCCGTTGACCAGGAGGTTGGGAATCGCCGCCGGTAGTACGACGGGTTCCTTGAGGGACTCGTCGTAGTTGGGGACGAAGTCCACGGTCTCCTTCTTGAGATCCTGGAGCATCTCGTCGCCGACCCGGGAGAGCTTCGCTTCCGTATAACGCATGGCCGCGGGCGGATCGCCGTCTATCGAACCGAAGTTTCCTTGGCCGTGGACCAGCGGATACCGGAGGGAGAAGTCCTGGGCCATGCGCACCAAGGCGTCGTAGAGGGACGCGTCGCCGTGGGGGTGGTACTTACCCATCGTATCGCCGGTGATGCGGGCGCTCTTCTTGGTCGGTGAATTCGGGTGCAGCCCGAGCTCGTCCATGGAGAAGAGGAGCCGTCGGTGGACCGGCTTGAGCCCGTCACGGACGTCCGGGAGCGCGCGGCTCACGATGACCGACATAGCGTAATTGAGGTACGCCGTCTTGACCTCGTCCTCGATCGCTATCGGTATTGTTTTTCCAGTCAGCTCTGCCATGGGTTGTCGCTTTCCTCTACGTCAAACGTCCAGATTGGAGACGTTGAGCGCGTTTTCTTCTATGAAGAGCCGCCGCGGCTCGACCTGCTCGCCCATCAGGGTCGTGAAGATCCGCTCAGCCTCGACCGCGTCGTCCAGATGGATCTGCACGATGCTCCGCCGATCCGGGTCCATCGTCGTCTCCCAGAGCTGATCCGGATTCATCTCGCCGAGACCCTTGTAGCGTTGCACGGCGACCTTCTCCACGTCCTTGCCGGATTCGGCGAGGATGCGGTTCTTCTCGTCGTCGTCGTAGGCGTAGAAGGTCTTCTTCTCGTACGTGATCTTGTAGAGCGGGGGCATGGCCAGGTAGACGTGTCCCTTCTCGATGAGCTCGGTCATGTACCGGTAGAAGAAGGTCAGGAGCAAGGTCCGGATGTGCGAGCCGTCGACGTCGGCGTCGGCCATGATGATGATCTTGTGGTAGCGGATCTTGGAGATGTCGAAGTTGGGGCCCGCGCTCGCGCCGATGGACGCGATGATGGGCTGCAGCTTCTCGTTGGTGAGGACCTTCTCTATCCGGGTCTTCTCCACGTTGAGCATCTTGCCGAACAGGGAGAGGATGGCCTGGAAGCTCCGATTGCGTCCCATCTTGGCCGATCCGCCTGCGGAGTCGCCCTCTACGATGTAGATCTCGCATTTGGCGGGATCCTTCTCGGAACAGTCGGCGAGCTTGCCCGGCAGGCCCGAGCTCTCCAGGAAATTCTTCCGCCGGGTGGCGTCCCGGGCCTGCCGAGCGGCGATGCGGGCCTTCGCGGCGAGTATCGACTTCTCCAGGATGGGCCTGCCGAGCGGCGATGCGGGCCTTCGCGGCGAGTATCGACTTCTCCAGGATGCTGTTGATGACGTCCGGATTCTGGTCCAGGAAGAGCGTGAGCTGCTCGTTCACCAGGGACTCCACGACGCCCTTCACCTCCGAATTGCCCAGCTTGCCCTTGGTCTGGCCTTCGAACTGGGGGTTCGGGATCTTTATGGAAAGGATGGCCGTGAGGCCTTCGCGGACGTCGTCGCCCGAGAGGGTCTCATCCATCTTTTTTGCGTACTTGGACTTCTTGAGATACTCGTTGAGGGTGCGCGTGAGGGCGGACTTGAAACCGATGAGGTGGGTGCCGCCCTCTCGGGTGTTGATGTCGTTGACGAAGGAGAACATGTTCTCGTTGAAGCCGTCGTTGTACTGGATCGCGCACTCGACCTCGACGTCGTCCCGGGCCGCTTCGATGTAGACCGGCTCCTTGTGGAGCACCGTCTTGTTCTGGTTGAGGTACTCGACGAAGCTCTTCACGCCGCCTTCGAAGATGAACTCGTGGGACTTCGGGGTGGACAGCCGCTCGTCCCGGATCGATATCTTGATACCCTTGTTGAGGAAGGCGAGCTCCCGCAGCCGGTTTGCCAGGACGTCAAAGTTGTAGGTAGTGGTCTCGAAGATAGTCTCATCGGCCTTGAACCGTACCGTCGTGCCCCGCTTGTCCGTGTCGCCGATGATCTTGACCGGCTCTTCGGGGACGCCGATCAGGTATTTCTGAAAGTGGATCTTTCCTTCCAGGTGCACGTACGCTTCGCACCAGGTCGAGAGGGCGTTGACGACCGATACGCCGACGCCGTGGAGACCGCCGGACACCTTGTAGGACTTCTTGTCGAATTTGCCGCCCGCGTGCAGCTTGGTCATGACCAGCTCGAGGGCGCTCACGCCTTCGGACGGATGTATGCCGACCGGTATTCCGCGGCCGTTGTCCTCCACCCGGACGATATCGTTCTTCTCAAGCACGACGACGATATCGGAGCAGTGTCCCTGAAGGGCTTCGTCCACCGAATTGTCGACCACTTCGTAGACGAGGTGGTGCAGCCCGTCGATGCTCGTCGAACCGATGTACATGCCTGGGCGCTTGCGAACAGCCTCAAGGCCCTTGAGGACCTGAATGCTTTGAGCCGAATAGCTTGATTCCATTCTGTATCCTAGGACGCGGTTTTTCCGGATTTATTGTAGAGACCGTGGGGGCCAGTATACCGATCTTCCGTCAAAAAGTAAAGGTAAGCGATATTTCAGGAACAACTCGGATGTGGATAATATGTGGATAACATACTATCTGATTATTCAGAAAGAATTAAACTTATCCTCGGAATTTTCTCCTATATGCAAACTATTGAACATACGAAAATATTTCTTTTTGAAATAAAGAATTAAACGCAAATTTACTATTCATCTTTAAGGTGTTTCCAAAATTCTGCTGTAAAGAGTCACCTTTTCCGTGTTTACATTGGCACGCAATGTTGTGGATAATGTGTGTGTAAACTGAAGATACAGCGAGGATGGCCATCGATGGGAACGTGGGATTATAGCATATTTTGGAAGGAAGCGATGGACCAAATACGCACAGAACTCGAAGAACAAGAGTTCGCGATGTGGTTCAACTTAGAATACTCAAGCTCTACGGATACCGAGATAACCATTACCGTCCCTTCCTCCTTCTACCGGGATCAAGTAAAACAGCGATATCTCCATTATATAGAAGAAAAGTTGCACGAGCTCACTGGAAAGGAACTTACCCTCAACATAGAGATCCGCAACAAGAAAACCGATGAATCCAATCGAAAAGCTGACCAGGGCCTCGAAAAGGAAGAAAAATCCGTTCCCCAGTCCAAAAAAGCATCACAAACCCAGTCCGTACGCCAGGAGACCCGAAAGGAAAAGAATCCGCACCCTCAGCTCAGAAGAGACTACACCTTCGACAACTACATCATCGGAGACAACAATAGCTTCGCTTCCAACGCCGCCATAGCGATCGCTAAGAATCCGGGTACCGCGTACAATCCCTTCCTTATATACGGAGGAGTTGGACTCGGAAAAACCCACCTCATGCAATCCATCGGCAACTTCATTTACGGCGATTCCGACACCAAGGTGATCTATATCACGGCGGAAAACTTCACGAACGAGTTCATCCAATCCATCAGGGAAAAAACAACTCAAGCGTTCAAGAACAAATACCGGTACATCGATGTACTCCTCATCGACGACATCCACTTCCTCCAGAAGAAGCTGGAAACCCAAGAAGAGCTGTTCCACACCTTCAACGCCCTCTACGACGCCAACAAGCAAATGGTCTTCACGTGCGATCGCCCCGTCTCGGAACTCAAGAATCTTTCCGATCGGCTCCGATCCCGATTCGAACGCGGCTTGAACGTTGATCTCCAGCCGCCGGACTACGAAACCCGTTTCGCGATCCTCAAGAAGAAAGCGGACAGCCGGAACATCGCAATACCCGATAACGTGTTCGATCTCATCAGCCGGAACGTCACGACCAATGTCCGGGACCTGGAAGCAGCCCTGACCAAACTCGTCGCCTACGCGGAGCTGGTCGGAAAATCCATTACCATCGATATAGCCCAGCAACAGCTCAAAGACGTTTTCGCGTCTCCCAAGCAGAGCAATGTGACCATCGAGATCATTCAGAAGGTCACCGCCGATTACTTCGGACTGTCCTTCAACGACCTCAAAGGTAAAAAAAGAACCCAGACCATCGCATTTCCCCGACAGCTCGCCATGTACATCGCTCGCGAGATAACCGAGTACTCTACAACAGAAGTAGGGATGGAATTCGGAGGACGCGACCATACCACGGTCATGCACGCCTGCCAAAAAATAGAAGAGAAGATCCGGTCTGATCCGACGCTCGATTCCACCATCAATACGGTCATCAGGAGCATCAAGGAATATAGCGCTAAGACCTGATAACGTGTTAGTATGTCCCGTCCATCTGTGGATAAGTCAAAGCCCCGGTGGACAACGTGGATAAGTCAACTTATCCGCGTTGGGGCGAAGATCAAAGAAAAACCTTACCCTGTATGGTTTTTTCTTGTTTTCCACTTTTGCACAGGCGCTACTATTACTCTTACTATTATATATCTATATAGAGGAGTTGGAGAGATATGAAATTCACGTGTGAACGAAGCGCGCTCCTTAAGGAAATCTCGATTGCGCAAGAGATCATATCTTCAAAGAACGCAATATCGATTCTTTCCAATGTTCTCTTGGAAGCCGATAACGATACGCTCTACATCAAAGCTACGGACATCAAGGTCAACTTCGAGACGCGCGTTCCGGTAACGGTCATCGAATCCGGATCCACCACCGTCTTCTGCGACAAGTTGCTTGGAATCCTCGCGTCCATTCCCGACGGGGAGCTGGAGTTCGAGCAGACGGACATCAAAATCACGATCAAGCCGAGCTTCAAGAAGATCAAATTTCAGCTCAAGAGCATCGCATCGGACAAATTTCCCGAGTTTCCGTCCCCCGAAGGGAGTACCTACTTTGATATCCCCGTGAAAGATTTTAAGAGTATGGTTGTCCAGACCGTCTTCGCCGTGTCCGATGACGAAACCCGGTACTTCATGAACGGAGTGTATCTTGAGAATACCGGAGAAAAGCTCGTCATGGTCGCTACCGACGGCCGCAGGCTGGCTTTCTACGGAAAAGATTTCGGAACCGCTGTTCCCTCGTTTAAGGGAGTCATCGTTCCGCCCAAAATCCTCAGCTTGGTCACCAAGCGGGCCGGCGACGAAGGGCCCATCTCCATAGCGGTCACGGATAAGTGTATTTTCGTGAAGTTCGGATCCTACAACCTGTCGTCGGTCCTCATCGAAGGACAGTTCCCCAATTACCAGCGGGTTATCCCCGAGAAGCAGAGCTACAGCTTCCTGGTCAACCGCATAGAGCTTCTGGAAGCGATCAAGCGCGTTTCGCTGCTGGTCGAGCAGAAGTCCCGCCGGGTCTACATGACCATCGGTTCCGGAGTTTTGGCGATTTCCTCCGAGGAAAGCGAAATCGGAACGGCCAAGGAAGAGATTCCCTGCCGCTACGATGGAGAAAGCGTTACCATCGCCCTCAACTACCGGTACCTGGAGGAGCCCCTCAAGGTTATCTCCGACGAAAGCATCAGCGTCCAATTCACCGAGCCGAACAAGGCCATCACGATGCACCCGATTCCTGAAAAGGACTTCTTTCACATCGTTATGCCGATGCAGCTCGACTAGGGTAATGCCCGTAGCTTCGATCATGACAGTCTCCGTCCGCAATCTTGCGGACGGAGAAACCCGGACCGACGCGCCAGATGTATTTCTGGTGGGTGAGAACGGCCAAGGAAAATCAAACTTCCTCGAGGCCGTTTATTTTTGCTCGTATGCGTCTTCTTTCCGGGTGTGCCGGGATGCCGACATTGTCCGGCTGGGCGAAAAGGATTGCTCCGTTCGTGCGGAGCTTTCCGACGGTATCCACGACCAGCTTTCGGTTCGGATCTCGGCGGGAGAGAAGCAGATATTCCTGGACGGCAAACGCGTCGGGGACAGGAAGGCGCTGCTCGGCGTCTTGGCTCCGGTAGTGTTCTGCCACGAGGACATGGAGTTCGTTTCGGGAACTCCGGAAATGAGGCGTTGGTTTTTTGACCAAAGCCTTGGATTATACGATTACGACTATATAGACGAACTTCGTAGATTCCGCAAAATCCTCAAGACGCGGAATACGGTTCTGAAGGAGCGCAAAGTCGCGCTCCTCGAACTTATCGATATTCAATTCGTACAGTCCGGACTCGTGCTTATGAACAAGAGAGCTGCCGCAGCGGCTTTCTTTTCAGCGGCATTCGGTCCCTCCTACGAAGCGGTTTCCGGAATAGATGGGATAGAAGTGCGGTATTCTTCTTCCTGGAAGAGCGACGAGGAACAGGAAATTCTTCGGTTGCTGCATGAGAAAAGGGAAATCGATCTGAACTTCGGTACATCCATGAGCGGACCGCAGCGCGACAGGTACTCGTATTACCGGAAGGGCGTAGAATTTTCTTCCCGCGCTTCTACGGGCCAGCGGCGGCTTCTCGCCCTGCTGCTCCGCGTTACACAGGCGCGCAGATTCAACGAAGCCACAGGCAAAAAGCCGCTCCTCCTGCTGGATGACGTGCTTCTTGAGCTTGATCCGGAGAAGCGGACTCGTTTCCTGAAATCGCTACCCGATTACGACCAGGCGTTCTTCACCTTCCTACCCGAAGAACCCTACGATCGGTACCGGAAGGATTCCACTATGATCTACCGTGTGGAAAACGGGAGGCTCCTGGCATGAAAAAAGCGGGAGAGCTGCTCAATTCTTTCTTCGACGGGAACGTCCTCAAACAGGCCAAGGGCTATTCGGAGTTCTTCGGCGGGTGGAGGAGCATCGTGGGCGACCAGATCGGCGCCCACAGCCGGGTCCTGGAGCTGGAGCAGAACGTCCTAGTCGTGGAGGCCGATCATCCGGGATGGATCCAGCTCATCCAGTTGAAACAGGCGGACATCCTGAGGACAGTGCAGTCCAAGTATCCCGATTTCCACATAACGGCAATATCGATCCGACTACAGCGGAATGGAGGAGCAGCGGAGGAGCAGAGGCGCGAACCGCGTCCGCCGCGGCAGCCGAGTGAAGTTGAACGACATGATCGGGAGCCGTCCCCGGCGGGAAGCGATCCCTATGCCGCCATCGGCGACGAGGATTTCAAGGACAAGCTCAGGAGGCTGGAGCTGAGCATCCGCGCCCGAAACGAGGCGGACGGCGAGGGTTCCCGTTGACCAAGAGGCATCCGCTATTCTATACTGCGCTGCCATCCGTTCGCTTATACGGACCTTTTTAACATAGATGAAGGAGATCTCCCATGAAACGAACCTACCAACCCAGCAAGGTTAAGCGCAATCGGAAATTCGGTTTCCGCGCGCGCATGAAGACCCGCGGCGGGCGCCTGGTCCTGAAGCGCCGCCGGGCGAAGGGCCGCACCAAGCTCTCCGCTTCCGACGAGAAGAAGCCCTACTAAAACCGGGTTTCTTCCGTTCCGCTATGAATACCGAGAAGGTAAAGAAGTTCAGCTTTACCCGGAAAGAGCGTTTGAAGGGAAGGGACGAGATAAAAGCTGCTTTTTCCCGGGGCAAGAAAACCTCTTGTCCGGGGGCGAAGCTCTTTTTTGTGGAAAACGGAACCGAAGGGAACCGGATCGCGTTTACCTTCGCCCGCAAGTACGGAAACGCCGTGGAGCGGAACCGGTCGCGTCGGCTTAGCCGAGAAGCGTTCCGGTTCCTGAAATCCCGGCTCAAGAGCGGATTCGATTTAGTCCTTTTGGTGTATCCCGGCGGAGACGATTTGAGATATCGTTCCCAGCAACTGAATGCGCTATTCATGAAAGCAGGCTTGCTTTCGGACAACGCGTGAAAATGGCGGTTAAGGGCTTCGTGCTCGCATCGATCCGTTTCTACCAGGCCGCCGTATCGCCGCACTTCCCTCCGTCCTGTCGTTATACCCCGACCTGTTCGTCCTACGCGCTGCAAGCCGTCTCCAAGTACGGCGCCGTGAAGGGGCTCATTCTGGCCGGGAAGCGAATACTCCGGTGCCATCCGTTCCATCAGGGCGGATACGATCCGGTACCCTAACTATTCTGAGGAGCCCCATGGAAAAGCGAACACTATTGGCCGTCGTACTTTCGGTCATCGTCATATCGGGCGGTTATCTGGTTCAAAGCTGGCTGTATCCCGCCAAGGCTCCCGCATCCCAGCCCCAGCCGACCGCTCAGACCACGCAGCCGGCGGCTCCGGCCCCCGCACCGACCGTTCAGCCTGTCCAGACCCAGGGTGCTGAGGCGGCGGTTCTTCCGGCCCCGATCGCCGCTCCCGTCGCCGAAGAGCGCGTCGAGATAGGTACGGACCTCCTCAAGGTCGTGCTCTCCAACAAGGGCGGCGACGTCGTATCCTATAAGCTCCTCGAGCACAAGGACGGCGGCGATTTCGTTGAGATGGTGCTCCCCGGGCAGGGCGAATCCCATGCCTTCACCATCGCCCTCGGCCCCTACGGTTCGCAGCCGTTGACCGATTTCTTCAACGTGAACCGCATCTCGGATCGGGTGGTCGAATTCTATCGGGACTACCAGCTGCCTGCCGCCGCCGGAGCCGCTCCTGCCCAGTTCCGGCTGACCAAACGCTACGACTTCCGCCCCGGCGAGTACCTTTTCGAGCTTTCCGTCACCGTTGATTCCGGCTACGCGGCTAACGCGCTCAACGTCAACGGCGCGGCCTACACCCTCGAGTTCGGTCCCCAGATCGGACCGAAGTTCAAGAAGCTCTCCCAGCAGTACGACTACCGGAAGTACGTCAGCTACGCGGAAGGGAAGCGCAAAAACGAGAAGGTGAAGGAAAACTCCACCGTTTCTCTAGCGAATCGAGTTTCCTGGGCTGCCATCTCCGGCAAGTACTTCTCATTCATCGCCATTCCGGACGCCACCCAGTACACCCTCGGCTTTTCCACCACCCCTGTTTCCGGAATTTCTGATTCTTCGCGGTTCTTCATGACCCGGCCGGCTCAGGGCGCGTCGAAGTATACGGACACGTACCGCTTCTATCTGGGTCCGAAGACCGCGAAGGCCCTGGGCCTCTACGATAATTCGGACAAGAACTCCTACAAGCTGCGGGATCTGCGCCTCGGATCGGTGGTCGATTCGAGCGGAATCCTCGGCCCCCTCGAGTTCATCATGAAGTGGTTCCTGATGATCTTCTACAAGGTCATCCCGAACTACGGCGTCGCCATCATCCTGCTCACGCTGCTCGTGAAGATCGTGCTCTTCCCCCTGACCAAGAAGGGTTCGGAAGCGACGCTCCGCATGCAGGCCCTTTCGCCGAAGATCAAGGAAATCCAGGACAAGTACAAGGACAATCCGAACAAGATGAACGTGGAGATGGCGGAGCTCTACAAGAAGGAGGGCTACAACCCGCTCTCCGGCTGCCTCCCCATGCTGCTTCAGATTCCGATCTTTTTCGCGATGTACAATCTGTTCAACAACCACTTCGACCTGCGCGGAGCCATGTTCATTCCGGGCTGGATCCCCGACTTGTCCATCCCCGAATCGGTATGGAGCTTCGCGCCCTTCCAGATTCCGCTCCTGGGCTGGAGCGATCTCCGGCTGCTGCCGTTCCTCTACCTTGGTTCCCAGCTCCTGTACGGCAAGGTGACGCAGACCCCGGATCAGCAGGGCAACGCGCAGATGAAGATGATGCTCTACCTGATGCCCATCATGTTCTTCTTCATGCTCTACGACGTTCCCGCGGGACTGCTGCTGTACTGGATCATGTCCAACCTCCTGACCATGGTTCAGCAGATGGGCCTCAACAAGTACATGGCGAAGAAGCGCGCCCATGAACCGGTGGGTAAGACCAACGTGATCGCGCCGAAGAGGAAGAAGTAAGAAACCCGATTTGCGAGAAATCTTGCGAGGAGCAAGCACATGATATACGAATTCGAGGGCCGCACCGAGAAAGAAGCGATTGATCGGGCCGCGGTTGAACTGGGATTGGAGAGGGACGGCTTCGATGTCGAAATCCTCGAAACCCAACGGTCGGGGCTCTTCAAGAAGGGCTTCGTGAAGATTCGGGTCCACACCGACGAAGCGGCCGCTTCAGGCGAGGACGATTCCGACGACGGCTACGCCGCGCCCCGGCAGAGCGCCAAGGGTCCTTTCGGAGGCGCCGTGTTCGGCGATCCGGAGCCCAAGGACGATTTCGAACGGGATCTCGTCTCTTTCATCGAAGACTTGATCGGGAAGATGGGGTACGAGGCGCGGGTGGGCATCCTTTTCCGCGAAGAGCACAAGATTGGTCTCAAGATCGATTCCGAAAGCTCGTCTATACTCATCGGAAAGAAGGGCAAGAACCTGGACGCCCTGCAGCTCCTGGCGAACATCTACGCCGGGAAGCTCGGACGCGAAGAGACTCGGATCATCCTGGACAGCGAGAACTACCGGATCCGCCGGGAAGAGGCGCTCGTCAAGCTGGCCTACAGCGTGGCGGAAAAGGTCCGCGAGAGCCGGGGTTCGCTTCTGCTCGAGCCGATGAATCCCTTCGAGCGGAGGCTCATCCACACGACGCTGAACGACATATCCGACGTCGACACCAAGAGCGAAGGCGAGGGCCTCTACAAGCAGGTCCGGGTTTTCTACCGCGGGTCCCGGCGCTGATAAAGGGGATCCCGAAAGACAAAAGGCTGCCTCGTGGCAGCCTTTTGTCTTTCATGCCCAAAGCAGCTTTTATTTTCCGGTGACCCGCGAGAGTGTAGCCACCAGCTCTTCCTTCTGGAACGGCTTGATCATGAAGGCTTTGGCGCCGAGGGCGAGGGCCTGATCCTTAAGGGCGTCCTCTCCCTGTGTGGTGAGCACGATGATCGGGATCGCGGTGTAGGCCGCGTTGCCCTTGATCGCCTGCAGGAATTCGATGCCGTTCATGACCGGCATATTGATGTCCAGTACGATAGCGTCGATCTTCTGCGCGCCGATGATCTCGAGCGCCTGCTTGCCGTGCTCCGCCTCTACGACGGTATGTCCGTTCGATTTCAGCGCGAGGGAGACGATTTTCCGCATCGTCATGGAATCATCTACGTTCATTACGTTCATGTGGATCTCCTCTCTATCAAGTCAAAAATGTCGTGGTCTTTGGATACCTTCATCTGGGACTCGTGCCGATCGCGGATTTTCCGCATGATGTCGCGCACGTTTCCGAGAGAATAGCCGAGGGTTTGGAAAGTGGTCCTGAGATCGCGTATGGAGATCCCGATCTCGTCGATGAACGAAGCGGCGCCTTCGATCTGCTGGCGGGTGATGTCCTGGAATTGAAGGGATTCGAGGATGTCACCCATGGCCTTGTTGACCCCGATAGCGCTCTCGGATAGGGAGCGGAACAGGGCTCCGGATACTGAGTACGACCGCGAGAGAGCCGTCATGGCCAGTTCCGCTTGGTCCGAATCGCCGCGGACCCGATCGGTGAGGGTTTCCGCCTTCACGAGCCACTGATCGAGCAGCTCCTGATTGTAGGCCCGGAACGACTTCACTATCTCCATGATGTCCCGGGCGAAGCCGGTGGTTTGATCGTTCAGGTGCTGCAGCTCGTTGACGATGACCTTGAAGCCCCGGCCCTTGTCTCCGATCTTTGCCGACTCGACCGCCATATTGAAGGCGATGAGCTTCGAGCGTTCCGCGATATCCTCAATACCGGAAATGAGTTCTTCGCTTTTCGCGACGAGGTCAGCTATCTTCCTGACCCGGTCTCCGTTCTCCCGATTGAGTCTGAGGAAATCGTTGATCACCGCGGTTCTTCCGACCACGGACTCATGGGATTTCCGGATCAGCGCTTCAAGACCTTCTTCACCATCGTTTCCGGCTCCGAGCGCCGTTATGGCGTTTTTCGCTTCCCGGTCGGCGCGCTCGGTCTGTTCGAAGATGGAACCGAACCGTTCGATCAGGGTGGCCGCGGCGTGCTCGGTGTGATCCACGACGCGCTTCAATATTTCGTCGATATAGGGAAGCCGGAGTTCCATTTCCTGGAGCATCAGCGCGGCTCGATCAAGTTCCGCGAGTTGTGTAAGCTTATCGAGCGTTTCGGGATTCGGGGCCGAGAAGGAATCGGCGAAGCTCCGCAGCCGAGCGTAGGAAGAATGGCCGGCAGGCGGAACCTTGGCCGGAAGCCGGGCATCGCCGACAACGCTTGCGACGCAGGAATCGACGGCGGCGAGCTGGGAAACGACGGGGATCAAATCGGCCAGGAGCGCCTCTTTTCGTTTATTTTCGTCCTCGAGCGATTCGGCGTGTCGGGTAGAACGGGCTCGCTCATTTTTCGTCTCTCTCCGCTGGACCGCCGCGAAGACGATGGCTGCGATCAGACTGATAGCGGAGATGGCAAGGAACGATGGATGCTTGATAAGGGCGGCTCCGCCGAGACCGAGAAGCGCGAGCGTACAAGCGCCGGCTTGCAACGGGAAGGTATCCGGATGCGCTTTTTTTGTGCCCTGAGTATCAGTCATGCTCCAATTTTATCCATTTTACACCATCGGTCAATCGTGTCGGCCCGCTTCGCTTGGCGCATCGAGCCTGTCGCGCTAAAATACCGAAAGAAGAGGTATCAATGAAGAACGCGTATGTATGCATGTTTGCGCTCCTGGCCATTTCCGGAGGGTTCGCCTTTGGCCAGGAAGCAGCACTGGAAGCGCTCGTCGGCAAAGATGCCGCGAAGGAACTTGGCGCTCAGGGTTCGCTTAAGCGGGTGCAGCTGAAGGCCCCCAAGCAGGTTCTGGTCCCCCGGGACGAAATGGGAGCGGAAATACAGGAAGAAATCGATTCCTTCGCGCCGACCTTGATGGTAGAGGCGCTCTACGTCTACAAGAAGAATCCGGTCGTTTCGGCAGGCGTCTGGACCACGGAACAACGGCTCGCTGTCTACAACGCGGTCAGATCGCTCAGCACCCTCCGCGGTATCGAATACTATTCCGCCAGCAGAAAAACGATGCGGACTTTCTACGAAGAATCCTACGCCATCGAGGGGGCGGACAAGAAAGAACGGCGGCCCGATCCACTGGTGACCGATTTCGTCACCCTGCCGACGGCGTACGCGCTCCAGAAAGATCTGACCTTTGGAGAGAACATTTACCGCTACGATTTCAAGGCAGGAGCCGCCGCCTTGTCCTTCGCGCAGACGAATCTGACGGGAATGAGCTACGGCATCGTGCCGATTCTGGGGAAAGAGCGGCTGCGGACCGTCGTATACGTGACGGACCTCGGTGAATCCCTCCTCGTGTACGCGGTATCCGCAGCCAAGGCTACCCTGCTTCCGGGAATCGAGGGGAAGGTTCGCGACTCCTTCTCCAACCGGGCCGACGCCATCTACAAATGGTTCTCCGGCCACA
>JADHEF010001386.1_pt1 | contig 15279 bp, 16 predicted proteins | sample 8952391 | NCBI WGS metagenome assembly JADHEF01 (sample SAMN16124439, study PRJNA663245) | bioreactor sludge metagenome | isolation source: sludge (nitrite) | place: India:Bengaluru | collected 2019-02-28
AGCCGGAGAAAGTCGCCTCGATCGTGATGATCGGCAACCTGTTCGCGCTGATCTTCCTGCCGATCGCACTCGCGCTGACGCTGCAGCACTGACAAACGCTTACGTTTCGGACACTTTGCCGATCAACGACGCAGCGAGAATCGCCGCTGTTCTCATCAACAGGACCTGCCATGAAGCGCATCGCCCTCGCTTTACTGCTGCTGCCGCTCACCGCCCTCGCTGACGATGTGCCGCCACCACCGGCGGCGGACGCCCCCACCGAGAAGCTGGTCGTGAAAGGCGTGCGCGATCCGGCCATCATGCCCTACGCCGACGCCTACAAGTTCTTCAGCCAGGTCGACCGCGTCGAACACGACAAGGTGCTCATGCGCATGCAAGTGAAGTCGGCAGACAAGTCGGTCAAACCCGCGGACATCCGCATCCGCCTGATCGGTGACAACACCGACATCGCGGTGCCGCTCGGCGAGGAAGGCGACATCGAAGTACCGCGCTCCGAGGCGGCGCTCGCCGACAAGGCCGAGTTTGTCACCAACCAGAAGAAGGACAGCCTGCAAGTCCATCTAACCCTGACGCCGAACCTGCCGATTGCCGATCAGGTGAGCTATGCCGACGCACTGGCTTCCGCCGATCAGGCGCGGCGGCTGGTGAAGGAAATCGTGCCCTGGTACTTCCGCCTGCTGATCTCGGACCCGAACGCGATGCGCGCCTGCTTCGAGCGCGACGGCGGCGAAGTAGCGCTGATCGCCGGCGACAAACGCGAAGCTCTGGCGGTCAAAGGCAAGCGCCAGTGCGCCGTGTTTGCCCTTGATCCCAAGCACGGCGATCGCTGGCAGGCTGTGGCGCTGAACCCGCCCTACAAGCTCGAATTCACGCACATCGGCTGGTTCTCCGACGGCCAGCCCGACTGATCAAGCGATGCCCTGTTGGGTACGCCAGGCAGCGACGCGCGGATCCATCACCCGCCGCCAAAGTGGCGGCACCAGGGCCAGCATCACCAGCGCGGCATAGCCGGCCGGCAACTGCGGCGCCGCCGCCATGTGGCGCAGGATCTGGTAACGCCGTGCGGCGTGGGCGTGGTGATCCGAGTGGCGTTGCAACTGGAACAGCAGCAGGTTCGTCAGCAGGAAGGGGCTGTTCCAGGAATGATGCTCGGTGACCGGCCCGTAGCGCCCGTTGGGCAGTGGAGCGCGGATCAGACCGTAGTGTTCGAGGTAGTTCACGATCTCCAACAAGGCGATCGCGCCGAAGCCGATGCTCAGGTAGGCGACCAAGCCGGACGCCCCCAACCACAGCGCGAAACCAACCGCCCAGGCGAGCGACAGCCCCCACCACAGCAAAAGCTCGTTGCGCCACCACGGCAAGTTGCGGCGTGACAGGCGCGCCCGTTCGAGTTCCCAGGCCCGCACCGGATTGGTCGTGAACGCGCGCCACAGGAAGCGATACACGTTCTCGCCCAGGCGCGCGGTGGAGGTATCACGCGGCGTGGCGACATCCACATGATGGCCGCGGATATGCTCGATCTTGAATCCACCGTATCCGACGCTCGCGAGCAGCCAGCCGCCAGCGGCACGCTCTGCGCGGCGAGTCTTGTGGATCAGTTCGTGCCCGACGTTGATCGCCACCGCACCGCCCACGGTTGCAAGCGAGGCAAGCAAACCGACACGACCGGCCAGCCCCAACGTTGCCTGGCTCACCGCCCATACGCCCCACACCAGCAGAGCGCTCCAGGCCGGCACTGCGAGTAGCGTCAGGGCCGGATACCAGGGATCGGCCAGCAGCGCGCGCTCTTCGTCCGGGCCGGGGTTCGCTGTATCGCGGCCCAAGCAGGTATCGAGCAAGGGCACCAGACCGAACACCACGACCACCGTCAGCCAAGCCCCCCTGTCCGGCACCGCGTAATGCGCGCCGAGCATCAAACCGGCGGGCGGCAAGACCAGCGGAATCAGAAACAGTGCGTAGGCATAGCGCTTGAAACGGATCACCCTTTGCACGCAACGCCCTCCTGTAAGCCGGCATGTAGCTTACGGTCGGCCCACGGCTTCGCGTCTTGTCGAATCACGTCACGCGAGCAGCCATGAAAAAGCCCCGCTCGCGGCGGGGCTTTCGGGCAACGGTGGCCGACGCTTACTTCGCGCCGATCTCCAGCGCCACGGCTTCGACGTAGGTCACTTCGACCTGATCGCCAACCTTGACGTTCTTCAACTTCGCCGGATCATCCACCTTCAGGGTGCGCGACTGCTTCGGACCACGCAGCGTTACGGTGCCCGCCTTGTGATCGACCTTCGTCACATCGGCCACGATGATCATGCGGCGGCCCGCTGCGCCGGCCGGCTTTTCACCCGGTGCGGCAGCAACCGCATCGGTGGCTTCACGGCGCTCACGCACGCCCTTGCCGCCCTTCTTCAACTCGAAAGCGATCGCTTCGGCATAGGTCACCGTCAGCACATCGCCAACCTTGATCTGGTCGAAGTTCTTCACCTCGTCGCCAGCGACAACTTCAAACACATTGCCCTTCTCACCCTTGAAGGTAACGGTGCGGGTAGCGGCATCCACCGCTTCGACCTTTGCCTTGGCGCTAACGCGACCAGCGGCACCAACCTTGCCCGGGGCCTGGCCCACGGCAACGGCGGCATCCGCAGCCATACCGGCAACTGGGACACACGCAAGCAGGGCAACAAGCAGGGCGGAATGAAGTTTCATGTTTTGCTCCGGCGCAAATGAAGGAACTGCCGATCATACGCGCGCAGACAATGCGAACGTTATGACATGACTCACTCTTTCGGCTTTCGCCGCGCACGCGGATGCGCCGCGTCGTAAGCCTTGGCGAGGTGCTGGAAGTCGAGATGGGTATAGATCTGCGTGGTGGCAATGGTCTCGTGCCCCAGCAACTCCTGCACCGCACGCAGGTCACCGGACGACTGCAGCAGATGACTCGCAAAGCTATGCCGCAGCATATGCGGATGAACATGCACGCCAAGGCCGCTGCGCTGCGCCCACAGCGACAGGCGCTGCTGGATCATGCGCGGGCTGATGCGGCCACCGCGGCTGTTGACGAACAGTGCCACCTCGTCGGCGCGTGCATGCTGGCTGCGTGCCGCCAGCCAGCCCGCCAGCGCCTCACGTGCCTTGGCGCCGACCGGCACGGTGCGCGTCTTGTTCCGCTTGCCGGTCACCATCACTTCGGCCTCGCGCAGGTCGAGGGCGGGCCCGATATCCAGCCCGGCGAGTTCCGACAGGCGCAAGCCGGAGGAGTAGAACAGTTCGAACATCGCTCGATCACGCACGGCGAACGGGTCGTTCTCGGCGCCCTGAGGCGCATCGAGCAGCGTCGCTGCCTGATCGGGCGAGAGTGCCTGCGGCAGCGCCTTCGGTGACTTGGGCGGCCGAATGCCGACGACGGGATTGGCGCCCAGCGCACCCGACTTTGCCCACCAGGCGAAGAAACCGCGCCAGCACGACAGATGCCGCGCGATCGAACGCCCGCTCAGCCCCTGGCCATGCAAGCGGGCCACATAGCGCCGGATATCGTGTGGCGAGACCAGTTCGAGCGCCCGCCCGGCGCTCAGCTCGAGCAAGCGCTGCAGATCGCGGCGGTAGTTGCTCACCGTCAGCGCAGCAAGCCGCCGCTCATGCGCGAGCATCGCCAGCCATGCCTCCATCGGCGCGGTGAGCTCCGCTGGTACTGACAGATCCATCTCAGCCCAGCGCCGGGGAGAGGCGCGCCATGATCACGACATCCTCAAAGCCATCCGGCACCCGCACGGCAAAGCGCTTGAGCCCTTCCTGCACGAATCCATGCTTGCGATACAGGGCGATCGCCGCGGCGTTGTCGGCCCGCACGCTCAGCTCGATACGCAGAAAGCCGGCTTGCGCCGCGCGCGCCAGCGCAGCATTAATCAGCGCATTGCCGATACCGCGGCGGCGCCAACCGGCGACCACGCCGATGCCCAACAGGCCGACGTGCCGCTTGAGCGGGCGACCTTCCGGCGTGATGTCGCACCAGCCGACCAGCGCGCCATCTGCGAGCGCGACGACATGCGGATAGCCGTGTTCGATGTTGGCATTGACGAAGCGGCCCACCGCATCGAGTGACGGCGCTTCGTAGCTGGCGAGGAAACGCCCCTCGCGCGCAACGCTATCGACCGCCGCGCGAAACGGCAGGATGTCGTCGGCGCGGATGTTCTCGATCGCGACGCTCATCGGGGCTGCAGTGCTGAGCTAACCGAGGTGATTGATCAGCGAAGCGCTGACCAGATCCGCAATGCGCGCGACGTACAGCGTGCCCATCTCGGGGTAAAAGCGCTCGATGTCTTCGCTGCCCAGCGCGAGCAGGCCGAACACCACGCCATCGCGGCGCAGCGGCAGCAGCGCCACCGAGCGCACATGCGCGCCGGCCTCGCCGAACCAGCCGGTGACTTCAGGCTGCGTGGCCGGGCCGCAGTAGGGGTGGCGCAGGTCGGCCGCGAAGAAGCGCAGCTCTTCCGATACCGGCGAGAACTCCACCGTGTCGCGCTGGATGATGCTGTTCCACACCCGCAGCGCCACATGGGGCACCGCAAAATCTTCGACGAGATGCGTGTCGATCACGCCGACCACCGCCTCGACGCTGTTCGATTCAAGCAGGCCCAGCGTCAGCCGATGCACCTTCTCGCCGATCACGTCGTTCTCTTCACCGAAGCGCACCAGCTCGGCCATCTTCTCCTGCATCAGCTGCAGCTTCTCGCGCATCGCGAGCAACTGGCGCTCGGTCAGCGAGATCGCCTGCCCGGTATCGGGATGCGGCACGGCCAGTTCGGCCAGCAGCGCCGGCTGCTCGTTGAAGAACTCGGGATTCGCCTGCAGGTAGGCAACGACTTCCTGATCGGTCATGCGTGTAAACCTCGTTTCTGCGGTGGCTCGCCACCGCAGCCATCAATCGATTTCGATCTCGCCTTCGAACACCGTAACGGCCGGGCCGGTCATCAGCACCGGCTGGCCCGGGCCAGCCCACGCGATGCTCAACTCACCGCCACGCGCATGCACGCGGACCGGGCTGTCGAGCAGGCCACGGCGAATGCCGGATACCACCGCCGCGCAGGCGCCGGTGCCACAGGCGAGCGTTTCACCGGCTGCACGCTCGAACACCCGCAAACGGATGGTGTGGCGGTCGACGACCTGCATGAAGCCCGCGTTCACCCGCGCCGGAAAGCGCGGGTGGTGCTCGATCAGCGGGCCTTGTGTCGCCACCGGCGCGGTATCGACATCGGCCACCACCTGCACCGCATGCGGGTTGCCCATGCTGACCGCACCGATCGTGATCGTCTCACCCGCCACGTCCAGCGGCTGGGCCGGCGCATCGGTATCGGAAATGAACGGGATGCGCGCCGGTTCGAGCACCGGGGCGCCCATGTCGACCGTCACCAGTCCGTCGGCACCGAGCCGCGGCGAGATCACGCCCGCCAGTGTCTCGACGCGGATCTCGTCCTTGTCCGTGAGCCCCTTATCGCGCACATAACGCGCAAAGCAGCGCGAGCCGTTGCCGCACTGCTCCACCTCACCGTCGAGGTTGAAGATGCGGTAACGGAAATCGACTCCCGGCAAACGGCTGGGCTCGACGATCAGGATCTGATCGCAGCCCACGCCGAAGCGGCGGTCGGCCAGAAAGCGCGCGCGCTCGGGTGTCATCTCGAAGGGCTGGCGCACTGCGTCGATCACGACGAAGTCGTTGCCCAGGCCCTGCATTTTCGTGAAGCGGAGTTTCATGTGTGCAATTGTCCCACAGGCCAGCGCAGGACAGATCGGTCTGGTTCTAATCGCTACCGACTGGCAGACTTCAGCGCTAAGCCTCATCTGATCCGGATCGATATGCCAGTCCCCGACTACCAAACGCTAATGCTCCCTCTTCTTCAGCTAGCAGGAGATGGTGCTGAGCACACAACGCGCGAGTCCGTAGAGCGGCTGGCGGTGACCTTCGCACTAACGGACGAAGAGCGGGCGGAAATGCTCCCCAGTGGAACGGCACCGCTCTTCGACAACAGGGTTGGCTGGGCGAAGTCATATCTGAAACAAGCAGGCCTGATCTTGGCTCCGCGACGCGGCGTATTCTCGATCTCGCCAGCCGGACAAGCGCTGTTGGAACGCGGGATATCAAAGATCGACGCAACCGTGCTTGAGGCTTACCCGGAGTTTCGTGCGTTCCGATCGCGGCGCCGAGACTCTGACTCAGCAGCTCCAAACGAACGGGATCGTGAGCCGGAACTGAACTCCACTGAGACGCCGGAAGATGTTCTTGCCTCTGCGTACGGGAAACTGCGCAAGACTTTGGAGAGCGAACTGCTCGATTCAATCAAAGAGAGTTCGCCAGCCTTTTTTGAACGGCTGGTCGTCGATCTGCTCGTCAAAATGGGATACGGAGGCTCGCGTAGCGACGCCGGAAGAGCTCTAGGAAAATCGGGCGACGGCGGCATCGACGGCATCATCAAGGAGGATCGTTTGGGCCTCGACGCGATCTATTTGCAGGCTAAGCGCTGGGAAGGCACCGTCGGACGCCCGGAGATCCAGAAATTCGCAGGGGCGCTGCAGGGTCAAAGAGCCAACAAAGGAGTCTTCATCACGACGTCGAGCTTCACACGAGAAGCCATCGAATATGCGCAAATCATTAACACAAAGATTGTGCTAATCGATGGCAACTACCTTACGTCGTTAATGATCGACCACAACGTCGGCGTCTCGACTGCCGGAACGTACGAAATTAAACGCATCGATTCCGATTACTTCGACGGCGCCTGACTTTCATGCAAGGGATCACTCGGTGAGCTGTCGCCAGCGGCGATAGATGCAGTCGTCCATTACCACCGTGGCGCCCGCATCGCGTGCGCGCTGAGCAGCCGCCTCGTCGACAACATGATCCTGCATCCAGATGAAGGGAATGCCCAGCGCTACTGCCTCGTCCACCATCGGGCCGACGCGCGCCGCGTTGATGTAGAAGTCCGCCAGGTCGATCTTCTCAAGCACGTCGGAGAGGCGTTTGTAGACCTTCTCGCCGAAGATTTCCGTGGCCGCCGGGTGGATCGGAATCACGCGGTAACCCTGCTGCTTCAGGAAGGCGCCAATGTAGTGGCTGGGGCGCTCCGGCTTGGGTGATGCGCCGACGATCGCGATCGTCTTCACCTGGGCCAGCGCGGCGCGCAGCGTTTCGGTATCCGGGTTCTTGAACATCGACACCCTCCCTTGTTCGTTCAGCGCGGTTTGCGCTGCGGCGTGGTGCGGATGAAGGGGCGGATCGCCGCGACCTGCCACGGGCGGCAGGCGAGCAGCAGGCTCACCGGCTGGCGTTCGCTCTGTGGCAGCGCGCCTTCATCCCAATGTAGTTCGGCGAACTCACGCGCAAGCTTCTTCAGGCGTTCGGCCAACGCGTGCCGCGCACCGGGCGTGAGGCGACCGTTGAGCAGGAACATCGCCTCGCCGGCGCCGGCGAAGTCGCTCGCGAAGAAATCCGCCACGTTGTCCTTGAAGGCTTCCATGATCGGCCCGTTCGGCGTCCACGAAAAGGTGCGCGCGACGCGCAAACGTATCCGGTTGTTGGGCATCAGTTCGATGAATCCGATGCGATCGAGCCGCGCGAGTAGGCCGATCAGCTCGGCGCGCTCGAATTCGTACAGCGCGAGCATGTCGTCGAAGCCGAGCAGATTCAGCGCCGACAGCGCCGCGAGGAAGAGCTTGGGCTCGCTGACGATCTCGCGCTCCTGCGCCACCGTGAGCCGCGCCACCAGCCGCGCTTCGCGGTCGAAACCGCCGGTCAGCTCGGCGAAATCGATGCCGACTGCGTCGCACACGGCATCGAGCCGCGCCAGCGTGAAGTTGCGCTGCGCGAACCAGCGCTTCACGCTCGCTTCGGACTGCCCGACGCGGCGCGCAAGTTCGGCGTAGGTGATGCCGCGCGCCTTCAGCGCGGCTTTGAGCAGATCGACGACTTCGACAGCCTGGGTCATGGTGTAAGCCTGAAACGCGTATCAGGAAATGATACCGGCGGCGGCGCATTCGCCGACAGTGAATCCCGCATGCGGCCGGCCGATGCGTGCAGGCACAATGTCGCCATCGCGCTGTTCCAAAGGCCAGACATGACGATCCGCATCCAACGCGCCGACCTCGACGCCGCCAGCCAGGCGGGTCTGCTGCCGGCCAAATCAACCGAAGCGCTGTGGCAGTTCCTCGTCGCCCGCCGCGCCGGCGACCCCGACGCGCCACGTTTCGATTTCACCCATGTGCTGTACTACCTCGGCGGCTTGCTCGCGATCGGCGCGATGTCGCTGTTCATGACGCTGGGCTGGGAGCAGTTCGGCGGCTGGGGCATCTTCTTCATCGCGCTGCTGTACGCCGGCGTCGCCTGGAAGCTCGCCGAGCGCTTCGAGCGCATGGGGCTAGCGGTGCCCAGCGGCATCATGGCCGCGCTGATCGTGGTGCTGGTGCCGCTTGCGGTGTGGGGCCTGCAGCACGCGTTCGGGCTGTGGGCGGAAGCCGAGCACATCAAGGGCTACCGCGATTACCACGTGTACATCGACTGGCGCTGGATCACGCTGGAGTTCGCCACGCTGATCGCCGGCACCCTGATGTTGTACCGTTGGCGCACGCCTTTCCTGGTCATGCCGATCGCGGTGACGCTGTGGTACATGAGCATGGACCTCGCCGTCTTCATCCTCGCGGAGGACGACGCCTACCACTGGAGCGAGGCGTCCTGGACCTTCCGCAAGTGGTTCTCGCTCGCCTTCGGCCTGATCATGCTGCTGGTGGCCTTCTGGTTCGAGTTGCGCAGCCGCTCGCGCAAGGACTACCCGTTCTGGCTTTACCTGTTCGGCCTGATGGCCTTCTGGGGCGGGCTCAGCTCGCTCGGCTCCGGGCTCTTGTCGGGCAAGCTGATCTACCTCGCGATCAACCTGCTGCTGATCGGCGTTGGCGCCGTGCTGGTGCGGCGGACCTTCGTGGTGTTCGGCGCGCTCGGTGTCGCGATCGTGCTGGGCGATCTGTCACACCACTACTTCCGTGACAGCTGGCTGTTCCCGCTCGCACTCACCGCGATCGGGCTGGGCATCGTGTTCGCCGGCGTGGCTTGGCGCAAACATGAAGCGCGGTTGACCGAGCAGCTGCGTGCGCTGCTGCCGGCGGACCTGCGCGGGCTGATCGAATCGCGTCAGCTAGCACGCTGAGCGAGCACCCTCACCGCATTCGCGTGGCCTGGCTGCATCAACCAGCGTTGCAGCAGCCGCGCGATATCGAGATCGAAGCGGCGTGGCGGCGGATCGTTCAGCAGGGTCGCGAGCGCCGCCTCATCGCGAGCGCTGCCGAGGTGGCACCACTGGTCGAATACGTGCGTCGCGGCGCGGCCGCTGTCCTCATGCAGCTCTGCAATCGCCACCGGGCCGGACCAGGGCCAGGCGCGCGGCGCGAGTGAGGCCAAGGCACGCCGCAGGCGCGCGTCGTGGACCTCGGGCCGCTCGGCATCCACACAGACACCGTCGCAGCGCTTTAGGCCATGGGCCTGGCACGCACCGCGGCCGTTTTCAAGCCCGAGCCGCTGCGGACACAGGCGATGCAGCAATGCGAGTTCGCGCAGCGTGTTGTCCGCCTCGCGCTGGCCGCGGAAACAGCCGAACACCTCGCGCCACTCGAGTGGATCGCTGCCGTGCAATTCAATCTCTTCGAGCACCGGCGGCCGGCGTCGGTTCGGCACGAAAGTCCAGCCCAGTGCGCGGGTCGGGTACTTCTCGGGCACATGGCGACGCAGCAGCGCGAGCTCGCGCAATTGCGAATCCAGATCACCGGCGGTGAATTCGGTTTCGACTCGCCGCACCTGGTTGCCCAGCTTCACGCTCTTGGCATCACCGCGGCCCGTGAACAAGCCCAACACCTTGGAACGCAGATGATTGGAGCGCCCGCACTGCAGCAGTTGGCCGCCGGCACCGAACAACAGATAAACCCCCGGCGCCTCCGGGAGCGCCTCCAGGTCGCCTTCCGGCAACTTGGGCACCGCAGCGCCTTCGCTCCCCGCGCGCCGCAGCGCCAGCAACAAGCGGTCGTCATCGAAGTTCGCCGCCGCGTCCTGCATCAGCCGCCACACGAGGTCGGCATCCGTCATCGCGCGGTGGCGGTTCTGCACCGCATAGCCGTGGCGTTCGATGATCGCATCCAGCCCGTGGCGCGCATGTTCCGGGTACAGCGCGCGCGACAGCTTCACGGTGCACAGCACCGGCGGGTCGAAGGCGATTTCGCGCGCGGCGAAGGCTGCACGCAGGAAGTTGTAATCGAAGCGCGCGTTGTGCGCGACGAACACCGCGCCGGCCAGGCGCTCCGCGATCTCGTCGGCGAGCGCGCGAAAGTTCGGCGCACCCGCGACCATCTCGTTGGAGATGCCGGTGAATTCCTGGATCCGGCACGGGATCGGCATTTCCGGGTCGACCAGGCTGGACCAGCGATCAACCACCTCACCGCCCTCCACCCGCACGATCGCCACTTCGGTGATGCGGTCGCGGTGCGGGTCAGCACCGGTCGTTTCAAGGTCGACGATCGCGAGCGGGCGTTCAAAGAGCGGATTCATGGGGACCGGAAATGCGAAAAGCCTCTCGGACGAGAGGCTTTGGGAATTCAGACTTCGCTCTGATAGGGATAGGGCTTTTGCGCGACCTTGGCTTCCGAGTTTCGGCGCGAGGTTTCCAGATCCTGCGGCTTGTCCCACCACAGGGCGCGGCCTTTGCGTTGCTCTTCAGCTTCCTGCGGGTGCTTTTCCATCCACTCGCGCATGAATTTGGTGTGCTCGGATTCGTACATCGCCATGGTGATTCCTCCTCAGCCCGTGATTCTAGCAGGCTGGGCAGCACGGCAGTTCAGCCCGGGCGGGCTTCCGAAGCCTTCAGGCGCGCAATGCGGACCACTTCCGGGATGCGCCGCACCGCGCGCATCAGGCGGGCAAGGTGCAGGCGATCGCTGACCTGCAGCGTGAAGTAGATCTGGTGATGCGAGGCGCCCTCGCCATCCATGCTGACATGCTGGATGTTCGAGTGTTCCTCGGCGATCGCAGCGGCGATCTTGGCCAGCACGCCGCGGCGGTTTTCGGTGATCACGCGGATCTGCACATCGAACAGGCGCTCGGTCTCGGATTCCCATTCGACGTCGACCCAGCGCTCGCGGTCCGCACGGTTGCGCGACAGGTTGGGGCAGTCGTTCAGATGCACTTCCATGCCCTGCCCCTTGCGCAGCAGGCCGACGATCGGATCGCCCGGGATCGGGCGGCAGCAGCGTGCAAGCTGTACCGCCATGCCTTCGCTGCCGCGGATCAGGATCGCGCCGGCCGGCCGAGGCCGGATCGGCTGCCCTTCGACGCCTTCGACGCCAACCGACTCCACCACCGTCGCGAGCCGCTTCGCCACCACCGCCGGCAAGCGTTTGCCCAGCCCGATGTCGGTGTAGATGTCGCTCTTCTCGCGCGCGCCGGCATCACGCAGGAAGCGATCCCACACCAGCTTGTTGAGCGCGGCGGGCGTCAACCCATGGGCGCGCAGGGCTTGCGTCAGCAGGCGTTCACCGAGCGCGACCGACTCTTCTTGCTGGGCGGTCTTGAGGAAATGGCGGATCTGCGCACGCGCCTTACCCGAGCGCACGTACGACAGCCAGGCCGGATTCGGGCTGGCGTGCGAGGCCGTCACCACCTCGACCTGATCGCCGTTCTTCAGCTCGGTGCGCAGCGGCATCAGATCGCCGTTGATGCGGCAAGCCACACAGCGGTTGCCGATGTCGGTATGCACCGCGTAGGCGAAATCGACCACCGTCGCACCGCGCGGCAGGTTGAAGATCTTGCCCTTCGGGCTGAACACGAAGACCTCGCCCGGGAAGAGATCGATCTTCACATGCTCGAGAAACTCGGTGGAATCGCCCGACGTTGACTGCAGCTCGATCAGGGACTGCAGCCAGTTGTGCGTGCGCTGCTGGATGTCCGACAGCGGGCCCTCGGATTCCTTGTAGAGCCAGTGCGAAGCCACGCCGCTGTCGGCGACCTGGTTCATCTCGCGCGTACGGATCTGCACCTCGACCGGCGTGCCGTAGGGGCCGAACAGCGTGGTGTGCAGCGACTGGTAGCCATTGGCCTTCGGGATCGCGATGTAATCCTTGAACTTGCCCGGCACCGGCTTGTACAGCTCATGCAGCGCACCGAGCGTGAGGTAGCAGGTCGGGATGTCCTTCACGACGATGCGGAAGCCGTAGATATCGAGTACCTGCGAGAAGGTCAGGTGCTTGTCGACCATCTTGCGGTAAATGCCGTACACATGCTTCTCACGGCCCCACACCTCGGCATCGATCTGCCAGGTCGGCAGGCGCTCCTGAATCGCGCCAAGCAGTTTGCCGACGATTTCGCGGCGGTTGCCACGCGCAGCGCGAACGGCCTTGGCGAGCACGCGATAGCGCATCGGGTGCAGGTAACGGAACGAAAGCTCCTGCAGCTCGCGGTAAAGATTGTTGAGCCCCAGCCGGTTGGCAATCGGGGCATACAACTCCAGGGTTTCGCGCGCGATGCGGCGCTGCTTCTCGGGCCGCACCGCATCGAGCGTGCGCATGTTGTGCAGGCGATCGGCGAGCTTGATGAGGATCACGCGCACATCGCGCGCCATCGCGAGGAACATCTTGCGGAAGTTCTCCGCCTGCGCTTCCTCATGCGTGCGCGCTTCGATCTTGTCGAGCTTCGAAACACCATCGACCAGTTCGGCCGACACCTTGCCGAAGGCATCCGCGATCGCCTGCTTGGTGATCTCGGTATCTTCCATCACGTCGTGCAGCAGGGCCGCGATCAGCGCCTGCGCATCGAGGTGCCACTCGGTGAGGATCTCGGCCACCGCAACCGGGTGCGAGACATAGGGTTCGCCGCTGCTGCGGAACTGTCCGAGGTGGGCTTCCGCCGAGAAGCGCGCGGCGCGCTCAAGGCGTTCGCGGTCGTCGTCCTTGAGGTATTCGGCGACGCGTCGTCGCAAGGTCGAGAGGTCGACACCCTCCAGCGGGTCAATCTCGCCGCCGTGCGGCGCAGCGGCGGCGTTGGCAAGCGTCGTCGGGTTCGGCATCTGTGGCGCGGCGGCTTCCATACTCACCCCCGACACCATCGGCGTGCATGCACGCGACCCGCCCCGCTCTGCGTAGCCGGTCGACAGCGATGCATGCCATCAGATTCCATGCGCTCTTCCCCGATTCAGTGCTCAGCCCGCAGGAAGGAGAACGCGTCGGCATGACGCGCCTTCTGCACATTGAGGCGCACGCGGCAGGCGCGGACCACCGCCGCCAGATCCGCCTGAGCCTCGGCTAAGTCATTGTTGATAATACAGTAATGAAATTCGTCCACATGCTCCATCTCGCCCAGCGCGGCGTCGAGGCGACGGGCGATGACTTCATCCGAATCAGAATTACGACCGCGCAGACGGCGCTCGAGTTCTTCCATGGAGGGCGGCAGGATGAAGATGCCGACCGCCTGCGGAAACGCCAATCGCACCTGGCGGGCGCCCTGCCAGTCGATTTCAAGCAGGATGTCCATGCCGGTCGCCATCTGCTGCTCGATCCACGCACGCGAAGTACCGTAGAGGTTGCCATGCACCTCGGCGGATTCGAGGAAGCCACCGGTTGCGCGCAGCGATTCGAAGCTCGCCCGGTCGGTGAAGTGGTAATGCTGGCCATCGACCTCGCCGGGCCGCGGTGCGCGAGTCGTGTGTGAGACCGACAGACGGATGCCGCGATCCCGTTCCAGCAGGCCACGCACCAGGGTGGTCTTGCCCGCGCCGGAGGGGGCGGAAACGATATAGAGCTGTCCGGGCATGGCTTACTCGATGTTCTGAACCTGTTCGCGCATCTGCTCGATCAGCAGCTACATTTCCAGCGCGATGCTGGAGAGCGCACCGGACACCGCCTTCGAGGCCCTCGTGTTGGCCTCGCGGTTGAGTTCCTGCATCAGGAAATCAAGCCGCTTGCCGGCCTGGCCGCCGACCTTGAGCACGCGTTCGACCTCATCGCAATGCGTGCGCAGACGGGAGAACTCCTCCACCACGTCGGCGCGTTGCGCAAACAAACTGACTTCCTGGCGGATGCGGTCTTCGTCCAGCGTCGCGACGGCGTCACGCAGCCGGGAGGTCAGCTTTTCCTGATACTCCGCCACCGCGGCCGGCAGGATCGGCTCCGCCTTGGCAACCAGCGCGCGGATCGCCTGCACGCGTTCGAGGATCATCGCGGCAAGCTTTTCGCCTTCGCGTGCGCGGGAGGCGACCAGATCGTCCAGCGCCAGCTTCACCAGTTCGCCGGCGGTCGCCTGCAGGCTATCGAAATCCGGCCCCGTCTCGCCCAGCATGCCGGGCCAGCGCAGCAGCTCGCCGACCGACAGCGGCGCGGCATCGGCAAAGTGATCGCGCAGTTGCGCCTGCGCGGTACTCAGCTGATCGACCAGGGTCTGGTTGAGCGACAGCTCGGCCGGCAGTGCGGCGTTCGCCTGCCAGTAAAGCCGGCACTCGACCTTACCGCGCGACAGCCGCGCGGTTATCGCCTCGCGCAGGGCAGGTTCGGCCAGGCGCAGTTCTTCGGCCATGCGAAAGCCCAGATCGAGGAAGCGCGAATTGACGCTCTTGAGCTCAAGATTGAGGCGTGCGCGACCGCTTTCACGGGCGCAGACCGCATAACCGGTCATGGAATGGATCATCGGAAGCTTCCGCTGTGGCGGCCGTGAAATGACAAATTCACGCGGCCGAATTGCAGGGGTGGGACAAAAAGCTGAAAATCAAGGCCCTTTCGCCGAATGATACGTGCGCCCCGATGCCCGCTCAAGCAAACTGCCCGTTGCCATCCGGCTTTCAGCTGGAGCAGTACCGCATCGAGCAGCAGCTCAGCCTCGGTGGTTTTTCGATCGTCTACCTGGCGACCGACCCGGACGACCTGCCCGTCGTCATCAAGGAATACCTGCCGAATTCGCTGGCCTTGCGCAAGGACGGCGAGATCGAGCCGCGCGTGCCGGACGAGCACCAGGCCGCCTTCCGCTACGGCATGAAGTGCTTTTTCGAGGAAGGCCGCGCGCTGGCAAGCCTGAACCACCCGAACCTGGTGCGCGTGCTGAACTTCTTCCGCGCAAACAGCACGGTGTACATGGTGATGGCCTTCGAACGCGGCCGTACGCTGCAGGACTTCATCAACAAGAACAAGGGCGACATCCGCGAAAAGTTCATCCGAGGGGTGTTCACGCGGCTGCTCAACGGCCTGCGCGAAGTGCATGCAAACAAGCTGCTGCACCTC
>JADHEF010001388.1_pt1 | contig 15268 bp, 15 predicted proteins | sample 8952391 | NCBI WGS metagenome assembly JADHEF01 (sample SAMN16124439, study PRJNA663245) | bioreactor sludge metagenome | isolation source: sludge (nitrite) | place: India:Bengaluru | collected 2019-02-28
GCCCCCTGTTGTACCTGGAGAGTAACCCGCTTTCGGATTGGGCCTTGTAACGGCCGTCAAGAAGAAGGTCAAAAAGCGGTGAGCCTTGAAGTATTTCTGTTAGACGCTTCTTGCCGGCCGTTACAAGCCCAATTCCGAAAGCGGTTTACTCTCCAGGTACAACAGGGGGCATAACAAAACCATGTGGTTTGAGCTCCCTGACAAAAAAATGCTTTCATCCAAAAAAGAGTTCTTTGACTTCTGTGTCGGCTGTCTTGTTGCCGGCGGGAGGTTTCAGGCTAATAAAAAGGTCGCCGAATCATGCGGGGTTTCGGTCCGGCGCATCCAGTTTGCTACATCCCGCAATAATAAAAACAGAACGTTTATAAAACGTTACAACTTTGTTGAAGATTTCTCCGGCACGTCTAAAGATGTCGAGAAATTTCGCGCTATTCTTTTCAATGTTCACGGTATTTCATCACCCCTCCCTAGGAAGTACAAAAAGGAATGGGTGGTGAGGCTCAACGCTCCAAATACTTACAGGGCTAATACGATGTACGGGGTTAAAGGGGACAGGGTACATCCAATGTCGGTACAGGTAAGTGATAAGAGTGAGAGCTGGTTCATACCGGCATTTGAAACCAACAGGGCGAAGTTAACCTCTGACTACTCAGATGACAAACGCTGGCATTTTAATGACGGTATTTATAGTTTTGACAGCTATGTTCAAGACAACAGTAAATACATGTCATAACATATTAATCTTTTAGGGTTTTCGTTCGTCCTAAGGGGTCTCCGGCCTATAGCCACCGTCACTATTTCGGGCAGTTCGGTGCTTAAAAAAGCCTTGCCGGTTTTAACGAATTTATGCTTATTCTTTGCTCGAAATATGCTTATCCGGCGGTTTTGGCTTAATTTGGGGTTGTTCTTGATTCGACCTACCCCCACCCCTTCCGGAAATTTAAAAGAGGTGCTTAAATGTCCTTAAAATGCTTAATTTCTGCTTTATTCCTAATTATTCCGGCCTTTTCTGCTTCTGCCTCTGAAAAAGCCGTTGTTGCGAAGATATCCGACGGCGATACAATCACCGTTCTTTCAGGGAGCAGTCTTAAAAAAATCAGGCTTATCGGTATTGATGCCCCTGAATCAAGGCAAAATCAAAAGGCATTGAAAGATTCCGGCAGGTCCGGGGATGATATTGAAACCATACTCGCCCAGGGCAAGCAGGCTACGGTATTCTTGAAGTCAATATTGCAAAAAGGTGATACAGTCTCTCTTGAATTTGATACCGTAAGGTATGATAAATACGGTCGGACACTTGCCTATGTCTATCTTTCAGATGGGCGAATGTTGAATGATTTGATGATTTCCTCCGGTTACGCCTCCCCTATGACAATACCCCCTAATGTAAAATATAAAGACCTATTTTTAAAATCATATCAGAACGCCCGGGATAAGAAAAAAGGTCTCTGGGCTGAATAAAACTTTATTTTCCTCCTGATTTTTATCTGAAATTTAAAATTTTTTTTATTAAACTCCCTTATCCATCGTATGTAATATAGATACTTAGTGTTTTTGTTCATCCCCCCTAAGATCAAATATTACAGGGTTATGGTAATCTATATGGAATTTCCTCTAAATCAGTTAAAGCTTGATTCTGCTTACATTTCAGCAGTTGAAGATCAGGCTGAACGTACTATTCTTGTTCAATATTCAGTTTTTAAAAAGTATTCAGCCGCTCTGGTAATGTCTTTCAAGAAAGAGAAAGATAAACATGGCTCAATTGATTGTATTCCGCATGACATTTTGAAGAAATATCACCATTTGTCAATTTCCAAGAAACTGACCCCCTCATAATCGCAAAGCTGACCCCCTGAAAATCGGTATATTGACCCCCTAATATAAATCAAAATGTCCTCAAAAACTGAGGGCTGAAGTATGGATAGAAGGGAGCTGGATATGTATAAGCTACAGGAAATAATAGAGAACCTGTTGAAAGGCGAACCCGTGAAAAGGATAGCCCGGAAAAGCAGAATATCAAAAAATACAGTAAAGAAATATAAAGCGGATCTTGATTTGATACTGGTATCACAATCCGGAATTATAAATAATATAGACGAAATCATGAAAGAGTTTCATCGAGTCCGCCAGGAAGAGAGACATTCTGAGAATTTCGGATGGCTGCTTCGTAATTCTGAAATCGTAAATGAACTTGGAAGCAAATGCGATAACCTGGTTAGATTGAATGAAGTTCTACAGGAGAAAGGTTTCCGCGGAAGCTATTCTTCTCTTGTGAGATTCATGAACAAGCATGGGGAATTGAACGCAAGTCCTGTAATGCGAATAGAAACAAAGGCTGGTGAAATCGCACAGGTTGACTTTGGATATGCCGGACGGATTTGTGATGAAGAAACTGGCGAACTTGTAAAAGCATATGTGTTTGCCATGGTGCTTGGATTTTCAAGGGATGCCTATTTTGAAATAGTTAAGAGCCAGGATGTTGTATCATGGATAAATTGCCACATTCATGCTTTTGAACATTTTGGCGGAGTCCCGCTTGTAGTTGTTCCTGACAACTTAAAGAGCGCAATCATTAAGGCATCATTCATTGATCCGGTAGCCAACAGAAGTTATGCCGACCTTGCTGATTATTACGGCTTTCAAATAGATCCATGTCTGCCGGCAACACCTCAGCATAAAGGTAAAGTCGAATCCGGTGTTAAATATGTTAAGAACAACTTTCTGCCTTTACGGAGTTTCAATAATTTCACAGACGCTAACAGACAACTTGCCCAATGGAATAGAAACACTGCAAGAGAAAGAATTCATGGAACAACCCGGCGTAAACCCTCAGAACTTTTTGAAACTTATGAACTTCAGGCTTTAAAACCGGTAGCACCAATGCGATTTGAAATCTCTGTGTGGAAGCAGTTGAAAGTATGCAGAGACACACACATACAGTTCGACAGAGCCTACTACAGCGTTCCATGCGAACTTCGCGGTAAACATGTATGGGCAAGAAAGACATCCTCGCAAATTACTGTATTTCATGGAAATAACCTTGTTTCGGTCCATTTTCCGGTAAATCCGGGACAACGCAGTACAAAAAAAGATCATTATCCTGAAGACAAATTCAGGTATATGGAGTGGGATACAAACTACTGCATGGAGAAAGCATCAAAGATCGGAGATGCCGTTTTTCATCTAGTGAACAGGCTTTTGAATGAAGAACCGATAAGAAATCTGAGATCAGCTCAGAATATAATCCGTCTTGAGAAGAAATATGGACGTGATAATCTTGAGGCGGCTGTCAGATATTCTGTGTCATTTAACAACTTCACATATGGTGCAGTGAAGAATATTCTTGAGAAGAATTTAAATACTGAGATCAGTAAAGACGATGAAAGACCCGAGAAGGCACTTGATTCAAGTTACGCCCGTGATCTTGGCGAACTATTAAATTAAAAAGGAGATTCATAGTGGAGACATTTGTACAGGTTAAATCGAATCTTAAGCAGCTTAGACTCAAATCGATGATAGAGAATTTTGAAGTCCGCAATTCAGAAGCTGTTAAAGGAAAGATGAGCTACATGGATTTTCTTCTGATTTTAACTCAGGATGAGATCGACAGAAGAAATTTCGTCAACAAGGAAAATGCAGTTAAAAGATCAAACCTCGGTCGATGCAGAAATCTGGTTGAATTCGATTTTGATTTCAATCTTAAAATAAACAGACAGCAGATAATGAATCTTTCAACATGCGAATTCATGAACCGGAAGGAAAACATAATCTTTGCAGGACCTGCCGGTGTTGGTAAAACATTTCTTGCAAAGGCTATTGGTCTTGAAGCGTGCCACAGGGGATGCAAGGTTATATTCACCCGTACTGCCAAAATGCTTGAACATATCTATTCCGGCAAAGCGGACTCAACTTATCAGAAGAAATTAAACTCATATATCAAATGTGATCTTCTGATACTTGATGATTGGGGAATGGTGCCATTTTCAGATCCAATGCTGAATATTATAAATGAAGTTATCTCGGAAAGATACGAAAACGGATCATGCGTAATTACAAGTAATCGACCTATAAAGAAATGGGATGAGCTTTTTTCTGAACCGGTCATTGCATCAGCTCTCCTTGATAGATTGTTTCATAACTGTCACAAAATCATTATTGATGGGAAAAGTTATAGACAGGGAGGTGTTAATTCATGATTTATAGTCTGTTCTGATCCGGGGGTCAATATACCGATAACCGAGGGGTCAGCATTGTGATTAGTGACACCATTCTTTTAATTCATTATTCAGTCTTTATAAAAACCTTCGGGATGATCTGCGAAGGGGGGTGAACAGAAACACTAAAGAACTTCTGCTGATCCGTGCAAATGGTGATGAAGATTTGTTCATAAACGAATTAGTGCTGCGGAGACGGGTAAGTTTTCATGGTAAGATGGGATATTTTTATACTATACTGGAATTAAATAATGCTATTTACAGCCTAATTGAAAAATAGGCTTTTTGAAGTTATTCCGGAATAGTTCAGCCATTTTTATTTATATCAAATAAGCTGAAATTAATGAGACATAAAAAGAATTGACAATTTGTAATTCATATAATATGTGTATTACAAATTTTAAAAATTGGTTTATAACATAATGATGAAACAGGTTAACTTCAGGGTTGAAGAAAGTGATCTTGATATTCTTGAAGAGATCGCGGTTAAAAGACGCATGGAACAGGGTGTCAATATAACAATCTCAGATATTATTAGATGTGCCATAAGTGATTTTATAGTCAGGGAAAATCCAGGTTATAAAAAAGATAAAGAGGTCATGTGATGCAGAAGATATGTATAATAAATCAGAAGGGCGGTGCCGGTAAAACCAGTTTTTCTATACTTGCGGCGATGGCAATTGCTTCAAAGGATTATAAAGTCCTGGTTGTTGACTGTGATCCGCAGGCGGGTCTTACTAATTATCTTTCTCCCTCAGAAGATGTCAGACTTGGTATTTTTGATATTCTTCTTGGCCGGAATGATTTTAACATAGTCAATGTAACCCGGCATGATATAACATTTGATCTTATACCGGCTGATCACAGGCTTGATAAAATTTATGCAACTCTTGATCCTTTCGCGTTTGAACCGGTTTTTGAAGAGAGTACTTATGATTTTATAATATTTGATACACCTCCTACAGTACAGGGGATAAGCAGAGCAGCTGCTCTTGTATCTGATAAGATTTTTATCCCTGCAGATTTATCAAGAGGCACAATCCGCCCTACTCTTTATACTCTTGAAGCTCTTAAGCAGATCAAGAAGAAAGGGAGTGTAATTTTTATTGGTTATAAAGATCCCAAAGATGAAAGTAAATCATTCATGTCAGAACTTTCACGGGACTTTATGGATAAGGTAAAAAACAGTTACGCCGGTACAATCGCGAAGAATATAACAATGCAGAAACTTGTTTCTGATGAAAGCTACAAGTGGACTGCAAAGAAAAAAGAGGAAGTCTTAAATCCTATCCTTGAAATAATGGGTATAAAATAATGAGTGAAACATTCAGACAGGATTGTCTTACAAATCTTCTTGAACCATCTCCGGAGCTTCTGGAAGTCCAGAATCTTATGCCAATGGATGCGTCTGACCGCAACAGGCTTAAAGATGATATAGAACAATCGGGTATTATCCGTGATCCGATAAAGGTTTATAAAGAGGGCAGGAAGTATTTAATTCTCGGAGGTTTTAACCGCTGGACAATTGCGGTTGAACTTGGCTTTGAAACAGTCCCTATTGAAATTTATCGGGTTTCAGATGAGGACCGGAAGGAGCTTGTAATAAAGGATAACCTTAACCGGAGGCATCTCACCAGTGAGCAGAAAAGAAATCTTATCGCTTATTTTCTTAAAGAAGACCCTTACCGCTCAAACAGGGAAATCGCAAAAAAAACTGGGATAGATCATAAAACCGTTGAACCTGTTCGGCGTCAGCTTGAAGCAGGTGGGGAAATTCCCCACCTGAAAACAGTCAAGGGCATGGATGGTAAGGAGTATTCCAAGAAAGAAACTCCGGCTGTTAAACCTTCCGTAAAAGAAACTAAAACCGATAAAAAAGAGGGTGCTGACTGGTGGACACCCGAGATGGAAGAAAAGAAAAAATATAAAGAAAATCTGAAATTGATGATTACTAAAAAAATTCAATATCAGATAGATTTGTTAGAAAACTATATTAAGCAGAGTAAAAAAGCGAAAAAAGAAAAAGAAAATAACGAAGGCCGGATAATGGCCTATCAGATATCAATATCCAGTTTAAAAGAACTATTGCAAAACATACTGAAGGAGATATAAGTAAGTATAAATAATGTTTTCCGCTTAAATCAAAAATTACAAAATTGTTTTAAAAATTATTAAGAGTTTAAATTATCTAAGAGGTATTTAAGATGCAGGGGAAAAATATTAATGGTTATGTAATTTTTGATTATATAGGTAAAGGCCAATTTGGCACTGTTTATAAATGTAAAATGTCGGGTTGTACTTATGCTATAAAAATATTTCATATTGAATACGTGTACGATGAATACACGAAAAATAGTGATGATAACCGTATTACACGTGAAATTGCAGCTCTTAAATTGGTGGATCATGAAAATGTAATAAAAATCATTGACGATGGTATTTTTGTTGAGAATGAGCAGGTCTATGTCTACGTAGTTATGGAGTTTCTTAATGGTATTGATCTAAAAAAATTTATATATGATAGCACTTTGGTTCTGATGGATGTTGTGGAAATTTTTTACCAAGTGCTTGAAGGTTTAGATGCTATTCATAAAAAGAATATAGTGCATAGAGATTTAAAGCCTGAGAATATATTTATAACAAATGATAAGAAAATTAAAATTTTAGACTTTGGTTTATCGAAATTAATTGATTTTACATCTATCACTAATACTGGTGCTACAATTGGTAGTCCCATCTATATGTCTCCTGAGCAAGTAAGAGATAGCAAGAATATCGATTATAGATCTGATTATTATGCGATGGGTGTAATACTCTTTGAATTGATAACAAAGAATTATCCATATGGTGAATTTGTTTCAAGGGAACAACTATTTTATAAAATAATTAATGAGCCTCCTATTTCAGTTTTACAGTTCGTGCCTTTAACTCCAAATTATATTGACAACTTAATTTTCACTTTACTAAGTAAGGTGAATTATAAACGTCCAAACAATAAAGAAGAAATATTAAATTATTTTTCGTTAACGCTTTCCGAGTTTTCCACTAATATATCTCAAACATTTGAACCACATTTTTACTTAAGATTATGGAATGAAAAGTCAGTCCTTGAGGGGTATTATCAAGATGGGTATAATATAGAGAATGCTGTGTTCCCAATTAATCATCAGAAAGGACAGAAAAATCTTCTTATAAATTTACAAAAAAACAATGTTAATTTTTTTATTGATCCTTCGACGATGCGTCTTGCCTACGATACATTTGCAGACGTTAAAGGTTTGCTTGAATTAACGTATGCTCCTAAAGGTTATTCTCGTCTTGAATTGGTGAATTTTAGTGAATTGCAACAAAAGAAGGATTATGTAAAATTAGTGGTAGAAGAACAATTAAAACATAATCCTTCTTTTGTTGTAGCTCCTTTTCATGTAAGTAACAATTCTAACCTTGTTACTATAAAGAACGCTAATATTGAAACATGGTTTTCTTTAGATGTTAAGTTCTTAAAGGAAGCGAAGGATTACCTTTTAATTAATAATATTGAAAAAAAATTAGTAGGTGGTTTTTGCATAAAAGCAGATATTTTAACTGCGGACACAGAGAAAGAGTACTTTTTAAATGTCTTAAGCGGATTACCTTGTGACATGTATTGGATATATGTAGATTGTATTAATTATGAAACGGGTGCTTCACAAATATTTAACTACATATCAACTTTACTTGATCTTCAGAAATCAACAAATAAACCTGTCATAGCCGGTAGAGTTGGCACTATCGGTCTTCTGCTACTCGCTTTTGGTCTTTATGCTTTCGAATCAGGTTCAGGCAGATTCGAGTCTTTCTATGAAGACTTGTATAAAGAAGCAACGGATACTTATAATATGTATGTTATGTATTATATTCCAGAACTCATGAAAAACGTTCCAATTGAAAGAAAAAATCCGTCAAAGATTATTAGTATATTGAATTCAAAATGTGGTATAGACTTGAAATGTACTTGCCCATACTGTAAGGACAAGAAGCCGGATGAATTGATGGATGATTCTAATGCTAAAAAACATTTTCTTTATAAAAGACAAGAAGAAATTGTAACGTTGAGATCTATGAGTATTTCTCAAAGAATAGATTTTATTGAATTAAGGATTAAAAATGCCATTACATTTTATAAAGAGCTTTCGCCGATATTTAAAGAAAACGATTATAATTATTTGAAGATATGGCAGAGAATAATTCCCGACTTACGTAAGCTTTATCAGTTATAAGAGGTTATTGATAATGAAAGAATCTGAATTAGTTAATATGATGAATAAGCACTTGAAAGATAATGGTGTGTTATATGCAAATGAAATACGTATGGGCATAGGAATTCCTGATATAATGATAGGGTATAATGTTCCTGATGAGTACGAAACTATAATAGATTACTATGCGTTAAAATTATATTATTTGATTTTAAATAATAATATAAAGAGCATGAATGAGGCTCTCGAAAAATCAGTTTTAACTAAAAACCATATGCTTCGATGTATTCGTATTCTTTCAGATAGTAGATTAATCAAAATTACAGATAAAAATATTACATTAGATAAACGAATTGATGAAAACAAACTTGGTGTTAACATTTCTATTGAAGCTAAAATAAAGGATTGGAAGAGTGGTCTCATCCAGGCTCAAAGATATTTATATTTTTCGGATTATTCATATGTTGCTCTTCCTGAAATTTCAATAAAAACAGTGGTCATTAATAATTTTAAAGAAGCCGGTATAGGTTTACTCAGTGTTGCTGATAATTGTCTTTATGAAGTTATAAAACCTTTAAAATCACCAGGTTGTGATTCTTTGTTTAAGTATATTTCTATTTCCACAATGCTTAAAAAAAGAAAAACGGATATTAGTGACGGTTACTTAGATTCTAAAATATTTTCGGTGGTGTGATTTATTTATAAGTATGTTCAGATAAATCTGTTTAATAATAATGTCGCTATCATAACCTTATTCCTGTTGCATCATAATTATTTTAAATCACTCTGTTACACACCGCACCCCCTCGCTCAACTCACAGAGCCATAAACTCACCGCCCCCAGCGCACTTCAGCGATAAGTGGTGTTATGTCGCCACGCCCTGAATTATTCGATTCGATGAAACTTCTACTAAGCAGAAACTTCTTGCCGTTCTTATACTTATGGCACCAGGGCGGGGTGTCCTCAACTACAGCCCCCGGCCACCCGCTCAAACGTCCATGTTTTCGCGGCCGCTCGCTTGTCCTCCGCTCGCTGTGTCCGGGGGCTTCCATTTCGGCGCACATAACACAACTTATCGGAAGTGCGCAACTTGCTGTAGTTGAAAACATTAACCGCCCTGGTCGCGAGGTGGTGCTATCTTTAACTGTTTCTTTAAAACATTTTACGGTAGAAAACTTCTTTTTTACTCCCCGTACAAACAAATCCCGCTTCGCCCGCATCAGCCACATCCACAACTCATCCCAGCTGACGAACTCGCAGAAAGTTCCTGCGGCCACTGCGACCTTCGCTTGTGTTTTTAAACAATGCTTGTTCCAGTTTGAAACTATCGTGTTTGAAAGCTTCTTTTTTTCCTCATGGCCCCTTTTCCAGCTAAAAATTTTCATCTAAACACGAATTCTATCGTATAAGAGACATGTACTACCAATCTCTCTGTGAAGAAAAACCAGTTTATAAACCGGCTCTTGAAAGATGGAACCAATACAAATCAATCTGGATAAAGCACTGGCCGGAATTTGAAAAAATCTATCCGTCACGGTTTGAAAAACTCTACGGTCCGCTCGATGAAGAGAAAGTCGAAGAGGTTAAAAAACTTGTACAATGCGGCGAGTTTAAAAATGGATTTCAGCGGCATATCTGCCCCGATTGCGGCTTAACTTTAATTGTGCCGTTTACCTGCAAGTCAAGGCTGTGCCTATCCTGCGCACGTAAACGCCTCTTCGGCTGGTCTTTCAACTTATCCTGCATAATGAATACAAACTTAAAGCATAATCACGTTACATTTACAATTCCGGGGACGTTATCTCATATTCTTTTTGAAAGGAAATATCAACCGGAACAGATGATTACATTGGCGGCGAATGTCTTTAGAAATATGCTTATATCATCAGCAAAGCTGAAAGGAAAAGAGTTCCAGCCGGGAATACTTGCAACGCTCCATAAGTCAGGTAATGGCTTAAATTCGAACCCACACGTTCATTTAATTGGTACACGGGAAATCATTGATACAAAAACCGGAGAGATAATTGAAAACGTTTACATGCCGTATAAAAAAATACGGCATGTATGGAAAGAGGCTTTTTTAAATCATCTGGTAAAACAGAATATACTTACAGAAGAGGAATCAGCTGCGTTAAACAACAAATTTGCAAATGGATTTCATGTTTTTTTTCAGCCGATAGAAGGCGATGCAAATGAGGTCCTATTCAGAACAGCAGAGTATATTGCCACCGGTTATTTCCACAACAGCCAGATCACCGCTGTAGATCATGTAAAGAAAACAGTTACGTTTAAATACAAAAGCTGGGTAGATCGTGGAACAAGAGAGAAAAGTTTTAAGACTCGAACCATGGATCTTTATTCATTCATGGGGAGAATGTTGTTTTTCCTTCCGGAAAAGAATAGAAAGATGATTCGTTATTATGGTATCTATGCTCACAAACTCGATGAAAAAATAAAGAAAATTGAAACACGTACCTGGGCAAAGGCTATTGAAAATTCTTTTCAAAAAAATCCGGAAGTCTGCCCTGATTGTTTAAAATATATGATTAAAGATACGGTGTATTCATTCCGTGCAGATAACGTAATTAAGAGGCTTGTTAAAACCCATGCTATAATTGGCGGGTATTTTAAGCCCAATATTATACAGGTTAGATCGCCTTGAAAAAATTTCAAATTTTAGAAGAGATAAAGGTCTTGACTTATTTTTTAAGATGGCTGTTAGTATAACAATCATAGGAAAAGCTGTTTTTTTAACATTTGCGCGAAGCGCAAAATTTAATTTAAGAGTTGTGTATTGAATATTTTTTGTCAAGAAAGATACATTTGACATTCCGATAATATTCATTATGATCCTTTAACCTCAAAGTGTTGAGTCTATACTTTGTGGATATTATCGAAGATTCCTATATCAAAAATAAATCTGAATCCGACAAAAAGCCAGCCGATAAAAAAAACCGGTATGTTTATCAGAAGATATAACCAGCCGACAGGTATTAAAGACATCTTATAATAAACTATCAGGGCGACCCCTGTTATTCCGCTTGATAAGAAACCATGCGGAATTAGAAATCCGTTAACTGCAACCGCACATATCGCACTGCCCAAAGTGAGCAGAAAAGTATTATATATAAATTCCCTGAAAAGTTTTCTCATGGCAGGTTATCCTCAGATATTTTATAGTCATTATTACTGATAGTAATCTCCGTTCGCTTCGGGCTGATATAGTATTTTTTCAACATGTAAGATTTTTTGACCGGCTGGTACATTCCAGACAATTTCATCGCCTTCTTTGTAGCCTAATAGGGCAGTACCAATTGGAGCAAGTACAGAAAGTTTTCCATTTGCCAGGTCAGCATCTTCAGGATATACTATAGTATAAACAAACTCTTCAGCTTCATTAATATCGATGAAGCTAACTCTTGTATTCATTGTTATCACATCGGATGGTATCTTTTCAGGTTCAAGCAGCAATGCATTTGATAGTTCAGCATCAAGATTTTTTGCATTTACATGTCCGCTGGCTATACTTTCATTGATGACCTGTTTGAGTTTAATAAAATCCCTGCTGTTTAAGATAATTCTCTTTTTATTCATAATTTTCTCCAAAAAAAAAATAACACGCCTCCTCACCCTTTAATGAAAAAGGTGAATAGACGTGTCATTCATTTTTAATTGTTTATTTAACTATAATATGATTACTTGAAATAATTATGTTACATTTTTTTATTAAAAAACGATAAATTTTCAAATATTCAATATTTTATTCATCTAATAAACACTCTTCCTGTGATTAATTTTAATAGCTTCCAGAAAAAATCTATTCTAGGCTTTATTTATCAGTTCACGGTTATATCTTATTTGTTTTGTAACCTATTCCTGCCCATACAGCTTCAAAAAGTACTATATAAGACTGCTGACATGATGCTCAAGGCGTTTTAAAAACCGTAAGTAAAGAAAAAAGTACTGGATAACCTGTAGCCACAGATGTTGGGTGTGATATCCTCCGGATACGGAAAGATGTTTGGAGAGCATGAGGTAGAATCAGAATACCCGGCTTTTCATCGGCAAAGAGCGGGCTGGATCTGTTATGGCATTGATTTTAACGGCGAAAGATGACCTTGCAATAATGTCATCATCGGTTATAAGGTGTACATCCAGTAGACCGCCGGTAATATATCCTGTTTTCAGAAAGTTCATCTCTGCAAGACTCAGGCTCCAGCCTTCGAGCCACAGCAGCAGGTTTTCACGTTGTTCGACAGAACCGGTAAAATGCAGAAGCAGATCAAGATCACTGCATGGGCCGGATGTGGCGTTAACTGTCGATCCTATCACATAAAAAGCTTTCACGCCAAAACGTGAAGGTTCCAGCTGCGCTGCAATCTGTTCAGCCATATGCATACGCCATCGCCAGAAATCATCGGACTGAGATTTTACCTGTACAGGTTTTAGTATAGCGTTGTCACCCGAAGCCTTCGCTTCGCTGAAGTAGGCGATGGCTTCCCCCAGATCAGCATTGAGAAGAATCTTTAATATCTCTCCACCGGTACGTCTTGGTACATCAATCACCCGTATCACATCCTCCAGGTGTTCATATTCCGGAAGAAGATCACATAGCATATTCTCGGAGCTTGTAAAAAACAGATCGTTATATGTTATCTCCTTATCCTCAGGATAAAGCGGTATGTACCTGATGCCGGTTTCAACAAGATCCTGAAAAAAGTGAGTGCCGAATGACAGCTCCGGCGAGTATGACCCCTTTCGAGTTGAAATTTCGATCAGCACTGCAGTGTTGCATATGTCAGAATAAGTAACCTGGACTCCAAGTTTTATATCACCACGACTCCCCCACCGGCCTGGCCCCATAAGAATAAATTGTTTCTTGGGAAGAAGTGAATTGAGCCTTCCTACCGCGCGTCCAACGTCTGTAAGGATTGTCCGGTTACCCAGTTCACCGTATTTTGCAGGATTAACCCAGACAATATGAGAGATATCCTGTATCCTCCCGTTTGAAATAAAACGTTTTGCATTGAAAAGAATTTTATTCTCAGGGATATCATGTGGAATGGGACTTGGAGCTGCGTCGCCGTCTGAATTCTGAGGTCTGCACTGCAATATATAAAAACTGGTACCGTCACATGCAAACTCGATATCAACGGGCATACCAAATCCTTCCTGCAGAACTGACACAATAGCATGTACTTTTTTTACAAACGTGGTTCTGGAGATAATACCTTCAAAGGTCACCAGCAGGTCATCTTTTTTACAATCAAGATTAATAAGCGAAGGCTGCGAGATATGGCCATCCCTGAAGATGGATACTATCTGGTGAATGCCGGGAATTTCATCACCGGATTGCTTGAACAGTTCCGCAAGTTGTATAGTTTCAAAACAATTTTTGTTTAGATTGATAACATCGATCGATGATGGTGAATAATGTCTGATTTCATCGGGGCTTACGTTTACCCTTAGCGCCGGCTGACCAGGAGAGATCATCACAGGGTAATCGTTGCTCACACGGTCTACTGCGCGTGTGCCCAGACCCGGCACCAGCCGTATAAGCCCGTCTTCACGCTTGAGTCTTGGTGACCATCGAAATTCGTTGTTGCTGAAAGCGATTCCGGCGAACGCGGGAAAAAAATAATCCCCAACCCTTGTCCCGACAACCTGCTGTATCATTATACCCATTTCTTCATTCAGATCGATTAATCCCCGCTCAGAACGGTAGATTATAGGGTCAGGAGCGAAGAGTGATGCATAGACTTCGGAAATGGCATCAAGCAGAGCATTGAATCGTTTTTCCCTGTCACCCTGATTTGCAAGAAACAGACTTTTATATTTTCCTGAAAAAGCAGTCCCGATTCTGTCTTCAAGCAAGCTTGAGCTTCGAACTATTATCGGATTGTTTCCAAGCTCATCAAGCGCAGCAATGAGTCCTTTTTTTATTTCTGAAGGGAATTGAGCATTTTTAAAAAGCTGAATTATATTCGGGTATTCAATCCGTATCTGCTCAGGGTCCTTGTACTTCTGTTCGTTAAGTTCTTCAAGGTCATTATAGCGGAGAAATTCAGTGAGCGAATCTGCAGTAATATACCATGTCATCGGTGTACAGATATTTTTCAATAAATCGTTTTTCACTTCAGCCTTGAGCAGCATATGCTTTGCCATGAAAAGTCCGGCGCTTTTACCGCCCAGCTTGCCGTTGCTCCCCGTATGGTGAATTATCCTCGTTGTTAAATCAAAAAAATCATTAACTTCCAGGTGGTTTTTTGCTATATTGATAAAATCCGTATTGTCAGAAAAAAACCTGCGTATAAGTGAAATCCTGAGCCATTTTTCCGTTGACGGGGCAAGAGCCATGTTACTGCCACTCATCGCCCTGTAACGCTGTATGGCATCGATGATTTCATTAAGCTTTGCATTCCCTGAATCAATGGTTTTTACAAGAAAACCCGTCTTATTCTCGTTGATCCATTTCTGTATGCAGGACATAATTTCATTGTCGCTCATGTTTTTTGAAGCGGTAAAAAACACCTGGTCACTTGCTTCAAGCATCAGATCCCTGGGCTGTTTAAGACTGGGGCTGTTCGTTTCGGGCTGGTAATCAGCATCATTACCGGGAAAGTCACTGTTGTACTTATTAAGGAGCAGTTTTGCGTCCTTGACTCCGTTCCAGAAAAGATGGTAGATCATTTTTCGTGCAATGTGGTGGTAGAGATTCACATCAGTACTGCGGAGAAGCTCTGTAATTACCATCCATTTGCGATTTGATTTTTCAGCCAGATTTCTATCTGCATTTTCAAATTCTCTGATCAGTC
>JADHEF010001389.1_pt1 | contig 15268 bp, 14 predicted proteins | sample 8952391 | NCBI WGS metagenome assembly JADHEF01 (sample SAMN16124439, study PRJNA663245) | bioreactor sludge metagenome | isolation source: sludge (nitrite) | place: India:Bengaluru | collected 2019-02-28
CGAGCATCGAGTCGATTTCGACCCGGCCGCCCATCGACTGGATGTTGCGGCGCACCACATCCATGCCCACACCGCGGCCGGATACATCCGTCACCTGCTCGGCCGTCGAGAACCCGGCTTCGAAAATCAGGTGGAAGACCTCCTGATCGGTCATCTGCTCGGAAACCTGCAGGCCGCGTTCGCGCGCCTTGGCGAGTATCTTGTTACGCGGCAACCCCGCGCCGTCGTCGCCCACTTCGATGACGATGTTGCCCCCCTGGTGATAGGCCTTCAGGGTGATCGTGCCGACCGGGCTCTTGCCCGCGGCAATCCGCGCTTCCGGTGATTCGATACCGTGATCCAGGCTGTTGCGGATCAGGTGAGTCAGCGGGTCGGCGATACGCTCGATCAGGCTCTTGTCCAGTTCTGTCGTCTCGCCGGTGGTTTTCAGTTCAACCTGTTTGCCCAGCTTTCCGGACAGGTCGCGCACCACACGGGGAAAACGGGAGAACACGAAGGAAATCGGCATCATGCGGATGGACATGACCGATTCCTGCAAATCGCGGGTATTGCGTTCCAACTGGGCCAAACCATTCACCAGTCGCTCCGGGGCGCTTTCCTGCATTTGCGTCGCTGTCTGCAACAGCATGGCCTGGGTAATCACCAGCTCGCCAACCAGGTTGATCAGTTGGTCGACTTTTTCGATACTGACCCGGATCGACGAGTCGCCCCCCGAGGCTGCGGCAGAGGCGGCCTTGCTTGCCCGGGCCCGCGGCTCGGCCACCGGTTTGTCGACAGGCTGGACGACAGCCGGCACGAGCGGCTCGACGACGACCGGCGGAGGTTCAGGAGCAACCGGGGGCAATGGCGCGAAGAAACCGAATCCGTCACCCTCCTCGGCCACTGCCGGTGGCGTTGATACAGGCTCGGCCACGGGCTCGAAGAAGCCGTAACCATCACCCTCTTCGGCGGCAACGGCAGCAACTTCAGGGGTTTCAGCAGCAGGCAGCGGCTCGAAGAAACCATACCCGTCGCCATCGGCGGCCGAACTTGATGCGTTAGCCGGCGAAGGCTGCTCGAGTGGTTCGAAGAATCCATAGCCGGCATCTGTTTCCGGCGCCCCGGGCGAATCGTCGAAAAAGCCGAACCCACTATCGTCCGACTGGCCGACGGCGCTGCTTTCCAGTACCCGCCAGGCCCCGTTGTCGGCAATGAAATCGATTTGGTCGGTAAACGCCTCCTGCCCGACATCACTCGTCAGCCGAACCTGCCAATAGCCGACAGCGGCCGCACCGGCATCCGGCTGTGCGAGGACCTCCAGGGCACCGAGCGATTTCAATTCATCCAGGAGATTCCTGACGCCATCGCCCTGCGCGGAAATCGCGGTCGGCACGAACTGGATGTCGAATACCCGCTGCCCCCGCGCCGGCAAACCATGAGCGACGGGAACCGCCTCCGCCTGCGGTACGGCAGTCTCACGGGCCTGGTCGGTGGACAGTTCGCGCAGGCGAGCACAAATGGCCGCCACGGCGCCTGCGTCGACTTCGCCCCGCCCCTGATGGGCTTCGAGCATTTCTCGCAACAAATCACCGCATTCAAGAAAGGCATCGACCATCTCGGCGCGCAGGCCAAGCTCCTGCTTGCGTATCCGATCGAGCAGGTTTTCCAGAATATGCGTGGTGTCGGCAAGATCGGTAAACCCGAACGTACCGGCGCTGCCCTTGATCGAGTGCGCAGCGCGGAATATGGCGTTGAGCTGCTCCGAATCCGGATTCTCGACATCGAGGTCGAGCATCATCCCCTCCATCGCCGGCATGTGCTCCGCCGACTCGTAGAAGAACACCTGGTAGAACTGACTCATGTCGCTATCCATGCTACCCCCCGTGCACGACCGCCAACACATGGCGATCGGAAATGGAATGCGAACGGACCCATCCTGGCGTGGGTCAGCCGGCTCTTGCCTAGCCGATCACCTTGCGCACGACTTCAATCAGTTTCTGCGGATCGAACGGCTTGACCAGCCAGCCCGTCGCACCGGCAGCACGCCCCTGTGCCTTCATGGCGTCGGAGGACTCGGTGGTCAACATCAGGATCGGGGTCTTGGCATATTGCGGCATGCCCCGCAGGTTCTTGATCAGGGTCAGGCCGTCCATGCGCGGCATGTTCTGGTCGGTCAGAACCAGGTTGATGCTCTTGGTCTTGGCTTTTTCCAGCCCATCCATCCCGTCGACTGCCTCGACCACATCGTAACCAGCACTCTTCAGGGTGAACGAAACCATTTGACGAATGGATGCAGAGTCATCGACTGCGAGAACGGTTTTTGCCATCTTTACCTCACGGAAAAATCAGAACAACTCAACTTCGCCACTCGCGAAGCCAGTTTGGTTAACAGGATTATTATCTACTTTTTGTGAAATAACACCAATTTTTTGCGAAATCTGGTCAACGTGTTGACATATCTCGGCAAGGGTTGCCAAAGCCAGCGTGGGCTCGCCATGACTCCCCAGTACGCCTATCATTTTTTGCTCGTCGAGCAGGATTTCATCGACAAGTTCGAGGCGACGCCCGACGTGGCCAAGAAGCTGGGTCACCATATCCTGGAACTGCAGGGACATGATCGCCTGATTTACCGATAGCTCAACCTGATCTGCAATCGTGTTGAGTTCATTGACCGTTTCGCCCGTGCGCCGATTCATTTCGTTGATGCCGCTCATCGCCTGCTCGACATCGGTCTTCGAGGTCAGTGCAAAGGTCATGTCCTGGGCCGCCATCTGGTTGATGGCTCGCTCGGTGGCCTCGATCGTCGCCTGCATCTTGGTCAGCGAGCCACGAATCTGCTGGCTGAAATGGTTGGTACGCCCGGACAGGTCACGCACCTCGTCAGCCACCACGGCGAATCCCCGGCCCGCCTCGCCAGCCCGCGCCGCCTCGATGGCTGCATTGAGCGCGAGCAAATTGGTCTGTTTGGAAATACCCTCGATTTCACCCAGCATGCCGCGCACTTCGCTCATCTGCTTATTGATGAGATCGGTCATTTCCACCAGGGACATGGCCAATCTGGAGTTTTCCACAACGCTATCGACAAATTGCCGCAAGGTATTGGATGTTTTACTGGCAAAACGCTGGAATTCGCTGACCGAGCCCTCCTCGGAGCCACCGCTCACAATCTGCAAGCCGAGCTGCTGCTGGCGCTGAATCTGCGAGTTCATGCCATGAAAACTACTCACCAGCTTGTCGATGGCCTCGTCGAAAATATTCTGCGCACGCCTGATCTCGTTGCGCATCTCGTCAACTTGGCGGGACGCCTCGGTGGACACATGAACCATCGCCTGACCACTGCGCTCGACGATGTCACGCCGCACACTGGCTGCTTCGTTGGCAACGGATACCGTGTTCGCTGATTTACTTCCCATGAGGCTGCATAGCAGCCAGCCAAGAATGATCGCAAGCAATGCGATGCCAACGGGAAGCGATCTGGCTGATGGTTCCACCAGCATCAACCCCACCACCACCAGCATGGACCAGCCCGTACCCAACCCCGCTATCTTGCTGCAATTCGCCATTCGTCCCCCAAAGTTTTCCGGGCAGATTCAGTTCAGCCGGCCGTACCCTTGCCCACTCCGGGCAGTTTCAAGCCATCAGGCATGATTTCCTCACCACCGGCCTCGGACTCCGGCCCCTCCTCCTGAAGAATGGCCTGTTCCGTTTTTCTGTTCAGGACGACGATGCTGATTCGTCGATTCACCGAGTTCAGTGGATCGTTCTTGTCGAACAAGACGGTCGAGGCCAAACCGACCACGCGCAGCACCTTGCTGTCATCCATGCCGCCGACCACCAGTTCGCGACGCGATGCATTCGCCCGGTTCGATGACAACTCCCAGTTTGAAAACCCCTTTTCGCCACCGGCAAACTGAGCCGCGTCGGTGTGCCCGGCCAGACTGATCCGATTCTGCACACCGTTCAGCGCCTTGCCGATCTGACGCAGGATATCCCTGGTATACGGCTTCAGGTCGGCACTACTTGAGTCGAACATCGGGCGATTCTGCTCATCGACAATCTGGATGCGCAAACCTTCCGACGTGATGTCGAGCAGCATCTGTTTCTTGAACTGGGCCAATTGCGGGCTCTGCTCGATCATTTTCTCGATTTCCAGCTTGAGGCTCTCCAGACGCTCCTGTTCCTTGCGACGAAACTCGGCCTGAGCCTCCTTGGAAAACGAAGTCGACTTTTTTGCTTCGACATCACCGCGCTTGACCTGCCCGGACTGGCGAGTCAGATCCTTGCCTCCGCCCTGCAGCACGCTGGTCGCATCTCCCGAGCCGGCCCCGCCCTGACTGGAAATCTTCAACGGATTCTGGAAAAAGTCGGCAATCCCCTGCAAATCCCCCTTGGCCGTCGAACCGAGCAGCCACATCAGCAGGAAGAAAGCCATCATGGCCGTGACGAAGTCGGCGTATGCGATCTTCCAGGCGCCGCCATGCGCGCCGCCAGCAACGACCTTCTTGCGCTTGATGACTATGGGGCGTGTGGAATCGTCGCTCATCGAATTGACTCAGTGGAAAGGCAGGGCTACTTGCCCTTGCGCGCCTTCAGTTCTTCCTCAAGCTCGGTGAAGCTGGGACGGGAATGCGAATCCAGTGTCTTGCGACCGAATTCGATGGCGACCTGCGGGGCATAACCGGACATCGAAGCCAGCAGGACCATCTTGATGCATTTGTAGATGGTGCCCTCCTCAGCCGCCTTCTGTTCCAGCAGCTTGGCAACAGGTTCGACAAATCCATAGGCAATCAGAATACCCAGGAAAGTACCCACCAGCGCGCCGCCGATCATCTTGCCAAGAACGGCCGGCGGTGAACCCACCGAGCCCATGACGTTGACCACCCCCATCACCGCCACAACGATACCGAAGGCAGGCACGGCACCGGCCACCGAGGCGACCACGTGCCCCGGCTCCGCGGCTTCGTGGTGATGGGTTTCCAGCTCCACATCCATCAGGCTCTCGATTTCCACGGTGTTCAGGTTGCCACCGACCATCATGCGCAGGTAATCGGTGACGAACTCCATGATGTGATGGTCGCTCACCAGATTCGGATACTTGGAAAAAATCGGGCTGGCCTCCGGGTTCTCGATGTCGCCCTCAATCGACATCAACCCCTCTTTGCGCACCTTGGCCAGAACTTCGAAGAGCATTGCCAGGGCATCGATGTAAAAGGCCTTGTTGAATTTCGAGCCCTTGAGCACCCCGGGGATCGCCCCGACGGTCGCCTTGATGACGGTGATGTTGTTGGCCGCCACGAAATAGCCGATGGTCAGGCCGATGATGGCAACGTACTCGGCCGGCACCCAAAGGGCGAGCAGACTGCCGTGAATGGCATACGTCCCCAAGGCCGCTGCCAAAATAATGACGTACCCGACTATCAAAAACATGCAAATCCCCCTGCGCCGGCCAGAATACCGGCGCTAATCCGCCCCATCATTGGTTGTCGCTATTGTATCTACTTGAATTGTTGGTGTGCAAAGAAAGACAGGCCCGCCATCAGGCCGACTGGCACTGAATTCCGGGCATGCGGTGATAAAGTGCACGACATCGCATTCAGCCACTCCAGTCGTGAATCAATACTGCATTCGCTGCGGCTCCGGGGCCTCGTTAATCGTCCCGGCCGGGGATACCCTTCCTCGCCACGTATGCTCGGCATGCGGCCATATCCATTACGAAAATCCGCGACTCGTCGTCGGCTGTGTCGCCGAATGGGAAGGAAACATCCTCATGTGCCGACGCGCCATCGAGCCACGCCATGGCTACTGGACCTTGCCCGGCGGCTTCATGGAGAACGGGGAAAGCACGGCCCAGGCGGCCATCCGCGAAACACGCGAAGAAGCCGGAGCGGAAGTCGCGGTTGATGCACCGTTCGCCCTGATCAACATTCCCCATATCAATCAGGTACATATTTTCTATCGCGGCCGACTGCAGGCGCCAGACTTTTCGGCCGGCGAAGAAAGCCTTGAGGTCGTTCTGCTCCCGCCATCCGAAATTCCGTGGAACGAACTGGCTTTTCGCAGCGTCGCGCTCTGCCTTGAACGCTATCTGGACGACCGCGCTCAGTCAGCCTTCGGGTTCCACGAGGCGGATCTCTCGCCTTTGTAGGCGCCGCAGTCGATCAGCGGTACTCGACGACGAACGACATCCGGAAGCTGACATTCCGTGCCACCATCGGCAGGGCCACTTCGGCCAAGGCGGCGGCGACGGCATCCCGTGCGCGGGCATCCAGTTCGCGAGATCCGCTCGACTTCACCAGCGACAATGAAGGCAACGCAGCACCGACCCGGCCGGCAACCTCCAGCATGACCATCCCCTGGATTGGCGGGAGATTTTGTCCTTCCAGGTTATTCGTGTACTTGCGCATAGCGCGCGCCAGCCCGATGCGGTACTCCCGCTCTGCATCCTCAGGCAATCCCTGTCCCTTCTCCGCCTCTGCCTGGGCTTCGGGCAGTACTGTCGTGCTAACCGGAACAGAAGAACGACTGGAACGAGGGGTAAGGTTTGCAGGTTTTTCGGTGACCTTCGGAGCAGCCAGTCGCCCATCGGGAACGGGCTTGACCAATGCCGGCATCCTTGGCCCGTCGGCAGGCAAAGGCATCAGGGACTGAATCCGAACGTTAACCGATGATTGCCCGGTGACCACCCCCTTCATGTCCGGACGCACGCCAGCCACCTCGATTAGCAGGCTGAAGGCAAGGAGATGAGCAAACAGGGATATGACAAACGCACGACGCATGCCGGCAGTGTAACGCCAGCATAAAAAAACAAACCCCTGTCCTTAGCAGAACAGGGGTCAAACTACACCACCGCGAGATGGTGAAAGAGCGCCAGTTATTTACCGAGCTTGCGCGACTCTTCTTCCATCTTGTTCGAATACATCTTGCCCATCACGGCGCCAATGACGAGCACACCGACGATGACGACAAGGCTCATCAAGCCGATATCGCTGCTAAACAAAAGTTCCCAAGCCATAAGTCACCTCCCAGTACAAATAAAAACTACTTTCCGCCCTGTGCCTTCAGACGCAGGGGTTCCTCCGAATCTGCCAGCCATTCGCCGTGCAGCCGCCATTGACCGGCCGGATCCTCGATCGACACCAGCCAGCGCCCAGCCACGTCTCCAGCCAGCTTGCCGCTGTAGAAACCCTGACCTTCTTCAACCAGCGCGACGGTTTGATCCTGTCCTGCGCGCGTCGGGTGGGCGAGTTTGAGCTCCAGGGCACGCGGCACGGCGGCCCCTTCCTTGGCCCGAATGAACAGGCGCATGCTTTGCCCGGAGCGCATCACGTCAGCCTCCAACCCCAGGCTGCTAGCCTGATGGTCGCGCTGCAAGGTCTGATTGACGGCCAGTCCTTGTTTGTAATAGTCGTCGGTAACCAGACCGTCATTGCTGATCACAGCCAGCCAGACCGTCACCGCGCCGGCGATCACCACGGCAATCGGGCCGGCCATCAGCAACCAGGGCCAGCGCTGCTTGTACCAGGGTTCGTTGTCACTACGCAGGGTCATTGTATTGCTCATATCAGGGCATCAGGAATGTTGCTTTTTCGTGGACGGCGATACCATCGTGATTCTGGGCCTTGATATCGAAGTAAATTGTGTTGGCCCCCGGCTTGCCGGACTCGGGCGGTACGCGGACGACGATGGTGACCTCATGATTCTCCGCACTGGCCACCTCGACGATACGTTCGCCGAGAATCTCGATACCGTCCATGCCCTCGACTGACAGGGCATAGCGCTTCGGCTCTTCGGTGGTGTTCATGATCTTGAGGTTGTAAATGTTCTCGATGCGACCGTCATCCGCCTCCCGGGCCAGCGTTGAGCGGTCCCGGATAACGTCCACCTTCAGAGGCACACGGGTTGCCAAGGACCATACCGATGCGGCAATGATGGCGAGCAGGATTGCCGTATAGAGGAGGACGCGTGGACGCAGGATATGCGCGACGACTTCCTTGCCCGAGAAATGTTTTTCAAGCGCATTTTCCGTGGTGTAGCGAATCAGTCCACGCGGCTTGCCGACCTTGTCCATGACCGGGTCGCAAGCGTCAATACACGCGCCACATCCAATGCATTCGTACTGGATACCCTTGCGGATATCGATACCGGTTGGACAAACCGCAACACAGAGTCCGCAGTCCACACAATCGCCGAGGGCCTGGGAATCGGCACCCTTTTTGCGGGCCCCACGCGGCTCGCCACGCTCCGGATCGTAGGTGATGACCAGCGTATCCGGATCGAACATGACCCCCTGGAATCGGGCATAAGGACACATGTACTTGCAAACCTGCTCGCGCAGGAAGCCGGCCTGCATGTAGCAGAAGCCGCCGTAAAAGAAGGTCCAGAACAGCTCCCACCCGGAGAAACCGAAGGGTAGCGCCGCCAGCAGTTCATCGACGGGGGTGAAATAGGCGACCAGCGTAAAACCAGTCCACAAGGAAATCACCAGCCATATGGCGTGCTTGAATGCCTTGAGCCCGATCTTGCGCGCGGTCAGCGGCCCCTTGTCGAGTTTCATTCGCGCCGATCGGTCTCCCTCGATCTTGTTCTCGACCCACATGAAGATTTCGGTGTACACCGTCTGCGGACAGGCATAGCCGCAGAACAGACGGCCGGCAATGGCAGTGAACAAGAACAGCGCGTAGGCAGAAATAATCAGCAGCAGCGCCAGGTAAAAAACATCCTGGGGCCACAGGACCAGGCCGAACAGATAGAACTTGCGCTCCACCAGATGCATCAGAACTGCCTGGCGGCCGTTCCATTCAAGCCAGGGAGCCCCGTAGAAAAGGATTTGCGTGAACCACACCAGTACCCAGCGCCAGGTATTCCACCAGCCCTTGACGTCGCGGATATAGATCTTCTTGTGCTTCTCGTAGAACGAGACTGCAACAGGGGCCGACTGGGGAGTTTGCTCTTTGGGATCCATGGTGACTATATCCGTATCGAAATTACGCTAGAAGAGCACGAGGCCGTGTGACTGCGAACGCAATTTTGATACAAACCAGGCGTTGCTGATATGAATACGGGGCGGCACCGCCGCCCCGTATTGCGCTATTACTTGGCGCCCTGGCTCAAGCTGAGCACATAGGCAGACAGCAGATGAACCTTGGCGTCGCCGAGGAATTCCTTCCACGCCGGCATCTGGTTCTGACGGCCCTTGGCGATGGTCTCGGAGATGGTGGCTTCCGAGGAACCATACAGCCAGACCTTGTCGGTCAGGTTCGGCGCACCAAGGGCATGCATGCCCTTGGCGTCCATACCGTGACAGCCGGCACAACCGGCAGAACCAAAGGCTTCCTTGCCCTTGGCGGTACGGGTCGCATCGTTCGGCAGGCCGGACAGGGAACGGACGTAATTTGCCAGATCCTTGATGGTATCGCCGCCCAACTGCTCATGCGGCGGCATGACACCCATACGACCGTTGGCGATGGTTTCCTTGATCTGCTCCGGCTCGCCACCATACTGCCAGTCGGCGTCGGTCAGATTCGGGAAGCCCTTGGCACCACGTGCGTCGGCACCGTGACACTGCATGCAGTAGGTCAGGTACAGGCGCTTGCCCATTTCCATCGCTTGCTTGTCAGCTGCCACAGCCTTCATGTCCATGGCCATGAACTTGTCGAACAGCGGTTTGACCGTGGCATCCATCTTCTCGACTTCGGCCTTGTGCTGGCCTACCGAGGTCCAGCCCAGCATCCCCTTGAAGTTGCCGAGGCCCGGATACAGCGCCAGATAGACGAAGGCGAAGATGACGGTGATGACGAACATCCAGCTCCACCACTTCGGCATCGGGTTGTTGTATTCCTCGAGATCCCCATCCCAGACGTGACCCATGGTCTTGCCCGGCGTGAAGGTCGCCTTGCCCTGAACAATCAGCAGAACCGCGCAGGCCAGGATACTGGCTACCACGATTACAACTACGTACAGGTTCCAAAAATCGCTAACGAAATCGCTCATTTGCTTTCCTTTTTTCAGCGCGGGTGCGTCGTTTTGGACGACGCACCGTGATCATCATCCCCGGAGAACGGCAGTTGGGCGGCCTCTTCGAACCCCTTCTTGCTGCCGCGGCCGTATGCCCACGCCACGATCGCCAGGAAGCAAAGCAGCCCGACGACGGTGACGATGGATCGGAGATCGTTGATGTCCATGGCTATTACTTGACGTTCTTCAGTGCCAGACCCAGACCCTGCAGGTAGGCAATCAGAACATCCATTTCGGTCTTATCGCCGATGGCAGCCTTGGCACCCTTGATTTCCTCATCGGAATAAGTCGGAATGCCACGCGCATTGGCGAAATCACGCATGACTTCCATCTTCTTCTCGATGTCGGCACCAACCGTATCCTTGGCCTTGACGTTGGCCAGGAAAGCGAAAGCAGGCATGTTCGACTCCGGCACCACGTCACGCGGATTCATCAGGTGAGCACGCTGCCACTCGTCGGAATAACGACCACCGACACGATGCAGGTCCGGACCGGTACGCTTGGAACCCCACTGGAAAGGATGGTCGTACACATACTCGCCAGCGACGGAGTAGTGTCCGTAACGCTCGGTTTCGGCACGGAACGGACGAATCATCTGCGAGTGGCACAGGAAGCAGCCTTCGCGAACGTAGATGTCACGACCGACCAAACGTACCGCATCGTACGGCTTGGTGCCTTCCACCGGAGCCGTGGTCGACTTCTGGAAGAACAGCGGAACGATTTCGAGCAGGCCGCCCCAAATCACGGTGAGCAGCGTCAGAACGATCAGCAGACCAACGCTTTTTTCAATTTGCTCATGCTTAAGCATTGTTATTTCCCCCTAATCAGGCGTGATGGCCAACCGGCGCAACCACCGGCATGTCTTGGACCTTGCCACCGGCCATGGTCTTGAACATGTTGTAGGCCATGATCAGCATACCGGTCAGGAACAGAACGCCACCCAGCCAACGGATTGCCCAGAACGGGTAGGAACCCTTGACCGACTCGACGAAGCTGTAAGCCAGCGTACCGTCGGTGTTGACCGCACGCCACATCAGGCCTTGCATCACACCGGCAATCCACATCGAGGCAATGTACAGAACAGTACCGATAGTGGCGATCCAGAAGTGAGCGGTAACCAGCTTGGTGCTGTACATCTCCGACTTGCCGAACAGCTTCGGCAGCAGGTAGTAGATGGAACCGATGGAAACCATGGCCACCCAGCCCAGAGCACCGGAGTGCACGTGGCCGACCGTCCAGTCGGTGTAGTGCGACAGCGCGTTGACGGTCTTGATCGACATCATCGGGCCTTCGAAGGTGGACATACCGTAGAAGGACAGCGAGGTAATCAGGAACTTGAGGATCGGATCGTCGCGCAGCTTATGCCAGGCCCCCGACAGGGTCATGATGCCGTTGATCATGCCACCCCAGGACGGAGCCAGCAGAATCAGCGAGAAAACCATACCGACAGACTGGGTCCAGTCCGGCAGGGCGGTGTAGTGCAGGTGGTGCGGACCGGCCCACATGTAGGTGAAGATCAGGGCCCAGAAGTGGACCACGGACAGCCGATAGGAATAGACCGGACGGCCAGCCTGCTTCGGCACAAAGTAGTACATCATGCCGAGGAAGCCCGCCGTAAGGAAGAAGCCGACCGCGTTATGACCGTACCACCACTGGATCATTGCGTCTTGCACACCGGAGTACATGGAGTAGGACTTGGTCAGCGAGACCGGCACTTCCATGCTGTTGACGATGTGCAGAAGGGCAACGGCGATGATGAAGGCACCGAAGAACCAGTTGGCCACGTAGATGTGGGAAACCTTGCGCACGGCGATGGTGCCGAAGAAGACCAGCGCGTACGAAACCCAGACCAGGGTGATCAGGATATCGATCGGCCATTCCAGTTCCGCGTATTCCTTGCTGGTCGTGATACCCAGCGGCAGGGTGATCGCAGCCAGCACAATGACGATCTGCCAGCCCCAGAAAGTGAAGGGAACCAGCGGACCACCCCACAAGCGGGCGTGACTGGTACGCTGAACGCACCAGTAGGAGGTTGCGAACAGGGCGCTACCGCCAAACGCAAAAATAACCGCGTTGGTGTGCAGCGGACGCAGGCGCCCGAAGTGCAACCAGGGCCCGATATTAAGTTCCGGCCAGACTAGCTGCGCCGCGATAATGACACCGACCAACATGCCGACGATGCCCCAAATGACGGTCATGACGGCAAATTGCCGTACGACCTTATCGTTATATGTGGTTTGCGTTCCAGACATGAACCCACCTCTCGTTAATAAAAAACGGGATGCCCACCTCCCTGAGACCAAGGGGGCACATAGAAACGATGGTATTCTAGTCGAACGGGGTCGTTTTGACATAGATCAATCTACCGATTATCTAGGTCAAAATAGTCCGAATTACCTACCTACAGACGCCTATTCAGGTAAACTCAGGACAAAAAAAGGGTGCGTCGTAACGCACCCCAACCCCAACAGAGAATTGTCGCAAGGCACTCACCTTGCAATGGCAGAATTATCGTCATTCGCTCGCAAGAGCTCGTTGACTCAGGTCAAACTTTCCTGGCTTTATCAGCATCCACATCCGCTGCCTCTGCCGGCGGCTTGGGCGGATTGTCATCCATCAGCACCCGGAAGCCAGGCCCCTCGAGATCGTCGAACTGCCCACTGCGCACCGACCACCAAAAGGCAATCGCGATGCCGAACACGAGCAGCACAGAAACCGGAATCAACAAGTAAACACTTTCCATCAGTCAGTCTCCTGGCGCTGAATACGCAGCGAGTTGAGGACGACCAGCAGGGAACTGGCCGACATGCCGATACCGGCCAGCCAGGGGGTTACATAGCCCGCTATTGCCAGCGGCAGCGCCACAAAATTGTACGCGAACGACCACCACAGGTTCTGGCGAATGATACCGAGGGTGCGCTGGGCCCGCTGGAGGCCGAAGCGCAAGTGATCGAGATTTTCCGACAACAGCACGAAATCCGATTGCGTGCGCGCCAGTTGCGCCCCGCCCCCCATGGCCACCGATACCTGCGCCTGGGCCAGCACGGGCGCGTCGTTCACCCCGTCGCCCACCATCGCCACCACGGCGCCGGCCGCCTGCAGGGCCGTGACGCATTCGTGCTTGCCCTGCGGCGTGACACCGGCCCGCACATCCTCGATACCCAGGCTCCCGGCTATGCGGCGCGCCACGCTTTCGGCATCCCCGGTCAGCAGCACAATCTTTTTGCCGGCGGCACGCAAGTAATTCACCAAAGCCAGCGATTCGGCGCGCAGCTCATCACCAATCCGGAATAGCGCCAGACAACCGGTTTCATCCCCCAGGGCAACGACCGTGTCGCCACTCTCCAGCCAGTGGGCTGCGGTTTCCGGCAACTTGCCGGCACTCAGGCCAAGCGCGTAATCCGGACGGCCGATTCGGTAACGGCGCCCACCAACCAGCGCCTCGATGCCCTGCCCGGGCTCATTTCGCACCTCGCCGACTTGCGGCAAGTCGCCTGAAAAGGCCTGCCGCAGGGCATTGGCCAGGGGGTGCTCGGACGCGTGCTCCAGCGCAGCGGCCAGGGCCAGGCATTCATCACCCGAAAGTCCGGCAGTGGGCAGGGTATCGACCAGATGCATGCGCCCCGTGGTCAACGTTCCTGTCTTGTCGAAAACAAAGTGGGTGGCGCGGGCCAGGGTTTCGATGGCATGTCCGCGCGTCACCAGCAAGCCGTCCTTGGCCAGGGCGCCACCGGCTACCGTCAGGGCAATCGGGGTGGCCAACGACAAGGAACAAGGGCAAGTCACCACCAGCACCGACACGGTAATCCACAGCGCCTTTGCAGGGTCGACCAGATACCAGCCGATAGCCACGGCGATCGACACCAGCAGCAGGGCAGCGACGAAATAGCTGGCGATACGATCGGCCAATTCGACGATTTTCGGCTTTTCGGCAGCCGCCCGCTCCATCAACTGAATGATGGCGGACAAGCGCGTACCCTCGCCCACCTGGTCGATCTGCACGACCAGCGGGCTCTCGGCGTTGATCGAACCGCCGGTCACCAGTTCGCCTGGCGACTTGGGCACCGGTCGGCTTTCTCCGGTGAGCAGGGACTCATTGGTGCTGCTCACCCCCTCGACCACGCGGCCGTCGGCCGGCACGATGGCGCCCGCCTGAACCAGGACATAGTCGCCGGCCCGCAGGTCGGCAACGACGCATTGCTCGGCCGCCCGCTCAACCGGAAAACCCGGGAGCCTTTGCGCGAAGGCCGGCAGCAGCTTGGCGAGGGCTTCTGTAACGCTGATCGCCTTCTGGCGCGCATTCATTTCGAGGTAGCGGCCGCCCAGCAGGAAGAAGATGAACATGGTCACCGAGTCGAAATACACCTCGCCGCCTTGCGTGAAAGTCGCCCAGCAACTCGCCAGAAAGGCCGCGCCCACGCCCAGCGCCACCGGCACATCCATGCCGACCCGGCGCAGCTTGAGGTCACGCCAGGCATTGCGAAAGAAAGGGGCCGACGAATAGAAAATGACCGGCAGGGTGAGGAACAGGCTGGCCCAGCGCATCAGGCTCTCGACATCGGCCGTCATATCGCCATCGGCGATGTACACCGGGTAGGCGTACATCATCACCTGCATCATGCCGAAACCGGCTACCCACAGGCGCCACAAGGCATCGCGGCGCTCCTTGCGGGAAATTTCCTCGTTCTTGGCAGCATCGTAGGGATACGCCCGGTAGCCGATGGCGGCAATGGCAGCCAGGATGTCGGACAGCTTGATGCGTGCATCATCCCAGCGGACACGGGCACGACGCGTGGCGTAATTGATATCGACAGCGGTCACGCCGGGCAATTTGCCGACATGCTGTTCGTTCAGCCAGATACAGGCAGCACAGGTAATGCCCTCGAGCAACAACGAGGCCTCGCGCTCGTTCTCGCCCAGCTCCTTGACGAAGCTCTTCTGAAATTCGGCATGATCGAACAGGGCCAGCTGCTCGAGCACCGCCGGCATGGCCTCGCGCGGCGACTCCGGCAGCGCGTCGCGGCTGCGGTAATAGTCCTCCAGACCGTTCTCGACGATGGACTGGGCGACGGCCTGGCAGCCGTAGCAGCACATCGCCCGCGTCTCGCCGCCGATCTTGACCGACAGGTCGACATCGTCGGGAATGGGCAAACCGCAGTGATAACAGGAAGATGCTGACATACCAAAGAAAAAAGGCACCGAAGTGCCTTTCGAGCCACGGGCGGAGGCGCAGTATAGTTTATTTGGCGCCCATGCGGATGGCACCGTCCAGGCG
>JADHEF010001394.1_pt1 | contig 15155 bp, 18 predicted proteins | sample 8952391 | NCBI WGS metagenome assembly JADHEF01 (sample SAMN16124439, study PRJNA663245) | bioreactor sludge metagenome | isolation source: sludge (nitrite) | place: India:Bengaluru | collected 2019-02-28
GCGAGTTCAGCTCCGACGATCTGCTGGGCCGCATCTTCTCCAGCTTCTGCATCGGAAAGTAATGTGGTGAAAAGTCAGCAATAAAAAGCAGCCAGTGAGAACATAAGATATTGTAAATATTGGACTTTGTTTTTTACTGGCTATTCTTGCCTGATCTTGTTTCGTGAGAATTTACCCCGAGAGTACCCCGAAGTAACCTCTTGGGGTACTTTTGGGGGACACTTATGAAGATCAGCATCGAATACCGCGCACCGGATGCCGAAGGCAAGCGCGCTCTGCGCTTAACCTACTACGCCGGCTCCTACCTTGACCCAACCACGGGCATCCGCAAGCACAAACGCAGCAGAGAGACCCTGGATCTCTTCTTGTACGACAAGCCGCGTACCCCAGCACAGCGGCTCCACAACAAAGAAACCCAGCGAGCAGCCGAAGCCATCCGCGCCAAGCGGCTCTTCGAGCATGAGACAGGTAAACACCATCTGGATTTCTCGAATGCCTACAAGGCCAGCTTCTTCGAGTACTTCCAAGAGGTTACGGACCAAAAAGCGGCAGGTAGCAAAAGCAACCACTCCATCTGGATATCAGCCCTCAAGCATTTGCGCCAGTACCATAAACAGCCGGAGCTGACTTTCGAGGAAGTAGATCAGCTGTTCCTGGAGGGGTTTCGGCATTACCTGATGCACAAGGCCCGCACCAAAAGCGGCACGCCACTGAGCCGCAATACCCAGAGTGCCTATTTCAACAAGTTAAGGGCAGCCCTGAACCAGGCAGAGCAGGAGCGGCTGCTACCGGATAATCCGGTACGACGTGTCAAAGCTATCCAGGGGGAGAAGAACAAGCGCGTTTACCTGACCGATGCATATTCCGGTCGAAAATGAACACCTATTCCGGTTTAAAATGAACGCTGATTCCGGCTTGCGTGTACACCGATTCCGGACACCTCAGTGCACGTACTCTGATGTCAGATGAACCGTCCTGTTCCAACGTCTTGGATCCACAACTGCCGCGCTGCGCTTGGCTGCTGGCTTGTTCAGTGAGTCGAAAAGATGCCTCCCCTCAAAGCTCAGCTTCTGCTCGAAGAATCCCTGTCCGCATACTTTCCGGAAATGGTGTTCACAGATTCCGGAATCACTGTTCAACTTCACCGGAATACGCAACCGAAGACGAAGTTCGAGCCCTGGCCCATGCCGAGTGCCGCTACGACGTTCTTAAGCGCGCCTTTCTATTCTCCTGCTGCACTGGCTTGCGCTGGTCCGACATTCACAAGTTGACTTGGGCAGAGCTTGAGCCCTTCTACGGCCATTACAGAATCGTCTTCACCCAGAAGAAAACCAGCGGTCTGCAATACTTGGATTTGAATGACATGGCGATGCAGCTGATGGGGCGCCCAGGCAAGGCAACAGAGCGGATCTTCAAGGGGCTGAAATACTCTGCCTGGCACAACATGGAACTCACCCGCTGGGCGTTGCAGGCGGGTATAACCAAGAAGGTCACCTTCCACAGCGCACGCCATACCTTCGCCGTCATCCAGCTTAACCGTGGCGTCGATATTTATGCGCTCTCCCGCTTGTTGGGCCACAGCGAGTTGAGAACCACAGAGATCTATGCAGACATCCTTGAATCACGGCGCCGAGATGCCATGCTCGATTTTCCCAACGTATTGGAGTGATAGAAGATGGGACGCGCCCTTGATGAGCTCCTAGCCAGGAAGAGCCAACAAAAACGCCGGCGCTACCCAGCGCTGGCGTAGATCATCTTAGATAATCTAGATCGAATTTCAGGATCGGTCTGCAGCCCAAGTAGCACTTGGGTTTGACTGATTAGTCCTGTGACCAATATCGTGAACTTTGTGACCATTATCGTGATGGTTTGTGACCATTATCGTGATAGCGCAGGCCGACCGATGGTAAACCGCCCCTTGGCATGTTCACTGATTGACCAGCCCAGTTCAGCCAGTTCATTCAATGCCTTGCGGACTCGCGATTGCCGCTTGCGGTGAGTGGCCATGCTGGCTTCCTCAGGAAAAACATAAGCAACCAAGGTGTCTAGCTGTACCGTCCGACTCTGGCCAACATCGACCCAGGCACATAACCGCTGATGCAACAGTCTGGTGATACCGCCACTCAGGCGCCGCACCTCTGTCATGTCGATACGAACATGGCGGCCAGAGCCCATAATGGCGGAGGTCAGCAAAGGATTGAGCGCTACAAAGAGCCCGTCGGTCAGGGCATCGCTGGAATAGTTCGCAAGCAGACGAAAACCGCTGCGCTGGCCTGCTACCTGCGCTATTACCGACACCTTCCATAACCGCTCGACACAACGGCGCACCGTATTGGTGTCACGAGGGTTGGCGTAGCCAATCTCCTTGGCCAGTTTGTGCAGGCTGCTTTTGACCACCAAGACTCGTTGCTGATTGGCTGCCCAGCGAGGCTCTAGCAGGGTACGCAAGCTGTTGCCCTCCCCGGTAGCTGCAATGGGCTCAATGATGGCGCTATAGTCCTCAACACCAGCCAGGGCAACCAGTCCCTGAAGCACACGAAGGTCATCGGCACCCAGCGGCTCTGGCCCGGAAAACTCAATCTGATTGCCCCCACCGAATCGATACACCGCATCCAGCTTGTCTCGGCGGCGCTGACCTGGAGCGATGGCTCTGAACAATCCTGGTGCCAGGCAGTGCATATGGTCATGCCGAGCATGGGTCAATTCAAAGCAAGGCACGTTTACCTCTCTCTCGGCGCGTTTCGTCCAATTTGGCGGGGTACAATACACCACCTTCCCCCCGCACCAACCAGCGCTCCGGTAGTGGCTGCCCATAATTACTTTTGCTTACTCCAAACCGCACGTAAAGTTGGCTCAGCTCTGCCGATACGCCCAGCTGCTGCGCCTCTTTCTTGGTCATAGTGGCGAGATAGGCCTGCCAGCGGACGTTGTCCACCAGTACCGACGAACCTCGGCTTGCCTGCTGCAGATCGCCAGCTTCTTGGAATACTGCGGATTTACTGGTGTGGTGTACAAACAGCACAGCGCATCCCAGCCTCATGGCCAGCCGCTCCAACTGACCCAGCACCAGTGTCATAGCACAGGCTGCATTCTCGTCAGCATCGTGAAATCGTCTCAGTGTATCGATAACCACCAACCTGACCCCCTCAGCCCAAATGGCAATCGCTTCCCACCAGTGGCTATCCAACACATTTGGACTGGATCCCTGCAGCGGTATAAGACGAAGGTCTCGTTCAACGTTGGCACGAAGTTCAGCGTCAAGATATCCGCCCAAGGCAAACAAGCGCTGGTGCAGTACAGGCCAAGGGTCCTCGGCAGGCAGGTAGAGCACAGCCCCTCTGCTCAGATTGCCAAGCCCAATCCAATCTGGCCCACCGGATATCTGCATTGCCAGTTGTAATGCCAACATCGATTTGCCCACACCTCCCGGTGACACCAAAGCACCAACGCAGCCCACCGGCAGCCCCGGGAGGACAAAATCGAGGGGTTTCGGAGGTTCAACAAAAGCCGACCGGAGATCCTGAGGCCAGTGAGATGCAATGAGATCTCGTTCCATAACAGCCTCACAACCGCCCATGACTAGCTTGCCGCACACGCTTGGTTACATGCTCAGTGAGTTCGGCGTCCGGTGAAATGCGGTGGGAGAGCAGCCAGTCCAACAGCTCAACGCGCTTAAAGTAGATCTTTTTGCCTTGTGGCTTGTAATGCGGCAGACGCTTTTCACTGGTCAGCCGGTACACATAGCTGACAGAAACCCCCAGCAACTCGGCACACTCCTCGGCAGAAATCACCTCCTTCTGCCCCTGCCCTTGCTGGATCACCAGCCGTTTCAGCTCATACAGCTCTTTCAGAATTATCCCGTTTGGATCGCTGTAAACTGACGGATTTTGCTCACGCATGCAGATGATCTCCCTGTAACAAACATCAACATGCAAAGCGTACCGGGGACCTAACGAAATACAGAGCGCTGTAAGTGCCCAAAATGGGCACTTACAGCGTTTTCTGGATAATTTTCACATGTGAAATTTTGGCGAGAAACTGCCAGTAAAGTCATCAGGCTCCACCAGATCCGTCACAAAATGGGGTAAGAATGTTTGACTGAAAGAGGGCGTCTCTTTAAGGTTGCCCGCAACATGACCCCGGCCTCTTGGTTGCTTTGCAACTTACGCCGGGGTTGTTTTTTTGAATCTGTCTTTGTGTCGGCATACACGCCTTATTACTTCGCCATACAGCCGGTCGGTTGCTAATCATCGGGGTAACCGTTACACTTTGCGCATCTCATCTACCAGCCTTTGGCGTCAGCGTAGAAGGAGTTACGGCCCCGTCCTCTTCGGAGGGCGCGGCCAGCTTAATTCCCTCCCCTAGCAGTCAATAACTCCCATACCGTTCCCAGCGCTTGTTGTACTTGCGCCGTTCGTGCTCATGTTCGATGAAAAATGCCGTCCACGGCAGGATATATTCTCCGCGATCATCCAGCACGACGAGGTAGCCTTCTGCTTCAAACCAGATATGGATGCGTTGCAGCTTGCCACGAGGCTCAGCCCACACCTTCAGCTCAGGATCGCTATCATTCTCGATGATGGGTTTGGGCCAGCGGATGCGTTCGCATCGACGTAAATCGGGTTCTCGCTCTGCTTCAACTTCTCCAGTTGAAATCATGTGCCAGAAGGTCGCTGATTTCCCGGCATATTCAGGATGACGTTTCAGACCAAGACGCTTGCCTCTGAACTCGGGTTTGTTGAGTACAAAGTCTTGTTCGAAGGCCGCATAAACAGCAGAGAAAAAACGCCCCCAATCACCGCCAGAGGCGGTCATCAGAATGAGGTCAGGTAGCCATACCGGTTGCATCACCATCCACCCCTGCGGCACCAGACCATCAGATTGAACTTGCTCTCTCGCAGAAGGGTATTGTGCGTCAGCTTGTAACCACTTCGTTGTCGTATTCTTTCAATCAACGCCAGCTTGGCTTGGCTGCTGGTCAACCCTCGATGCAGATAGCTCAGGGCTCCAATCAAAAGATCCGCAACTTGCAGCAACTCGGCTTCATGAGAGTGGATCCGCTGCACCCGATGAATGATTTTCTTCGAATAGTCATACGTGTTGTTGCACAAAACATCATGCAACTTGCTGATCTTCTCATGCCCCAAGGTATCCTTGATATCGATATAGACTCGATAACCATTCTGCGGCTCAAAGATCGTCTTCAACATGACGAAATACATTTTGTAGTACCAGTCGTCATGACTCTGCCCAAACGCTTCATGATTTAGCTGTGACTTATCTGGGATAACCAGACCACGAAAGTGAAGGTCATCATCATCGAAAAAGTAATCCAGCAGATCACGATAAAAGGCGAGTTTCGACTGACTAACCTTGGTCCACTTCACCTCGAAATCCGGCGCCAGCCCGTGCTTTTGCTTGATCTCCCGCAAGCGACGCACGATCTCGTGGCGCTTATCCAGCGGACACCACACAGCCCCAAGCACCATGGCCGATTGACCATCGTTCTCCAGATGGCAGGACTCATCGCAATAGACATTAAATATGCGGCTCATCAGGCAAGGGCTCCTTCCACCAGCGACTCGGCCAGGGCAAGCTGGGTCTGCTGGCTGGTTTGCAGGCGGGCTTTAAGTTGATCGCAGATTGCAAATAAATCATTGACCCTACTGACAATACGAATGAACTCTTGAGTCGGAGGGCATGGGACTAAAATATTGCTTAATATTTCCAAATTAATATTTTTCTGTGCTGTAGAAGGAGCAAATCGCTCTAAATTTTCCTTTGCAGTACGGATGAAGAAATCAAAATAAACCACTGGCAAACTTGATTCATAAGGGGTGTATCCCACAACACTATCAGGAAAACATGCATCAAACCCTAATATTCCCGTATCAGCAATATTTGCTGCAATTGTGATACACAGAGTTCCTTTTGGCCATAGCTGACTTTGAGCCAAACCTATCTCATTATACATTGCTGTGTAGGATTCAATTAAACCATCAGCCCGGGCTACATCTCCAGTTTGAACAAGTGGAATCGTCCCATTAACGTATAGCTTGGGGTCATTTCTTGGACGATGCTTAGATTTTCCTCGTGCTAACTCACCTAAGTCAGGCAAGCGACACCACTCCCACCCCTGTGGTAATTCAAACGGTTTTTCTTCTTCACTAATCGCAGGTAGCGGCTTCTCTTTTTTGATTTTCTTCTCTTTTATCAACTGCGCCTTTTCGGCAGTGATACGCGCCAGCAGGGTGGAGGCGGGTTCATCGCTCGGGTCTTGCGGTACCAGCTTGCCCATTACCGCCAGTTGCAGGATGCTCTGCTTCAACGCGTCGATACTGGCCTCGGTGGTAAAGAGGGTATCGAAGTGAGTGCTTAGCCGCGCCCAGTTTTGCGCCAGTTCGTCGGCGTCAGCGCTGTCGGTCAGGGTCGCCAGCAACACCTCTACCAGCGTCTGCTGCGCCGCCATCTGCGCTTCGCTTTGCAGCTCCAGCTGGTCGCAGAGGGCCATCAGCTCATCCACTTTGGCAACGATGCGGTGCTGTTCTGCAAATGGCGGAATTGGCAATGGATAGAATGAGAAAAAGTCCTTGGCAAGTCGCTTTTGACCTGCGGTTCCGGTCATTCCTGCCTCACCTTTTTTGAGATATATAGGCGATTTTATATTTAATAATATAAAGAATGCTGAAACATAATCTGTATATGGTCTAGCTATATGAAGCTCTGTCGTTCCTGCGCCTAATCCATTAATTAAACCACGAAAAACTGCAGCCTTACTATTCTCAAAGCATGGTGTTATTTTTGCTATGCCAATATCCCCATTAGAAAAATGGGTAAAACCTTTCTTTATTTCGCCCCACTTCCTTGCTTCAAATTCATGCTGCCCGTTATATGCGGTGCTGATTAAAGACATGGGTACAAATGATGCGTCAACAGTATCATCGCTTTCATTACGTGGATTGATCTCTGCGATCTCTGCAAGCATTGACCACTCCCATCCTTCCGGTAATTCAAACGGCTTATCTTCCTCACCAATTTCTGGCAAGGCTTTGGGCTTTTTAATCTTGCCCTCTTTGACCAGCCGCGTCTTTTCGGCGGCGATCCGTTCCAACAGCACGGAGGCCGGCTCATCACTGGGATCTTGCGGCACCAGTTTACCGCGCACGGCCAGCTCCAGGATCAGCTCGCGCAGCTTTTTGATGCCGGTCAGTTCCAGCTTGCTGTTGCTGCCGCGTCCGGCGCTGCTTTTGGGGCGCACAGCCGCAGTCCAGAGATCCAGGTGGTCGGTAATCAGCTTCTCGATCGCCATTACGCCTGCCCCCCTTGCTTGGCCGCACCTTTGCCCAAGGCGTCGCCCAGAATGGCTTTTAGCTGGTCACGCAGGGTCTTGATTTTTTTCTGCTCTGCGGCATAGCGAACCAGTAGCTCGTCAGGATTGTGGCTTATCTGCTCGCCAACATGGGGATTTTTGCGATCCAGATTGTAAATGGCATCAGTGATCGCGTTAGCTTGCTGATTTAACTGGCGGATTTCTTGTTGTAGCTCCTGCTGTTGCAGCTGTTGGGTGGCGATATCTGCCTCAAAAGGAGCTGCGGCGGTTTGCTGTGCCTCGATAATGCGCAGTTCGAGCTGAGCCATCTGAGCTTGATCGGCACAGCTATTGGCGGCCAGCTTGGTTCGCTTATTTCTTAACGGGGTTAATGCTTTGGCTACGGCCGCTTTTTGCTGCTCTTTAAGGGCATTGATGGCGCTCGCGAGCGCCTCGACTTGCGCTTGTAGCTCAGCGGCTTGCAGCAGAAGTGGGGCCGCTTGCTGCTGAGCCGCCGCTTGTTCTGCGGCAAAATCTATCTTCCAAGCCTGCTCGTTCTCTACCCGGGCAGCAAAGCCGTCAGCCTCATCCCCCCACCAATCAATCTCGGCTTCGAACTCCTCGAACTTCATCGGCTTGGTTTTGCTGTAGTTCTTCACCCCAGCCGGATAGGGGTGCTCGTAGAACCAGATCTGCTTGGTGGGCTGGCCCTTGGTGAAGAAGAGGATATTGGTCTTGATACCGGTATAGGGGGCAAACACACCGTTAGGCAGCCGCACTATGGTGTGCAGGTTGCACTCACTGGTGAGCAGTTGCTTGATCTTGGTTTTGACCCCTTCGCCAAACAGGGTGCCATCGGGCAGCACCACGGCGGCGCGACCGCCCTTTTTCAGGACCTCGATAATCAGCAGCAGGAACAGGTCGGCAGTTTCGCGGGTGCGCAGATCGGCCGGGAAGTTCTGCTCGATGCCATCCTCTTCGGTGCCACCAAAGGGCGGGTTGGTGAGGATCACATCAATATCACTGTCCCAACTCGACAGCGGCTTGTCGAGGGTGTTGCCGTGGCGGATCTGCACCGGCACCTCGATGCCGTGGAGCAGCATATTGGTGGTGCAAAGGAGGTGCGGCAGCTGCTTCTTCTCGACCCCCAGGATCTGCTGCTGCAGGGTCTGGTGGTCGGCTGAGGTCTCGACATAGTGCTCTTTGACATGATCGAAGGCGCAGGCGAGAAAGCCGCCGGTACCGCAGGCCGGGTCCATGATCCGCTCGCCGAGTTTGGGGTCGATGCGGTTGACCATAAAGCGGGTGACGGCGCGGGGGGTGTAGAACTCGCCCGCGTTACCGGCGCTTTGCAGGTCGCGCAGGATCTGCTCGTAGATATCACCAAACAGGTGGCGCTCACTGCTGTCGGTGAAGTCGATCTCGTTTAGCTTGTTAATCACCTGCTTGAGCAGGGTGCCGTTCTTCATGTAGTTGAAGGCATCGCTGAACGCCTCTTTCACCACATAGCCACGGGGGTTGAGATCGATATTGGCAGGCTGGTTTTTCAGGCTGTCGAACAGGTCATTGTTGACGAAATCGAGCAGGGCATCGCCTGTCAGCCCTTCACTATCGGCCGCCCAGTTGCGCCACAGGAAGCGTTCGGGGATGGGGCAACGGTAGTTATCCTGCTCAAACTCCAACTCCTCTTCCTGGGCGTCGAACACTTTCAAAAACAGCAGCCAGGAGAGCTGGCCGAGGCGCTGGGCATCGCCGTCGATACCGGCGTCCTTGCGCATGATGTCCTGAATGGATTTGATGACTGAGCTGATGGATGACATGGGGGTCTCTGCTTTTTACAAAAATGGTGACGAATACAGGGGCGAATGCGTCAGGAGTATCGATAAAACAAGCGGCCATCATTGGAATGGCCGCATGGTAGTTCAGAAGCTGTCAGGTCGTCAGGCGCTCTGCTGCTCACGGTAAATTTCTTGTTCCAGTTCGGTGATGGCCTGCTCGAACTGTTTGGGGCCACCAAAACCCTTCTTGGCCAACTCCAGCGGGCGCCCCAACTCGGTAAAGGGGGCGACTTTTAGCGCATCCTTGGTCTCAATCTCGGTCACGCCCTGATCGGCATACTTGTCGAGCAGGCTGGTAAGCACCTGCTGGGCGGTATCGTTGTACTTGGTGAAGTAGTTGCGCTTTTTGACGTTGTTGGCCCGCTCGCGGCGGGTCAATGGCGGCTGATCGTATACCACATGGCAGATAAGGTCGAACGGGTCGAGCTCCTTGCCCACTTCCTGCTCCAACACCTCCCACAGCACGCCCGCCTGAGCCAATTCATCCATGATGGCTTGCTTGCGTTCGGCGGCTTGCCAGCGTTTGGTGAAGGCATCGAGGGTGGCAAACTCTTTGAGCAGGGTCTTCTTGGTGTAGTCTTTGAAGGATTCGGTCACCAGCTTGCCATCGGCATCGTAATACTGCACCCGCTCGGCGATGACGCTGACCGCCACGCCGTTGACATAATACTTGCTGACCCCGGGCTCGGGGCCACCCAGCGGGCCTGTACCCTGGCCACCAGCGCCACTCTGGCCACCATCACTACCGGTTGTGTAACTGCCGGGTTGTTCATCGACCCCGGGGGCAAACGGATCGTCATTATCGCCGGGTTCATTGGTTGGCAGTGGATCGGCGCCGTCGATGATATCGCCCAGGCCTTCATCCGGATTGTTGATGTCTGCCGGTTTGACCACCATGACGCGCTCCGGTTCGCCGTCGAAACGGGGATCGGCAAACAGCTCGGTAGCCTTCTTGAAATCGAGAATGGTAAACCAGAGCTTGCCGTACTTGTCGTCGATACGGGTACCACGGCCGATGATCTGCTTGAACTTGGTCATGGACTGGATGTTTTGGTCCAGCACCACCAGCTTGCAGGTCTTTGCATCGACGCCAGTGGTCATCAGTTCGGAGGTAGTTGCAATGACCGGATAGGGCTTTTTCGGGTTGATGAAGTTGTCGAGCTGGGCCTTGCCAAGGTCATCATCGCCAGTGATTTTCATCACATAGCGCTCATCCTTGGCCATCTGTTCCGGGTTGAGGTTGACCAGCGCCCGTCGCATCCGGTCGGCATGATCGATGTCGTTGCAGAACACGATGGTCTTGGCCATCGGGTCGGTTTTCTTGAGGTAGTTGGTGATGGTCTCGGCCACCAGCTGGGTACGCTCGTCGATCACCAGAGTGCGGTCAAAATCCTTCTGGTTATAGATACGGTCTTCAATCAGGTTGCCCTGTTTGTCCATCTGCCCTTTGGTGGGACGCCACCCCTGCAGATCGACATCGATATCGACCCGCACCACCTTGTAGGGGGCAAGAAAACCATCTTCGATCCCCTCTTTGAGGGAGTAGGTATAAACAGGGTCACCGAAGTAATCGGTGCTGGAGACGGTTTCGGTCTCTTTGGGCGTAGCGGTGAGACCAATCTGGGTGGCCGATGAGAAGTATTCGAGGATCTCACGCCAGGCGCTGTCTTCAGCGGCGCTTCCCCGATGGCACTCATCCACCACAATCAGGTCGAAGAAATCAGGGGAGACCTGCTTAAAGGCTTTCTGTGACTCTTCCGGTCCGGTGAGCGCCTGATAGAGGGCAAGGTGGATCTCATAGGCAGGATCGATCGTGCGTCCGGTGACCTTGGTCATGGCCGAGCCAAAGGGCTGAAAGTCATTGATCTTGGTCTGATCCACCAGAATGTTGCGATCGGCCAGAAACAGGATGCGCTTCTTGGCGCCCGCCTTCCACAAACGCCAGATGATCTGAAATGCGGTGTAGGTCTTGCCGGTGCCGGTGGCCATCACCAGCAATACCCGATCCTCACCTTTCGAGATGGCTTCTACGGTCTTGTTGATGGCCTGCAACTGGTAATAGCGGGGAGATTTGCCGCTGCCATCCGAGTAATAGTCCTGACTGATGACAGGCAACTGTGCCTGGGTGTAACCCTTCCAGGTGCAGAGCTTGTCCCAAAGCTGGCCCGGGCTGGGGAAGTCCTCCAGCGCGATCTCGGATTCCAGCTTGGCCTGATTGGTCTTGTCATGAAATACGAAGCCATCGCCGTTGCTGGCAAACACGAATGGCACATCCAGCAGACGGGCATAATCGAGCCCCTGTTGCATTCCCTTGCCAATCTCATGCTTGTTGGCTTTGGCCTCGATCACCGCCAGTGGCAAGCCCATCTTGTGATAGAGCACGATATCGGCCGATTTGACCTTCTTGCGTGCCGCCATCTGGCCGCGCACCACCACCTTGCCATCCCGCAGCTTCACCTCCTGGCGGACCTGGGTCAGGTCATCCCACCCCGCCGCCTTGATGGCAGGCAGAAGATATTTGGAGATGATGTCGGCTTCGGTGAGGGTTGCTTTGTTGATCTCGGCCATGAGCACTCTTCCGGTCGGGGGACAATATTGCTCAAGATTCTCTCATAAAATCAGCCGGGTTTTATTGATTTCAGACTCATAAAGCAACATGGGGTGCAGCTCTTGATAGCGTCCCTTCGGGTCAAGGAAACGTCTGGCAATGGCATCAGCATGTTGTACTGAATACTTGTTGAGGGGCATAGCTTGAGTTAGCCCCATCACCAGTCAACCGGTTTGGCTCTCGCTGAATACAAAGGCCCAAATTCCAGATAGATAGGAATCGCCCCCATCATTTCCAGCACACCAAGGTCCATAATCCCTCCAAACAAGATGACCAATATTCCAGAGAGAAAAACAGCACGAAGTTTCCAGATAGATAGGAAGTCTTCGATCAGGATTCCACATAACTCGTTCTGAACAGGCATTCCACTATGTGGAAAATTCGCACCACTTTTCCAGATAGATAGTTATGTGGAAAGAAACTGGACGGGAATTGGCTGGGAATAACAGTGTTCATTCCATGGCTCCACATCCTGCGTGATTCCACGCAATCATGTTTGTCATGAGTGAACAAATTTCAATACTTTCAGTGCGTTGTTGATTTTTTCCTGAGCAGAGTCCATGGTGATATGGATTTTTGTCACACGATCACCTGATTGCGAGGTCATCACCATGAACAGCATCGTCATCCTGAGCATCTTGTTTGCATTCCTGATAGGCTTTGGCGCCTTTGCTGCATGGCTGTATATCGAAAAGCGTCGTATGGGTGCTTCGGATAAATGACCCGCTATTTTGCTGAACGTACCTCTTTTGCCACGCACGAAATCAGATGGCGGGAGCAACCCAACATCTCCTGGATCACCGAGTAGCTGTGTCCGGTGCTCAACAACTGTGCGATGTGCTGACGTTTCTTTTCATCTTTCTGGCGACCGCGATATTTCCCCTCATCCCTGGCCTTGGCAATACCCTGCTGTTGCCTGCGTCGGCGATCTTCGTAGTCTTTGCGAGCGACGGCAGCCAGCATATCCAGCAGCATGCCATTTACAGCCTGCAAGATGGCGCTGGTGAACTCGGAGCGGTTGTCCCCCTGTAACGCCACCCAGGAAGTCGGAAGCTCCGGAGAAACGATGGAGAGCTGTTTCTGAGCCAGCAGCTGCTTCAATGTTTGCCAATCCGTCTGATTGAGACGAGCCAGACGATCAATCTGTTCTACCAGCACAATGTCACGATCTGCCGCGTCGCGGATCAGCCGCATAAGCTCAGGCCTGTCCAACGTCGCACCAGACTCATTCTCCACATAGAAACTGGCTATCTGATGGCCATGCTCTGCAGCAAAACCAATCAGCAGCTCTCGTGCCCGCTCAGCATCCTGCTCCACTGTCGATGCACGTAAGTACGCCCGTATGAACATTGAAACCCCCATCGGTCTGTTTAAACTGGTTCTGAACTATTGGTTCAATATAAGTGGTTTCAATATTATTTTCGAGAGGATATTGGGTGGTTTTTATGGGGTATACCTTTTTAGAACCACCACATGACGATCGAAACACAACCTTTCGATAGCCTTTTGCTCTGACAGCACAAACTTTAAGTGTGATCCATCATCACAAAGTCGCTTTTGAGTTGTATTTGAGTATTTAAGCGACGTTGCTCACCATTCCTGATCTGCTGAATGGGATGCCAAAGGAGGAAATCTACAGAAGCTGGGCTTTGAGGTGAGTCATCTTTTCGACTCACCGAACAAGCCAGCAGCCAAGCGCAGCGCGGCAGGCTACTGGAAGTTACGTACAAAAGCCCAACCATGTGGCACCATACTAACCAGAACTCTGTCTCAAACGACCAAATGGCCGTACCAATATGAAACCCGACAGCGATGTTATTCACCAGCTGACTACCCTCGCCAACAGCAACCCCCAGGTGCAGGTGCTTTGGCTTTACGGCTCCCGTGCCAAGGGGACTGCAGGTCCTGCCAGCGACTGGGATCTGGCGGTGGCCTTTGATCCAATCAAACAGAGTGGACCACTGGGTACTGCACTGGAAAACCGCTTGCGCCCTGAACTGCTCGCGCTGGAGTGGCAACGTGCCCTGGGGTTGGCAGAGGGGAAACTGTCGGTCGTCGATATCAATCAGGCCCCGATTCCGTTGGCTTTTGCGGTAGTAGATGCAAATCGTTCTCTCTATAGCCGTGATGAGGGGCGGCGTTTGCAAGAGGAGGCGCGGATAATGTCGCAGATGGAACTTGGTTATCCCCATCGCCAAGCCTATATCAGCAAACATCATTCTGAGGAGTGGAGTAAAGATGAGTGATAACGCCTATATAGGAGCTTTACGCATCAGCCTGTCGCGCTATAAGGCCGAGTTGTCAGAGATACGGGCTATTCTGGTGCTGCGTGCGCTTTCCAATCTGGAGTACCGCGCAGCTGAGCGAACTCTACAAGTGTCTATCGAAGCGTGTATTGGTGTGGCAAAGCACTGGGCTAAAGCATTGGCAAGTCATACCCCACAGGATGCCTATCAGGCATTCGAAATCCTGGCCCAGCGTGGTGAGCTATCCCCCGACACCTTAATCGGCTGGCGCAAGATCATTGGCCTTCGCAATGCGCTGGTGCACGACTATCTGAATATTGACCCCGAGATCATCCGTAGCGTCATTGCTCAAGGCTATAGCGACCAGCTGTTCACGTTTGCAGAGCAAGGTCTCGACTGGTTGGCTGCCCATATTGATTGAAACTTCGACGTCATATCTCCGTTTACCGTTCTCTTACCCGCGATAGGGGATAAATGTTAAATACCGCCTATGGCGTGTAAGTTATATTTACCTCCTATGACAGGTAAACATTGATATACCTGCCATAGCGTGTAAATTGGAAGAAGGCACGCTACCAGGTTGTCGAATCATGAAAGTAACCAGCGCCAAGCAGCTGAGCGCCTGTATCAAGGATGCCAGGCTTTCTCAAAAGCTCTCTCAAGGCAAAGTGGCCGAGAAAGTGGGGATTAGGCAAGACACAGTCTCCAGCTTCGAACTCAATCCTGAGTCCACCAAGCTGGAAACCCTGTTCAAGATCCTCGCATCACTCGAATTGTCACTGGACATCAAACCCCGCAATGAGTCATCTGATAGTCCGGCAGCGGGCTGGAAGGAGGAGTGGTAATGGCCAATCTGGCTGTCTACATGAACGGCTATCGGGTAGGCACATTCACCAAAACGACCAGCGGCGCCCATCAGTTTCAGTACCACGAGTCATGGCTGGCACAACCGGGCAGCCGTCCGATCTCACTCTCCATGCCATTGCGCCATCAGGCCTACCGGGGCGATGAAGCCTATAACTTCTTCGACAACCTGCTGCCAGATAATACAGAGGTGAGGAACAGGGTTGTAGCACGCTATCAAGCGGCTTCAACCCAGTGGATTTGACCCCATAGGTCCAGACACTTTTCCCGCTTAGGGTTGTGATACCCGA
>JADHEF010001395.1_pt1 | contig 15144 bp, 15 predicted proteins | sample 8952391 | NCBI WGS metagenome assembly JADHEF01 (sample SAMN16124439, study PRJNA663245) | bioreactor sludge metagenome | isolation source: sludge (nitrite) | place: India:Bengaluru | collected 2019-02-28
GGTAAAAGACAATGGTATAGGTATTCCAAAAGAACATCAAGGTAAAATTTTTGACAAATTTGTTCAAATAGAAAGGCGAGAAGAAGACTATCAAGGAACAGGACTTGGTTTATCGATTGTTTCTAGTTTGATAGAATTGTTTAAAAGTGAAATTCATTTAGAAAGCCAAGAAAATGTGGGAACAACATTTAGTTTTACTATTGGATTTGAGTACAACGAAGAAAAATCACGAGAGATAATTAATAACATTGAAGTTGATTTATCGTCAAATTATGTTTACAATATTTTGGTTGTAGAAGACAATAAAATCAACCAAATAGTAACCAAGAAAATCATTCAAAATAGTAATATGAATTGCACGATTGTTGATGATGGCTATGCTGCATTGGTTGCCATAGAACGAGAACATTTTGATTTAATTTTGATGGATATCAACATGCCTTTAATAAATGGGTTTGAAACTACTAAAAAAATTAGAGAAAAAGGAATTCAAATTCCTGTGATTGCGTTAACAGCATTTGATAAACAAGAAGTTTCAGAAGAAGCAATTGCAGCTGGAATGAACGATATTTTAATAAAACCATTTGAGCCAACAAAACTGTATCAAATAATTTCTAATCAAATTATTAAAAAAGAAAACGCTGATTAATACCAGCGTTTTCTTTACAACTTATAACTCACCGAAAACAGAATTACTCTAGGTAAAACAAAAGTTCGTCGTTCGCTAATCATAAAATCAGAAAAAGAATAATCATTTTTAGCTTTGATGTTTAACATGTTGTTTACAGTTAATTCAAAAACAAACGGACTATTTTTCTTTTGATGTCGAATGGAAGTATTGGCAGTTTCAAAGAAATTATCTTGATTGTTGTTATTTGTATTTCTAAGGTTTTCATAACTTAATTTGTAAATCCAGTCTTTTAGGAAAGTCACTTCAAAATCGGCATTGAAACCATCCGATTGAAAGTTTGATTTTGTAATTCCCGAAAATTGGCTGAAACCTTTGGTATACCTAAGGTTAATATCTGGCCATTTTTTATAAGAAGTTTTCACAGAAACGCCAATGTTTTGATTATTTCTGTCATTGGAAGTTGTGATACTATTTAGCGTTTGGATGTAATTGAACCAACTTAAATTTCCATCAAGTTTCAAGGTAAATCGATAGATTTTTTTACTTACTGAACCATTAAAACGCCAGTTGGTTTCGGGATTATCAGTAAGAATTGGTGTGTTGAATTGATTAATACCATCGAGTACGATTTCGTTTCGAGTGGTTTTTACTTTTTTGTTAAAACTTGCCATAGCATTAATCATAATTCCACGATACATATTCATTTTTGAGTATCTAAGATTAGCCGAATGATAGCGTTCGTTTTCCAACAAAGCATTTCCTCTGAAAACGGAATTATAACTTTGTAAGGTGTATTGATTGGCGAGTTGACTTACTTCTGGAAAAGTATTGGCTAAACGATAGATGAAGTTCAATGTTTCTGATTTGTTGAATTCAAAATCGCTATTCCATTGCGGTTGAAATAGTGTTTTTGACAGCGAATAATCAGCACTTGGTTGGTTCGTTTTTAATTGATACCAATGCCAATAAATTCCAGGTTTATTCGTCCATTTTCCAATTTTGAATTTGTATTCCATTCCCAGATAAGCATCATTCAAATTGTAGCGAACATCGTTCCCAAAACCTGCCGAAGAAAAATCGTTGATTGTTCCACCGGTGATAAGCTGTTTTTCGGAAGTGATAAAACTTGAGTAACCATAATTGTTTCCTGCAACAGAATACAAATGATTGAAATTATTGATAATCCAATAATGCTTGAACATTGCATCAACGCTGTTGTTTTTTACTTTTTTGATTTGTTCAATCGTATAATTATCATCAGTTTGCAACGGAATTAATCCCGATAAAAACGGTTGATCCGTGAACCATAAATTTTCGGGCGTATTGTTTTCATACGCTTGATTGATTACAAATGTTGTGGTATGATTGCTATTGTTGTATTGTTTGTGCCATTCGACGTATTGTTTTACCGAGACATTATCGGCTTGGCTGATGGTTTTAAACGTATTTTCGTTAAGATTGGTAACTGAATTAATGACGTTATTAATATCATTGGTGCTCGACTGATATTGTGCATTGTAATACCATTTTTCTTTGCTGTTTGGATTATAATCTAATTTTATATTTCCAATACCGAGAACGGAACGATTGTCATTATTTTGAAGTTTGTTTTCAAACGTAACCGAATTGCTTTGTAGGTATTCATTATTGCTTTCTGCTTTGGATTGCATAAAAACATTGGAGAAAATTCCATAACCCGAAACCGATAATTTTTTAAAAGCATCAATACTGAAATTCAAGGCACCAAACTGCGATTTGTTTTGAACTACATCGGTATTATCGTTAACGAAAGAATATAAATTGGTAAACGATTTTCTACCCGAAAGAAAACTGCTCACACCACCTTGAAAACGCATTAAATCTTCAAACGAAAACGTACTTCGCCCGATGTTATTCATATCGCCGATGAAACTCACGTTAGTTTTTGGCGAATAATAAAACAATCCGGCGTGAAGCAAATTAAACTCGTTGTTACCAACACCAGCTTCAATATCGCCAAAGATGAATTTCTTTTTATCTTCTTTGAGTTTTACGTTCATTGCCAAGTCTTCGCTGTCTGAAACTTGTTTCATAAAACCCACTTCGTTAAAATGATCAATGACTTCTATTTTATCTACGGCATCAGCGGGAATATTTTCTACAGCCAATTTACTTCCGCCACCAAAAAACGATTTGCCTTCAACAAGCATTTTAGTTACTTTTTTTCCTTGAACTGTAACATTACCTTTTTTATCGACTTCAACTCCGGGTAATTTTTCTAATTGTTCTTTTAGCTTTCGTTCGTTGCCGTTGGCAAATGCTTTAACATCATACGTAACTGTATCTTTCTTGACGATGATAGGTTTGTATTCGTGCCTGATGACAATTTCTTTTAGCTTTTGACCGGTAGATTTTAGTTTGAAATTGTGTGTTGTTAGAGTTGAATTGGGTTCAATAATAAGTACTTCTTCAATAAAACTGATGTAAGAAGCCGTGACTTCATATTTCACACCTTTGTCCAACTCCAACCGATAACGACCTTTATTATCAGCAATGGCAAATTTCAACGTACCGTTTTCGCTTTTAGGCAATGCAATGATATTGGCACTTTCCAGAGGATTGTTGATAGAATCGGAAACCACACCAGTTATAGTGTGGGTTTGGGAGAAGGAAAACGTGGTTAAGAATAATAAATAATATAGGATTCGGTGCATTAATTTCCATTGATTTTTCTAAAATTCTCCAAATTAATTTTTCCTAACTCTTCTTCAGTTACATAATTAAATTTATCAGGTTTGACTAAATTAATATTCTCTTTACAATCAAATTCAATTTTTGTAGCATAGTAATAAATTCTGCCATTGAATGTGGCTTCAATAACTAAACCTGGCAGGCCATCTAGTCCTTTAGGTCCAAATTTAGAAGGTATTTCGGGACAAAACCATGCCTCTGGAGTAAAAATTGATTCTGAATTTCTCAACTCATTGTACATTACTTTTCTAGTTTTTGCTTTATAACATAAATAACCATTGATTATTTTTTTTTCTGAAGTTATTTCCCAAATATATTCTTCATATGGTTTAATTACATTGTAAATTATATCGAAAGACTCAATTTGTTCAATTTTTTCTTTAGTAATGCTATTTTTATAGCATAAACCACCAGCCATTATTCTGGCAGATTTAGCTTCAAAATCATTATTTTTACTCAAACTATTAACCATCGAAAATAAACTAATGTCATTATTATAGTATAAATTAAATTCTAGCAAGTTTAATTCAACGTCAAAAGGAGTTGTCTCAATTTTTATATTAGGATTATTTTGATAATTTGAATTGTATCTACCTACTTTGTAGATTACTTTAGATATTTTATTTTGAGAAAAAGAACTAAAACAAAATATAATTATTATGAATAAGAATAGATTTTTCATATTGTTTTTTTATTTAAGCAACTACTAAATTAATAGTAGCTGCTTGTATTTTGTTTAATTAGCAATCACAATCTTTTAATTTTTTATCCATACATTCATTAAAATAACTATTAAAATAGAATCCATATTGTGTTGGGGTTAAACAGCCGTTCATATTTTCATAATGATTTATTTTGTCAATTGCCCATTGATTGCAATCAACTCCCAAAATCTCTACTTTTTCTTCAATTTTAAAATCTTCTAAATCCATAGTATTTGCCATCGAAACACTGCTAAATGCAATAAGTGCTACAGCACTAAAAAATAATTTTTTCATTTTTAAATGTTTTTTAAAATTAATAAATTTTGTTTGGTTAACCATTGTAAAAGTGAAAAAAAAAAAAAAATAGCTTTTCAAAATTTCAATATATTTTTAACAATAATTTAACAAGATCTATCTTGGTGTAGAATAAGTTTTATGTGTTTTGAAAATATAGTTTATTTGTGTTTTCTATGGATTATTGATACTATCCGAAACCACACCAGTTATAGTGTGGGTTTGGGAGTAGGAAAATGTAGAGAAAAGAAGGAATAGAAGTATTTTTTGCATTTAATTTCCTGACAATACTTTACGTTCATATTCTTCTTGAGTTATTGTTTTTCCTTTTGGGAAATCTATTTTTATCTCTTTATCAAAAAGTTCAATTTTGGTTGCTAGAAAGGTTGTATCCCAATCTTGCAGTTCTAATATCAATCCAGGTAATCCATTATAATTTTTTGGACCATAAGAAAATGGTAAATTTGGTGCAAACCAAGCTGTAATTATTCTTGTTTTTATTTTTTTATCTCTTGCTAAATAGTCATACTCATATATTGCTTTGTAGCAAAGATAATTGTCGATTGTCTTTGTTTCGGTTGTGATTTTCCAATCCTTTTTTAAATAAGTGTTTTCGATAGTATAACCATCATTTTTTAGAAAAAATTCTTTATTTTCATTACTGTTTAGATAGTAATGAAAATCACTTGTAAACCTCTTTGCTGCCAATTGGTAGATTAGATCTTCTTTTAATTCTTGATTACTTAAATCTTCCATATAATAGAATGCAGATTGATGTGAATTAAACTCTAAAATGAATTTTTGTTTTTCAGCATTTTTTATAATTTCATTAACTATTTCTTTTTGCTTAGCATCTTCTTTAACTTCGAAAGCAATTGGTTTTATAATGTATGTTACATTACCTGATTTCTGCCCACTTAAATAAGCTACATTTACAAGTAATATGAATGTTAAAATTTTAAACTTCATGTTTTTATAAATAAAAATACTGTCCAAAAAAATATTTATATCTTTTCTTTGGACAGTAAGAATAATATTAATGTTTTATTAGAGTTGTATTCTTTAAACATAGATTTAATGCATCTTGGTACATAGCATTATAAGTAGCATCTGGAAGATTACATCCTGGATCCACAGAAATCATAACATCAGCTGCAACATTAGAGCAAAAATCAGTTTTTGGATCATCCATTACTTTTTTCTCATCAATCTCAATAGTATTCGCCATCGAAACACTGCTAAATGCAATAAGTGCTACAGCACTAAAAAATAATTTTTTCATTTTTAAATGTTTTTAAAATTAATAAATTTTGTTTGGTTAACCATTATAAAAGTGAAAAAAAAAAAACATCTTTTCAAAATTTTAAGACATTTTTAACTAATTTTTAACAAGTTATGTCATGGTGTAGAATTAGTTTTATGTATGTTATACTTATGTTGTACAAGCGTAAAAAATGTTGCCACTTTCTAACGGATTGTTTAAAGAATCAGAAACCACACCAGTAATAGTGTGGGTTTGGGAGAAGGAAAGAGAACAAAAAAGTAAAAAAAGAATTCTAATCATTTAGATATTATTTTTCCTCGAAGTTATTAAATTCGTCAATTTTTTTATTTAGTTCTTCTTCAGTTACTATTGTTGCTTTTTTAAGAAACTCTGTATCAAAATCTAATTTATTACTTAAATCTATTTTTTTTGAGTGGTAGTTTACATTTCTAACTTGTAGTTCTAAAATTAATCCTGGTAAATTTCCATATCCAAGAGGTCCAAAATTATAAGGCAATTTTGGGCAATACCAAGCTGTTACAGGGAATTTGAATGTTCCTTTAGAATTAACCACAGTATAAGTGTTGGTCGCTTTGTAGCATAAATAACCGTCAATGCTTTTTGTTTCAGATGTTAAAATCCAGTTTTCAATTTTTTTTTCTTTTTTATAAATATTTTTTCCAAGAAACTCGGATTGTTTGATAACATCGTCTTTAATGTTATAAATAACACCCATATATTTTGCATCTATTTTTGCTATTCTTATTTCATTACTAATTTCAATGCCATTATCAACGTCATAAAATTTAGAAGTATTATCTTTTATAATTAGACCAAATGTTAATTTGCTTGCATCTTTTGCAGCATTTATGAATGATTCGGCTAATGTTTTATCATTAAGAAAATACTCTTCCACGCTAATTTTTACACCATATTCAACATAAATTGAATTATTTTGAGCATAAATGCCAATATTTAAAAACAATAATATAAAGTAAATTTTATGTTTCATAATAAATTTTATTAAAGGCATAACTAAAATAATAATTATGCCTTTTGATTATTTAATCATTATATGTTAATACCAAAGACATGCATTGAAAGTAAATGCGATAAGAACGTGCAGATGCTTCATCATGAGGTATACCTTGTGATGATAAATGATTATAGTAGTGAATTCTAGTAGATGCACAATCAGACGCAGTTGGTGGCATATCAACAATTTGTTCTTTTTCTACTTTAACTTCATCTACTGCAATAGTATTCGCCATCGAAACACTGCTAAATGCAATAAGTGCTACAGCACTAAAAAATAATTTTTTCATTTTTTAAAAATTTAAATTTATAAATAATTCCTTGGTTAACCAACGTAAAATTGAAAAAAAAAAAAAATGGCTTTAGCAAATTTATAGAAATTATTAACACAAATTTAACAAGAATAATAATTATTAATCAAATGTTTAAACAAATTATTAAATCTAATACAAATCAATATCTTTCTAAAAATTAGACTTATAATCAATCTGAAAAACTTATTGAACAGTATGAATTGCGTATTAAAGATAAAGAAATTATTATTTCAAATCAAATAGAAATGATTAAACAGCTCAAAGAATTGCTTGATAAAAAACAATAATTGTTTTTTTGTTAACTAAAATATACTTTCTCAATTATAGATTATTCTTATAGTGTTTTTAGTTTTGTTTTAACGTAATCTATAATTGCTTAATGCAAACTAAAAACAGCTTTTTCAATTATAGTATTTGCTTATACCTTTTTTAGTTTTGCTTTAACAAAATTTATAATTGCTTACTATAAATTTAAAATAGTTTATTCATTTATTATTTTCGTTTAAGTGTTTTTAATAATCATTTAAGTTGTTTTTATGTTTTATTAAATATTGTTTTTAAGTGTTAAATATTTGATAAATTTTTAATTTTTGTTTCTTTTGGTATATGATTTGTAAATTTTTAACTAATTAAAATAATGTTTAACTAGTGAAAAATTAGAAATCATGGCACGTAGAAAATTAGGAAGAGTGTTAGACCTTGAAAAAGGTAAGAAAAGATTAGCGGCAGTAAAAAGTATTGATCCACTTTTGGATTTAGGTAACGGAATTGAAGTTCCAAAATATGAAGCTGAGGTAACTTCATTAGAAACAAAGTTGCAGGTTTACAATACTGCATTAAGTACTATTGACGGTTTGTATAATGATTGTATAGCACAAATAGGTGTGTTAAAAGATTGGAACGAAAGAATTCTTACTGGAGTTGCAACTAAATATGGAAAAAATAGTTCAGAGTATGAAATGGCTGGAGGTGTTAGAAAAAGTGAACGTAAAAATGCAAAAAACAAAAACGTTTAAAGAAGAAAAGTTAAAGACAAAAAAGAAAACGCTGGTTAATACCAGCGTTTTTTATTTTTTTTAGAAGCTTCAGATTTTCTGGAATTGTTCTTTCCGTTTGGTTTCTTTTTATTTCTCAAATCGGGTTTTGCGTCTGGATTTGGAGCTTCGTTTTTCCAAGGAAACGGATGATCTTTAATCGTTTTTACATTTACTTTAATCAATTTTTGAATGTCTTTCCAGTAAACTTCTTCGTCTTTTCCGCAGAAAGAAATCGAAATTCCACCGTTTCCAGCTCGACCAGTTCTTCCTATTCGGTGAACATAGGTTTCTGGAATATTAGGCAAATCAAAATTGATAACGTAAGGTAAACTTTCAATATCTATTCCGCGTGCGGCAATATCAGTAGCAACTAAAACGGTAATTTCTTTATTTTTAAAACTGTCTAAAACTCGTTGACGCGCCGTTTGTGACTTATCGCCGTGAATAGCTTCGGCATTTACACCTTGTTTTTTCAAAGCTTTAACTACGTTATCGGCACCGTGTTTTGTTCTAACGAAAACTAAAACATTGCTCAGATTTTCATTTCTAATCAAATGATATAACAAACCGCGTTTATCGGATTTTTCAACAAAATAAACTTGTTGCTGAATGATTTCGGCAGTAGAAGAAACTGGCGTAACCGAAACATATTCGGGTTTTGTTAAGAAACTATCGGCCAATTCACGAATAGCCATTGGCATTGTTGCCGAAAATAAAAGCGTTTGTCTATTAGTTGGAACAAGTTTTACAATCTTTTTCACATCATTAATAAAACCCATATCAAGCATCAAATCGGATTCGTCAAGAACCAAAAAATGTAAATGATCAAAATCAACAAAACCTTGTTTGTGTAAATCCAATAATCTTCCTGGCGTTGCAATTAAAATATCAACACCTTTTTTTAGTTGGTCAACTTGCGGCACTTGAGAAACGCCACCAAAAATGGTTAATTGTCTCAAGTTGGTATATTTTCCATAGGTATCAAAACTTTCACCAATTTGAACTGCCAATTCGCGCGTAGGCGTAACAACCAAACAACGAATTTGCTTTGTCTTTTTGGACGAACCTACTATTCTGTGTAAATGATGAATAATAGGAATAGCAAAAGCTGCTGTTTTTCCGGTTCCGGTTTGTGCGCAACCTACTAAATCTTTTCCTGATAAAATGATAGGAATTGATTTTTCCTGAATAGGAGTTGGATTAGTATAACCTTCTTCAAAAACGGCTCTTTGAATACTTTTGGACAATGATAAATCTTCGAATAACATAAGTGAAACTTACTATTTTTTGCAAGTTGATGCAAAGATAGGGTTAATCTAAGAATTAATCATTAAACGGTAAATATTAAACATTATTAAACAATGTCTTTTCTAGATTTGATAAAATCCGTCACAAGGTAACCAATTAGTTTTCCGATAAGATGATTGTTTTTTTCTTCACCAAGTTCTGGCGCGCCTTCGCATATATGAAGATAACTTGCATTTTTATGTTTGCCAAAAAAGTAAACAAACTGACGAACTTCTTCAATAGAAAACCCGCTTAAAGTCATTGCGCTACTGGCAATATTAGGCAATGAATCTAAATCGATTTCAATACCAAAAGCATCATTTTTGATAAAATCCAAAGCCGTATTGAGTTCTTGCTGAAAGTTTTTTTGTTGGCGAACTTTAATTTCGTCATACGTATTATAAGTAACGCGATCTTCCATTTTCTTAAGAATGTCAAGAACATTTTTGGACGTATAATTTTCGTGTAAACCAAAAATGAAATATTTTTTCAAGAAACCTTCCTCAAATGCATACGAAAATCCGTTTCCGCTGTGTCTTCCTTCCAAAATTCTGAAATCGGAATGCGCATCAAAATTCACGGCATTGATAGGTTTTCCGTGAGCAAGTGCTGTTCCTTTGATATTTCCATAGGCATTGTTGTGTCCGCCGCCAATAATAATTGGAATTTTTCCAGTTTTTACGATGGAAGTAATGGTATGAACGACTTCTTTATCAATTTGGTTGACTAATTCGCTTAATCTTTTTCTATCATTGGTAGCATTAAAATCTAAATTTTTGGCTTCATCCATTTGATTTTTAAAATCCAAAGTACCAAGAACTACAATTTGACTTCCCTTACAAAAACGATTGTGCTGAATATTGGCAATACTTTTTATCGTACTTTCCCATGCTGAAGCTGCGCCTGGACGACCATAATTTGCTCTAACGCCAACATCTTCAGGAATTCCAAGAAGTACATATTTTGCTTCACATTTTTTTAAAAACTCAATGCAATTTTCACCTTTTGGAACAGTAAGCATTTTTTCTCCGAATTTCACTTCACCACTTCTGTGATTCGTAACTTTTGCCAAATCGGAAATTGAAAAAGGAATTAAATTATCCATTTTTAGACGTTAAATTTTTCCCAAAAATATAATATAATTGTCTATTCTACGTTAGTAACTTAAATATTATTACATTTGTTTATCTAATTTAAATTAAAAAATTATGGAGAATCAAAACAGTAACTCAAAATTGAAATCAATAATTGTGCTTTTGGCTGTTTTATTGATAGGTAGTTTGATTTATATCTTTAAGTTGACATCAGATGCCAAAGAAATGCAAACTGTTGTTACAACAACCAAGTCAGATAAAGAAGCTGTTTTAAAAGACTTAGCAGCATTAAAATCTTCATATGACCAAGCTATTGCTGAAAACACTTCTATGTCTGATGAATTAATTGAAGAGCGAGATAAAGTTGTCAAATTGATGGAAGAATTAAAAAAGTCAAAAGGCGATGTAGCTTCTTTGTCAAAGTATAAGCAACAGTATAATGCGCTAGAAGCAAAGATGAAAAATTTGATGGAAGAGGTAGCTGTTCTTAAAGTTAAAAACCAGGAGTTAACAACTAATTTAGATAGTACTAAGGTAGTTTTAGAAGATTCTAAAAAATACAATCAAGTATTAGTTGGACAAAATGAAGAATTAGCAAAAACAGTTGAAAAAGGACAGAAGCTTAGTGTAACTAATTTGAAAACTGCTGCTTATAAACTTAGAAGTTCTGGTAAGCAAATAGAAACCGACAAAGCAAGTAGAGCAGATGTATTACAAGTTAAATTTACAATTGCTGAAAATAAAATTGCTAAATCTGGAGATAAAGTTTACTATGTTCAGGTTATTGACTCTAAGAACAATGTTTTAGGAGATAAAGCAACAATATCATTTGGAGATACATCTTTAACGTATAGTTTTACTTCTACAGTAAAATATGAAAATAAAACTGTTGATGTTACAGAACAATTGAGAGGTAAAGAATTTGAAAAAGGCACTTACTTTGTAAATGTTTTTGATAAAGATGAGTTAGTTTCTAAGAGTAGTTTTACATTGAGATAATTGTTAAAATTTAAAGTGAAAAATCCCGATTATTCGGGATTTTTTTATGTGATTTTCTTTCCATTTATAATTACACTTTCAATTAAGTTACTACCAAAACAATAAGGTATTTCATAAAATGAATTCAGCGGTTTGGTGATAATTAAATTAGCTTTTTTTCCTTTGGTGATACTTCCGTGGGTTTTAGAAATATCCATAGCATAAGCTCCGTTTATCGTGGCTGCATTTATGGCTTCTTCGGGAGTCATTTTCATTTTGATACAAGCTGTTGCCACCACAAAATTCATATTTCCCGATGGTGTTGTTCCTGGATTAAAATCGGAAGCTAAAGCCAATGGCAATCCTGCATTTAACATTTTTCTTGCTGGTGTATAGGGAATGCTGATGAAATAAGAACAGCTAGGCAAAGCAACTGCAATGGTTTTGCTGTTTTTCAATGCTTCAATATCTTCATAGGTTACAATTTCAAGATGATCAACCGAAAGCGCATCGTGTTTTACACAAGCTTCAATTCCGTTGATTGCGGTAAATTGATTAACATGGATTTTTGAAATTAAACCATATTTTTTTCCGGCTACCATAATTCTTTCGGTTTCTTCTACCGAAAAATATCCGGTTTCTAAGAAAGCATCGATAAAATCAGCCAATTTTTCTTCAGCTATTTTTGGAAGCATTTCATCAATGATTAAGTCAATATATCCTGAATGATTTTCTTTGTATTCCTTCGGAAAAGCATGCGCACCAAGAAAAGTTGATTTGATTGTAATCGGATAATTTTCTGCTAATTTTTTAATAACGCGAAGCATTTTTAATTCGCCTTCAACGGTTAATCCATAACCTGATTTGATTTCAACAGCTCCCGTTCCTTGACTGATGACTTCTTCCAAACGTTTTTTGGATTGGTTATAAATTTCTTCTTCGGAAGTTTCGTTGAGTTTTTTTGCCGAATTTAAAATTCCTCCTCCACGATTAGCAATTTCTTCGTATGACAATCCATTTATTCTGTCCACAAATTCTTGTTCGCGATTTCCTGCATAAACAATATGAGTATGACTGTCGCACCACGTTGGTAAAACAATTTTTCCTGTAGCATCAATAGTTTTGTCAATATTAATTTTTGGACAGTTTTCCATTAGTCCAAAATCTTTTATCAAATCATTTTCCAATAAAAGAAAAGCGTTTTTCAGTGTTGGTAAAATCGCCATTTCATCGCCCGAAACTTTGTCAATATGATTTTCTCTGACTTGCAGTAATTCTTTTATGTTGATTATTAGTGTTTGCATAAAATGATTTTTGGTAAAATTACTTTGAAAAAAATAAATATTCTTAATTTTAGACAAATTTAGAATTCGTGAGAAAAATTAAATATAAAAAAGGCAGAAAAGTTAAGCCAACAATTTTGGAATATACGGGAATTCATAAACAAGTAAAGTCAGAAATGCAGTTGTTTGTTTATGATACCGACGATTTAACCGAATATGCTGAATTTGATGTAACTCAACTTCTTCAATGTTTAGATAGTTCTAAAGTAAATTGGCTCAATGTTCATGGGTTAAATGATATTGAACTGATTAAATCCATCGGAAATTATTTGGATGTTGATCAGTTTATGTTAGGCGATATTTTGAATACAACCAAAAGAACCAAGCTGGATGAACATCATGATGTTTTGTTTTTTAATATTAAGTCGTTATTACCTATTGAAAACACAGCTAATATTAGTGTTGAGCAAATTAGTTTCTTGTTAAAAGATGGTATTTTGGTTTCGTTCCAAGAAAAGAGAAGTGATTTTTTTACGCATATTCGTGAACGAATTAGAACACATTCAGGTATTGTAAGAGATAAAAAAGCTGATTATCTTTTATACTTATTGCTTGATGCTGTAATTGAGAATTTTTATTTTACAATCGAAAATGAAGAAGATAGAGTAGAAGAGTTGATTAATTTGTCAAAATCGAGTACAAAGCCACAAGTTTTGGAACAAATTGAACAACACAGAGACAATTTTAATTTTTTAAAACGTTCGATTATTCCGCTTCGAGATTCATTGTATTCCATAAAAAGTATCAAAGATGATAATGTTTTTAATGCTATTGAGCACGAGAATTATAGTTTTTTCTCTCGATTACATCAAAAATGTTTGGAGTTATTGGAGCAAATTGAATATGATTTAATTTCGCTTGACAGCGCATCCAATTTTTATTTTTCGTCACAAAATCAAAAACTAAACGAAGTGATGAAAACTTTAACAGTTGTTTCTGTTTTCTTTATGCCACTAACTTTCATTGTTGGGGTTTATGGAATGAATTTCGACAATATGCCTGAGTTACATTGGAAATATGGTTATTTTTATATTCTTGGATTTATGTTTTTATTGCTTTTAGGAATGATTTTTTATTTCAAGAAAAGGAAATGGTATTGATTTAGCAATAATTTATATAACAAAAAAAGCACTCAAATTTGAGTGCTTTTTTGTTTAATATAATGTAATTACAGAGCTGTGATAATAAATTCACTTCTTCTGTTAGCTTGGTGTTGCTCTTCGGTACAGTTTGATTCGTTGGTTGGTTCACAGCCACAATCGTTTACCAATCTTGACTCGCCATATCCTTTTCCGGTTAATCGGTCTTTGGCAATACCTTTGCTTACTAACCATGCCATTGTTGATTTTGCTCTTCTATCTGATAAAGCCATATTGTATTTTGCAGTTTGTCTACAATCAGTATGAGAACGAACATCAATTTTCATCGATGGGTATTGCTCCATGACATCCAATATTTTTGCTAATTCAACTTCTGCATCTGGTCGAATATTTGATTTATCTAAATCAAAATAAATCAATTTTATGCCAAAGGCTTTCGCTAAATCGTCACCAGGTTGAACAGGTTTAACAGTTTTCTCAATCTCTATATTGACTTCTGTTTTTCCTTCTTCTTTACCAGTGATAACAGGTACTTCTTTTGTGTCATATTCAGTTTTTTCAACTCTTAAATAATATTTCGTATTCGGTTCAAGTTTTAAAAACTCATAAAAACCTTTTTCATCTGTAGTGGTTTCAGCTATTTTATTGAATTTTTCATCAAGCAATGTAATTTTTGCATTTGGCATTACTTCTTTTGAAGTAGCATCTGTTACGACACCAAAAATTGCTTGTTCAATAAATAGTTCTCTAGTTTCAAGAAATTTATAGATATCATCATTTCCATCACCACCATCACGATTTGAACTTAAAAATCCTCTTTTGGTTTCTGAGTTTATGATATAAGCAAAATCATCTTTTGGACTATTTGCTTCCTCACCAATGTTTACAATTTTTTTGAAGATTCCATCCTCAGGAATTTGAGTTGCAAAAATATCTAATCCACCAAGTCCTGGATGTGCATCTGATGAGAAGTATAGCTCATTCTTACTATTAACAAATGGATAGGTTTCTCTTCCTTCTGTATTTATTGTTTTGCCCAAATTTACTGGTGTTCCAAAACTACCATCTTCATTTATTGTTACTTTATAAATATCTGATTTTCCAAAAGAGCCAGGCATGTCTGAAGCAAAATACATTGTTTTGCCATCAGGACTTAAAGCAGGATGAGCGGTTTGGTAGTTATCACCATTGAATGGTAATGGAGTTACATTTATCCATTTTCCTTTTTCATCGACTGTAGCTTTGTAAATTTTTAATAAAGTTACTTTTGATGCGTCATAGCCTCTTTTGTCTAGATAATTATTTCTTGTAAAGTAAACTGTTTTTCCGTCTT
>JADHEF010001396.1_pt1 | contig 15130 bp, 16 predicted proteins | sample 8952391 | NCBI WGS metagenome assembly JADHEF01 (sample SAMN16124439, study PRJNA663245) | bioreactor sludge metagenome | isolation source: sludge (nitrite) | place: India:Bengaluru | collected 2019-02-28
ATGGGAGGAACATCTATGGTTATAACTGGCATGTTTTTTTACCTCCAAAAAATCTTAGATTACACTATGTTTTTACAGAATCATAAATTTATTTGGAAAAAAACATACATGAAATTGGCAAAAACATGAAAAATTCCATAAACTATATTTTAGAAGAAAAGTTTTTAAGAAAAAGCACCCCATCTTAGTATTTTGGTATACATCTAACAAAGCATAGTGCGATAATTTAACAGTATGCAAAAAGAGATGGGCAATTATTATTCTTTAATTCCTTGATAATTAAAATTTTTTAAACATCACCCTTGATTTAATAAGTTTTGTAGTATTAATATAACATGTTATATTAGTATAACAAAAATAATTTTTAATTTATTAAATTAAAATTAAAACCAATTTTTAGCTTGAATATCGAATATTGTTTTTTTTTTCTATAGAAGTTCCACAGGATCTTGATCTTTGACTGACGGGTATTATTATGTAATTATAAATGGAATATTAATTACAGATAAAATTAAAGATCAAATTATAATATGAATAGTTATGATTCTATTGGAGTTATGTGGGGATATTAAGCAGCATTTCCAAGGAGGTTTCCATGAAAGATAATCCCGTGCAGGAGACAACATCAACTGATGATAAAAAACGGATCAAAGAGTTGGAGGCAAAATTAGCTAAAAATGAATCGGAGATCGAGTTTTTTAAAGACAAGATCAACACCAACCAGGAGATAATCCTGGATGTGATTGAAGAGAAAAAGCTGCTTAAAAAACAGATAGAAGAATTTGAACGCAAAGAACTGGATGTAAAACTCAACAACTACTTGGAACTCCAGCGTAAACATCACAAAGTTGAACACCGCCTCTTTGTAACCAAAAACCTCCTGGACGAGGCCCAAGCTGAACTGGAGTTTCGGGCCAAAATCATTGAGGAACTGGAAAACCAGGGAATAATGGATCTGGTCCTGGGGAGGTATCCAGAGAACTATCTGGAATATAAAAAGAGGGGTGAATAATTATTTTATTTATCAATTCTTACCCTAACCAACCTAACCAATATATACAATAATTTTTTTCATCGCCCCAGGATTCAAATTTTACATTCAAATTTTTTCCAAAATCTCACAATTTTTTTGATTCACAATTTTTTTTTTGGATAGATTAAAAAAATTCACATGAGAGACTGATGGTAGAATAAAATTTTTTGTCCCTAAAAATAAAAAACTAGAAAGTGGTGTAAAATGATCATCACATATAGCCTAACTAGTACAAACATCAGCAGTTTGGCTCATTTTAGCAAATCATTAGGAAATAATAGTTTCCTAGGAAAAATGATTACTTACACCAGATTGACTTCGTTAAATTCACGTTTTCTTTACCAAGATGTCACAATAATTTTTGATACCTTAAATTAGTAGTGCCAAATTATTGCGACTTTGAGGTATGGTAAACGATTCTTTCTTTTACCCCATTGTCGCCATATTTATTATGGAAAAAGTAATATATAAACTTCGTTTAACGACACTATAACGAAGTTGATTAAAAAAAGTATATTTCAACACAAGAAAAAACTTAATTTTTTTATTATATCTTCATTCTATCGGTTATTTACTTCATTCCAAACTATTTGAGTGCTAATTATCAATTCAAGTTCACTGCAATCTAATTCGAATCCATATTGACAAAATTAAACTACCTAAGAGATCTACTCTCTAAAAATTAAATAACTCATGAAAAGAAGTAATGGGTTAAAAATCCAGATATTAAGAAGAATGGAAGTAATGTAACGTATTTTTTAGTATAGATACAGAGATAGTTTAAATTTTGTTTTGTTTGATGTATTCCTCAACAGACTTACGGACTAGCCAGCTGAAATTCCTATCTTTAACTTTCCCTATCTTTTCTAGACTTATTATTTGTTCTTCTTTAAATCTAACAGATTTTACTATTAAACCCATTGAAATACCTTCTAAATTTTATAACAATCTTGCACGGTCATAAACAGTTCTAAGTGTTTCCATATCTACACTGGTGTAAATCTGTGTCGTAGTTAAATTAGTATGCCCCATTAACTTTTGAATAGCCCTAATGTCCATCCCTTTTCTTAATAAATGAGTGGCAAAGGAATGACGAAGGATATGGGGAGTAACTTTCTTTTTTATACCTGCAAAGTTTGCATAATTCTTCACCATTTTCTGTATATATCTGGGTGTTAAATGATTCCCATGACGGTTAACAAACAAATAGTCACTGCAAATCCTGCATTTTTCTTGATAGTGTATTATTAAATCTTTGGTGAAATAATCAAACAAGACTATTCTGTCTTTCTCGCCTTTACCCCGGACATGAATAGTCCTTTCATCAAGATCTAAATCTTTATCCTTTAAATTTATTAATTCTGATACTCTTAGACCCGATGAATACAAAAGAGTCATTATTAATTTATTTCGAATTCTAACTGTTTCAGAGTAGTTCCTGTTTTTACTATTATCAAATTTCTCTGGAGTTTTCAGTAATAGTTTAATCTCATCTTCGTTTAATGACTTGGGTAAATTTCTAGTCCGTTTAGGGGCTTGAATATCTACCAATGTATCGATACCTGAAAAGATTAAAAATTTTTTTATCACTACAGTTACTAGGTAAATGTAATTTTGAGAAACATTTTTATCATTCTTTAAATAACGAATAAATTCTTTAAATCTGATTAAAATATCTTTTTCAAACACAGGTTCTTTTTGATCCTGGATATACTTATAAAAATTTCTTAGAATGGAACTATACGTGCTAATTGTACGTTTAGAATAGTTCCTTATTTCCAAATCAAAAAGATATTCCTCAATCATTTCAGGAAAATCTGATAATTCAATTGTTATTAATTCATTATCCATTTGATCACCCTCCCCAAAATCTAGAAATAGTTTAAGAGATTTATTGGTTCATTTCAATGCTCCTTGTAGAATTCAGAAACATTCTCTAGTTTTTCGTTGTAAACTTCAATATTATCACATACTTCCAGGATTAAGTCTCCTTCAATGTAAGTGAAAATTGAAAGATACTTTTTTGAGATCCACACCACCCTTAGAGTATGATCACACCAATCTTCAACCATCCAAAAGTCTCCTGGAACCAAATCAAGGATAGCTTCCGCTGGTTTATAAGTAAATCCTCTATAGGTTTTCACACCATTATTCTGAAGAGGAGCAGATGCATTTGCAAGTTTTAAAAGTTTTTTGAAGGTAATTTTTTCTTTTTTTATTGCATCGATGTTCTTTCTGTTGGCAATTGGTATTTGGGTAGCCAGTCCTTTTTTTACTAAAAATTTTTGGTTTTTCATGTTACCACATTCCTATTTACATACTGTATTATTTTATAGTATTACTATGTGCTACATTACTTAAATATTTTTCGCTCTAAAAATGCTTTTTTACTCGAATAAATGTTAAATATTCTTCTATATTACGCTTATAATTATTAAAATAATTTAAGCACCAAATGATTTAATTTAAAGTAATTTAATTAAAATTGCATGATAATAAACGATTGAAATTATAATGAATTTGATTAAATAGGAATATGCATTGATTAAATGATTTGAAATGGTTCAATATCCCATAATAAACATACAATCTCTTTGTATATTTACAGGAAAGTATTACAAACAATTATAAGTATCTGGAAATCATTGAATTAATTTAAAACCCATTCGGAGGTGAAATTGGATTAAAAAAAATGAATTAAATGCTGACCAACATTACCACATTGACTTAAGAAATGGAACTAATAAATTTGGTTCAAATTTTATTGTAAGAGGTTTAGATTAGTGACCAATTTAAAAGAGACTTGAAATAGATTATTTATGGAAAATAAGAATAATAATTGTTTTTTTCTTTACAAAAACCTATGACTTTTACCATATATATGAAAAACCACACCCGGCCAAATGCGGTACTCATGCGGGAGTCGTGTAGGAGGATCTATTCCTGACAATATAGAAAGTAAATTATCTTCCGCAAACACGCTCATTCACCTGGAGACAAATTCAAGGTCTATCACTAACACCTGTTCGAAGCTCTATTTGTTTTATAGAGTTATAATATCTGTTCTCATTTAAACAAAATCCATTTTCTATTGTGAATACTGTACTAACTTAAAATTATCTTAATGCACACTATTCTTAAACTGAATCGTACGGGAATGGCATCTTTAACCATTACATTGCTTCCATTTACTCCCCAACCCCCACACCGTTATTGTTTTTTTAGGAAGGCGTTGGGAACCTTTGGTTCCCTCCCAAGTAACAGTTCAATACAAACGAAGAGTCCAATACGAAAATGCGGCCGTAAACAAAACCTTAGCCACTGTAGTAACAATTCCTTTTCCATATTGCCAACAGGAAGTAACGTTTCAATACGAAATTCTGTGTTGCTTCAGTTTCACCCAAAATGTCCAGTACCCTGCCGCGCCGGCAGTCGTTTGACGGCCGAAGGCCGGCAGACGATTGACGGCGTGAATTACCATTGCCTTACACACGAACAAACAAGTTACAACTTAGGCCCACGCTCAAGCTGGTCAACTTTGTTATATTCCGTGTATGACGAAATGACTGGTTAAAGCATCATGAAAATCAATCCACAGCGATGAAATTTCTCTACACCACAGGCCGGGACATCACGCCCGTGGCCCGAAGGCCCGGGTGTGCCAGGGTCCACTATCCACTATGGTAGGAAATTTCACACCCGCAGGATTGATTTTACAGATGCCAAGCCATCCCCCATTTTGTTATACATCGAATATAACGACGTTGTCCAGGTTCCCCAGCTGCCCCTCGTGTGCTGAAACAATACAACCCCCTGTAGAAATCATTGGTTTGGCTCCTGGTGGGCCCCCTGGGGCGCGGGTCCCTGGGGTGGATCCTGGACCGGCTCCTGACAGTTCTTAGATCTACTGCCCAACCCCCCACGTGTGGCTATTGTTAAACTCCGCTGCCGGGGCCCCAGATTTGAGTGGAAATTTTCGCTTAAAATAAATCCCCGGCCGAAGGCCGGGCTAAATTGCGAAAATTGGAACGTCCCGAAGGGCAAATCTGGGGGGGCAGCGTAAGAAGAAGAAATACGAAAATAAAAAACAAAAACACCACTAACTACCCCACGATAGGCAATATGGAAACAAAAAGCTGTAGCAGTAACAACGGGAGGACTTAGTTGAGTGGGGCTCAGCCCCTCACTCTCCTTAAGTCTGGACTTTGTTATTGCTACAATTTTCCATCCACACCAGAAGATTTAAGGCAAAATAAAACGGATAAAACTACTATTAATGCTAGGATACTTGAGTAAGTTTGTTTTATAAAATATCCTGGCAAAAAATAATCTCAAAAAACCCCAACAGAATCATTTGGTTTGGCTCCTGGTGGGGCCCCTCGAAGGGGGCGGATTCCTGGACGGCTCCTATATCTTCAAACTAATTAGTCCTTCTTTATAACTGATTCAGTGACAACCGTCCTTTCCTCTACATTTTTATACGTCTCAGTAGTAACGGTTTTATCAATTAACTTCTCATCCTTATCATACCGCTCTACAGTAATTACTTTTTCAGTTTTAGTGGGATCAACACTACTGACTGCAGCAGATTCCTGTGATGCGGCACCGGCCCCTGAATTTTCATCTCCAGGAGATTTTTCTTTCTTCAAATAATCATAATAGTTATCCAGTGACCTAGAACCAAAGTAGAATAGCAACACTGCAGCAACTAGGGCAGTGAAGCTTGTTACCACAGTTTCCACCAGTGCAATAGCTTGAGGAACTGCTTGCACAACTGTCTGGTTCAAAACAGTTACCTCCATTGTAGTGTTTTCTGTAACCTGGAACTGGAGTATTCCCTGGAAGGTGAGTGCTGGAAGAAGACCCAAATAAACCACCAAAATAGAAACAGTAATGGCCTTTCTCATAACAGCAGTTTCATCAGGATCACTTTTAGTTATCCATAAAACTCCAAAAAAGGAAATAATACCCATTACAACCACTGCAAAAGGCACGGCAAAGAAATTCTGACACAAATAAGCAATAATTATACCAAGACATAAAGTAACGATTAGAGCTAATGCCAGCCACCCGTATGCCCTGTAACCGTTAGCATTCATTACAATCCCCCATGATTGTCTATTTTTAATATTATTTAAATATGATGAAATAATATAATAATAAATCAATTTCCTGTAAACCAATATTTTATTTTATAATGGGAAAATAATGCCACGTTCGATCTAAAAGGCATGATATACGCCCCGACACTTTTTTAAGGTGTTCCATGATCATTTTCATTTTTTAATGTTCAGCAGGGTTGCCCTACTCTCCCCTGCCCAAAGACGATGGGCATAATCAACGATTTCCATCATGTGAATGTACTTCATCCGTGGAGTGATCTCTCCCATGTTCCTATCGATTTTATGCATATAACGGCCGTAAAAATTATTTTTACGTTTCTTATATTGGGGATCCATGGTAGAAATGTAATGGTGGGAAAAATCAGCATAATCCTTCAAATTAAAAAGATTTTTCAATTCTAAATCAATGTTAACTGCCAGGCCAAATAGTAAATCAAAATCGGTGGTGTCAAAAAACTTATTATTGTCCAAATGCTTGGCGTTAATCTGGTAAATCCCATCAATAATCTCAACGATTCCACTATGCCATCTAGTAAAGTCTCTACTCGGGAAAATTAAAAGATCGTCAATACTCCGGAATAATTGGGGCTGGTAAGCCAGAACCTTCTTCTCATCTACAATACCATAGCTGTACCTCATTGTCAATCAACCATCTACCAGTTAACTTCTCCGTATTCATTAATTTCATTAACCACTGATTTAACAGGATTATCCTCAGATATTGCTGTTTCATCACAGATAATGGCATCTAAATATGCCTGTGAAGAATTATTTTCAAAAAATGAATTGACTCCCAAACCTAAAATGTGAACCCTTTCCATAACAACTGGCCAGTACCCCTGAATCTTCCAATCGTTATCCTCCTGATGGAAAGACATATTCAACTTAGTGATATAGTCCACCTGTTCACTGATTAAGCCAAATGTCCTTCTGAATTCATTTCTAGTGTAAATAACCACTTCTTCATGTTGATTCATTAATTCTGGGTGATAAAGGTGTATTTTTCTGCCAGAAGGTTCTCCTTGACTAACTCTCATACTATGCACCTCACTAATTTATCCTTATCCTGGGGATCTATAACTATGAAAAAATAGTGAAAAGGTTGTTGTCCAGGAGAGCAAATGAGAAGAAAAAAAGATCAAATTTAATAATAACTGATTCTTAAAATCTACAACTCCGAAAGAAATATTTATTACAATAATAATAGAATTAAAAATGATAATAAGGAAGTTGGTGTAAATGATGCGAATAAGTATGTCATTACCAAAAACATTGTTAAACGAATTCGATGAAGTATTGAAAGACAGGGGATATAACTCCCGATCTAAAGGAATCAGAGACGCATTGAAAGATTACATAGTAAGATACCAATGGATGAGAGACATAGAAGGGGACAGAGTAGGAATATTAGCAGTAATCTACAACCATCACGCCACCGGAGTAATGGAAGAACTTGCCGACATCCAGCACAAGTTTTTAGACTACATAAACTCCACCATGCACATTCACATGACCGAAAAAAACTGCCTGGAAGTAATAGTTATCAAAGGAAGTGCTGAAAAAGTCAGAGAACTCACCGAAGGCATAATGAAACTAAAAGGCGTGGAACACGTTAAACTCACCACTACAGCCAGTGAAATAAATTAAAATTTAAAAATTAAAACCCCGCCCTGGGCCATGGATGTTTCATAACCCACCACCCCGTTTATAAAACCCATATGGTCCAGGGCTATCAAATTACTTTTTCTAAAGGGATAAACCACTTAACTTAAAGCCCACCTGCATAATTTAACATGCCACCGGCTCGGGACCCCAATTACTAAATATTTCCAGTGGCGACGAACAACGAAGCAGATTTTATAAAACAAGACAAGTCATTATGCCCTTATGTTTGCTCCTGAAAAAAGACAATTTAAGAAGTTATACGTTTTAAAAAGTTAAATTAACCATTATTTTTTTAGTTTTCATGGTTTTATTTATAAGTCATTAGAAAAAGAATAATAAAAACTAAAATATCATTCTGCAACCCATACAATGCCATGTTAACATGTTGGAGAATATATAAATAAAAAAATTTTATTTTTACTCCCAACTTATTACTCAGAGTTAAATAGATTATTAGAGATCAAATGTTCCGTTGATTAGTTTAAATAATTCTTCAAATCTTTGAAAAGTATTATCAGATAATTCACCCATTGTCCTTTCTTTAAGTAAAACTGTCGCAGGCTTAAGGTGATCAAATTCTCCACCATTTATCCTTTCTAAACGTTTAATTATAGAATCTGTACCTCTCAATTCATTTTTAAGGACATTTTTAGCATAGGCTTTATTATAAAACTTCAAATATTCTTCTTCTTCAAAAATGTCCTCTATATTACTTGAACCTTGGTGTGTAATTTGACTAATACTTATTAAGCGCTGTTGATTTAAAATTTTCGCACCTATCAAATCCTGTAATCTTTGATTTTGACTTGCATTCCCATCTATTAATATACTTACATCTACATGAGCTCCTAAAAGAGCAATAAACGTAGGAATTTTATCAATACCTCCAACAGGGACTATTGTAATTTTTTCATTTAAAAATTCCATATTTTGCTCTTCTAAATATTCTGATAATGTAGTAAGGTATATTAAGTCTGATGGACCTTCTACGACTAAATTATTAACACCTACAAACAAATTTTGTGCTAAATCATACCCTAAAGCTGCCTGTAGTGGAAATAGAGTTTCATGCTTAACAGAAAGCACATTCTTAGATATTTTAGACCCTATATCTGGATTTTCCCTAGAACTTAAATCTTCCACTAATCTAGCATATTCTAAATGTTTTGAGTCAACCATGAATGGTGAATGATTTGTATAAATGACTTGTCTGCCGTTTGAAAGTCTTTCTTTTATAAATCTTAAAAGATCATCTTGTGCACGAGCATGAAGACCTAACCCGGGTTCATCCAATAAAATTATCACATCATCTCTAGATTCAAATTTATGAAATGCAACAATAAATGAAAAAAACCATTGAAATCCAGTAGATCGGGTTGAAAAATTAGTTGAAACGTGATGTCTTAAATCTTTTAATCGAATATCTAAGAATCTATGCTGTTCTTTCCCCCCATCTCCATCATTAACTTCCTTTAAATCTGTATGAAGTTCTACTAATATATCTTTATTTTGAGTCCAATAATCTAAGACTTGGCGAGTTATTTCATTAGCAGCTGCTTCGAGTTGGGCAATTCTCTCTTCAAAATTGTCTTCTAATAATTCATCACCCGCCATTCCTGCAAGTTCAAGAAGTGATATAACAGTTTGTTCATTCTCATTTAACTCTGGATCTTTTTCATTATATTTTTCTAGTAATTCTGTTAAATCAACATGGCCTTCTAAAGGACTATAAGAGCTGTAATAGAAAAAAGTGGGTAATTTAGTTTCTATAAATTCTTGTAGCTCTGGGGGTAATGTCCCGTCTTTGATTTCTTTAAGTTTTCTAGCAACAGTTGATGCATTTTCTAATTTTTTGTAAACGTTTGTTCTTTTGTCTAGACCTTTCTTGAGTTGTTTTAAATTTGCAATTATTTCATTCATAGTTTGTAGATCAGAATTAAAGGATATACCAACTACAAAATCTGAATCCATAAACGAATTGACACATTCTTCCTCTGATAATTCAAAACGCGCTTGAAGAGTTTTATTATATGTTCTATTAACATGTAATTTTACATTATGTGGAAAAGTAATATTTAGAGCGTCTTCTATCCAATTTTTATCTTCATCTTCTAAACTAAAAACTGCCTCAATGGGTGCTACATCAGCCAGATCCTTGTTAGATTCATCCCTAATTTTTCTCCAGCGAGGATAATCATTAATAACTTTAACATCAAAATTAAATGCAGGATTAAGATAATATAATGCTTCTAAAAAAGCTGTTTTACCAGATTCATTTTGACCAACTAAACAAGTAATAGAATCTTCAACATCTAATTTACCAGAATTTACAATATTTCTATATAATTTAACTTCAACTTCTTCAAGCTTCATATTTATCCCCCTTAGGTATATTGTCCAGATCTCTTAACATACTTTATCAATTTTTAATTTTCATACATATTATCCTTACTATGTTAACTGAAATATGAAAAATTACAAACACAGAATAAATTTTAAAAAGTGTGTTATGATCGTTAACTCAGAAATAGTAAATTCTGTAATTTTCAATGCAAGATGAAATTTTACAACTCATATACAAATTTAATAATTAATGAAATAAATTATTACTAATTTTTTTATTAATAATATAAATACTTTTCCCCTTAAAATCATTTAAAAGATGAAAAAGGGATCGTCTACTTGTCTTTTAAATGTCCAACGGAGGTGAAAAGTTGTTTCAAAAAAGACACATGTTGGTTGCTCTCTGCATCCTTATAGCAAGTATAGGTCCTGCAGCTGCCTGGCAACAAGCCTGGATGTCACCCACCGGTCAGCCCTACATAATAACTGGTGATGGTCAAAACATCTTGGTTACCACCAATGGCACTGTCAAAGAAATAGACCCCACAGGTGCACCAATCTGGAACCAAAGCATCGATGTATCCAACGATGGAAAAGCCATCAAAGCCGGAAAATATGTCTACCTCGGTACTGGAAACGATGCCAAAGCCCTCAATAAAGCAGATGGTTCCACAAAATGGACATCACTCTCTCCACTTGGAGATGCCCAGCCCATAAAATACGTATACATCAAAGGAACCTACATCCTGGTTTCTAATGATGCAAAAGCCGCTGTTCTCGACAGAGAAACCGGTAACGCTGTGGTAACTGCCCAAGACGCACCCTGTGTTGCAGAACCAAAAATATTCGGAGGATACTACCTGGCCCCAACAGCATCAGGAGTCCAAGCCTACAAAGCCTTCATGCTCCCCGACATGAGGATCCAGTCCATCAGCAAACAATCCGACAAAGTAGTGGCCAAAGTCCAAAACATCGGATTATCTGACTCAACCGGCACTCTAATGAAATTTGTAGTACGCAAAACCGACGGAACCTATCGAACAATCCACATCAATGCAGGAACCATTCCAGCAGATGGTGGAACTAAAGATGTGACCATAACTGGTTCTTTCAGTAAAGGATACGTCATTGTCGACCCCTACTACAAAACTTCTGAGCTGAACGAAGGAAACAACCAGAGATACTTCTACTAAACCATCGAAGTGTTTTTTAAGAAAAATTCCCCCAATTTTTTCTTTTTTTGGAGTTTAAAAGTCAAAAAAACCAAATCGGAGGCGGAAAGTAAATGCAATTCCCGGAAAACATACCAAAAATCCCCGCAATAATTGGAATTGTTCTCCTGGTTGCAGTCACTGCTGTAGGGGCAATAACCCTAGGAGGTTTCACAGATAACGCCCCTTCCCAGCAGGGCATAAGTGACGAGGAAGCCCAGAAGATTATAGATAGTGAAAATGCAACTCAACCTGCATTGGAGAATGTAACAGTCTCAGATGAGCCAGCTACTGCCGAAGAAATAGATGCATTCAACAAGTATGCTGAAAATGAGAAAGCATCAGTCAAGGCGGCCCGTACTCCTTATACCATCTATAATCCTATTAGCCAGCCACCTGCATCACAGCCAACACAACCAGCACCACTAGAAGTCATTGGTGGAGAACTCGTAAGTGATGAAGATACAGACCCCAACGACATTCCCGATGATTCAGCATTTGAAGAACCACAAGAGAACTATGACGACGATATTCCCGAATACGAAGACGAACCTAACCCAGATGACATACCAGTAGACGAAGATGATGAAGGATACTACAGCGACGAACCCTATGACCCATTTGATGACGACATTTTCGAAGATGGTGATGATGGAGACGAAGATCCTGAAGAATGGGAGGGAGATGAATAATCTCCAATTTTTTTTTAAAGGAGCTAGGAAGATGAAATTAAGGATACTCATCATAATTTGTCTTTTTCTGAGTGTCTCCGGCTGCATATCCCCGGCCATGGCTACAGACACATCAATGTATGACTTTCAAGAGGACCAGATAGACCAGGTTGACCCGGAACTAGATGATTCGTTCAACATGCCCCCTGGTGATGTGATAATCGATACCTCACCTGCAGAAATTGAAATTCCTGAAGGTATTAAAGCAGCCGAAGGCTGTGTTGAAGAACTCAACAATCTCCATGGAACGGAAGGACTGGAAATATTGGCAACCTATATCGCCCAACATTTTAATCACCAACTGGGCGCGGCCACTACTGCTGAAGGTGTTATGAAAACAGGATATGGTGATTGCTGGGGTTTGAGTGATTTTGCCAAAGAAACCCTGGTTAAAAACGGTTACCGAGTTAAATTGGTTCAATCAGTTACAAGGGAAGCTTCTAACCATCGGTACTTGGAGGTACAGGATGATGAAATTCAACAGAATAGTCATGGTTGGATTACCTTTGACCCTTCACATGTAACCCAAAAATATGGATATGGTCCTTACTATCAACATTTCGGTAAAAAAACTGCAACATTGGAGGTTTATCCATGAGCACAGCCATTGATGAGATAAAAAGCATTGGAATAGAGTACGAGCACGAGCTGGTGAGAATACTCAAGAATAAAAATTTCACGGCCTGCAGACTACCCGGTTCTGCATCACAATCTCCTGACGTATTGGCCGGTGATGGTGACTCAGTGATGGTTTTTGAAGTTAAGAGCACAAGGGATTCCAGAATTAAGATACGAAAAAGGCAAATATGGACATTGAAACGATATGCCAATGCACTGAAGGCAGACCCATGGTTAGCCCTAAAATTTGTGGAAAGAGATTTCAGGTGGTTATTTGTCAAGATCTCCGCACTGAAAAGTCATGAAAAGACATTTTCCATTGATTACAATTCAGCGTGCTTATCTGGATTTGATATAGGTGAATTAATTTCCAATGAGCTTCAGCAGCGGTTGAATTGCCAATAAGTTCCAGTAGCGGTTGATATGAAGCAAGAAGAACTCCTTAAAAAAAGTTTAGAAAACATTAAAAAGGGTAAAAACTCTTTAGTCTACCGTAAAAATGTTTATAAACTGGTTAAGGGCCTTCAGAGTAGTTATTTGACCGTTTATATAAATGAACTGACTCCAGTAAAGCATAAACTGATCCAGTTAATCACTGAAATTCAGACCTACCGGGATCGTAAAGTTCCCAAAGATACTGAACTAACCCGGATGACTACCGAAGACTTGAAACAAATGCTGTTTAAAAAAGCCAGTGGGATAAAAGTGGTGATTGCTTTTAATCACTTTGAAAGATTAACTGCCACTACTGCTCGTTTTTGGCATTCAGTTTCAGGACATGAAAGGATTGTGTTCATAGGCTCCCTCTTTAACAGCTTTAAGAAGGATGCCTACGGTTTTTACAAAACATTTGAGGTGATAAATGAAGCCGAAATGAAAGAACAAAGCCCCGCAGGAGAAATGGATATTACAATCCCTGCCGTTGTAATTTTCGGGGCTTTAGTTTTCATATGCTTCTTAAAAATAAGCTACATTGGTTCTGAAATATTAATAGGAGCTATTTGGTTTACATTTTTGCTTGCAAGAACATTACTGTATTTGGCAAGGTGATAAAACAATGAAAGTGAAAGGAAAATTGTATTTAACCCACGAAAATGTCTTAAGATTTGATTTAGAAGAGCCCCAAAGGATAGAAAACTTGGATGAACCAATCCTTTTCGTGCTTTATGAAAGCTTGCAGATGGCTATCTTACAATTTGGAAATGAAAAGGTTATAAAGGCCATCTCCGGTGAAAAAGTCATGGAAGAAATTGAATTACCTGATAAAATTGATTCCTATCTGTTCCCAGAAGAAAAAACTTTGGTTGGATATGTATGAGATTTTTCACCCATATCGCAGGAGGGTTACTGCTCTACACAGTCCTGGTATGGTTACTTAACCAACCCTATACCCTGGCCGGGATCATGTTTGTTACCATTGGATCCCTGCTACCGGATCTCATTGACCAGGCCACTGGAAAACACCGGGGATGGGGCCATTCCATCATCTGGATCATTCCCACTATTTTCATGTTCCTATGGAATACCCAGATAGGACTAGGATTCATGACGGGATTCATGATGCACATCCTATTTGATGCCCTAACCAAAAAAGGAGTTCCATTCTTATATCCCTTCAGTAAGACTAGGATCGTGATTCCGAAGAAGGAAAAATCCAGGATCCAAACTGGTCATAAAAAAGAAATAGCCCTATTCATAGTGGTCATCTTAATTCTAATACCAGTTAGCTATGGGGTTTTATATGGATTCCCAGAGATTCCCGGTGTTAACGGAAAAAACATAACCAACTCCACCAATAAAACAAATTCTACTCCAAAAACTCTTTTATCCAGTGATTATCGTTCACCAACATCCTATTCAAATAAAACACCCAGCACACTTTCTGAGAAAACAGCCACCAAGAACGCTAATGAAAATAACGGAAATTCTAATTCCAACAACACCTTAGATGAAATTGATCTGGATTCACAACTGCAGGATTGGTTAAATGACAACACTGACACCAATAATGAAGATAACAATCAAACTCAAGGAGATGAAAACCAGACTAATACCATCATAGACGGCCTGTTTGGTGATCTTTCATTTGACAATCTCCCCGAAGGTGTCCAGGTAGAAACTAATATGTCCATGGATGAGGATACTAACGGTTTCTTCAATGATGACCAATTCACTAATTCCGATGAATCAGATTACTACACCTATGATGATGGTGTTTTTGAAGATAACTCCTATGATGACTTCTTCATGGGCCTTGTCAGTACATTATTCATTGCAGGAAGTGGTTTAATTGGGAAAACCTGAAGCAATAATCTCCCTCATCCTCCTGGTTATCCTAACCACTTCCTCACTACCTGCCAGCATAGCCTACGATAAAACCTATGACCTCTCTGTGGTGGGAGTTTC
>JADHEF010001398.1_pt1 | contig 15067 bp, 16 predicted proteins | sample 8952391 | NCBI WGS metagenome assembly JADHEF01 (sample SAMN16124439, study PRJNA663245) | bioreactor sludge metagenome | isolation source: sludge (nitrite) | place: India:Bengaluru | collected 2019-02-28
GATGGTACTGCGAATAGCGGGAGAGTAGGTCGTTGCCAGGCTTTTTTTTATTAATCCAAGGCGGCGTTTTGATATATCAAATTAAATGAACAATTTGAGAAGAGTTGTTACTCTGGCTATCCCCGAAGTGAAACGAGGGGTGCGAAGCATCGAGTGTAGCTCTTTTACTTGGCACCCCATGAGTAATTATTTTACTATCATGACATTTGTTTTTGCGTATTGAACTACCTTATTGCTTACACTTCCCAGTATTAATCCCTGGATTTTTGTAAGCCGTCTGCGTCCGAGAATTATGAGGTTAAACTTGTCTTTTTCAGCTGTATTGCATATAACATCTACAGGATAGCCTTTGCTTACCAGTGTTTTTGCCTTGACGCCTTTCTCTTCAAGTTTCTTCTTTGCTTTTTCTACTGCTTCCGTATAATACTTAACCTGATCCTGTTTGACCTGCTTGATGACATCCTTGGGTATGCTGCTTGCATAGTTCATGCTGTCCGTGTCTTCAATAACAGAAAGCACTGTAACCTCTGCGCCCATGGGGAGAGCTACCCTGATTGCTTCATCGATCGTTTTCATTGACTGCTCTGAACCGTCAGTTGTAACAAGTATCTTATACATTTTTTCCTCCTCTGGAAATTATGCCGGAAAGAGAAAGGCTTGATGATGTGAAGCAAGATGATCTGCATAAAATGATGAAATTATAATAATTTTCCTTGCATATATAAATGATAGGTAAAGTAAAAAAAGGTGTCAAGAAAAAAACTGCTGAATGAAATATCCGGTGAAAACTATGGCAAAATGGCGGTAAAATACTCAGAAAAGGCAAAAATTCATTTTAAAATGCTTTAAACTGAAAAGAAAATTGATAAATTAAAAAAAATAATGCATAATGATTAAAAAATGGAAAGGGTAAAAAAATGACATATGATGACTCTGTGCAGCTTGTAACTTTTAATCTGGGAAAGGAACAGTACGGAATTGATATAATGCAGGTTGAGGGGATTGTGCGTGAACATGAAATCAGAAACATACCTAATGCCCCATCTTTTGTTGAAGGTATATTTAATCTTAGGGGTGATATACTGCCTGTAATAAATCTTCATAAACGTTTCCACCTGGAGAAACTGAAAAAAGATGAATCGGATGAGCTATTGAGTGGTTTAATAATAATCAAGGTTAACAGAATGAAACTTGCTGTAAAGATTGACAAGGTCGCCCGGGTTGTTACCATAACAAAGAATAAAATACAGCCGCCGCCTCAAATGATAAAAGGAATAGGGAGCGAATATATTCATGGTGTAACATCTCTTGAGGATCAGTATATTATACTGCTGGATATTGAGCGGCTTTTTGCCGTTAAAGAGCTTAAGCAACTGGAAAACCTGAAATAATTATTAAAGGAAAACAATGAGCATCAGTGTATTTAAACCATTTATCAACAGAAAAGACATGGATAGTGTCTTAAACTGTCTTGTCAATGAAAAACTGGAAAACGGCATAATTTCAAAGCAGGTTTCCTCTGAGCTGTCTGAATTTCTTGGAGTTGAAGAAGGATTTCTTCTTAAAGAATACAGGAGATCAATTGAGATAGTTTTTAAATCAGTTGAGGCGCCAGGGAAAAATCTTATACTTTTATCGCCCTTGTCCCCAATATATTATAAACTGGCAGCTGAGAGTGCAGGTTTGGAAATTATCTATGTTGATATTGATCCGGAAACAGCCTGCGTCTCTTTTGAAAAACTCTCAGATATTGTCAACACATACAGAGAACGCATACATTCCGTTATAATTGATTCCCCCCTTGGGTATGTCCCTGAAATCGAAAAAATATCGGAGATGGAAATCAATATAATTGAGGATATTTCCAATTCTCTTGGAGCTTCGGCCGGAGAGAAGCGTTTGGGATCATTTGGTAATTTTGTTATTCTGAATATGGATTCAGACAAGATAATAACAACAGGCAGTGGGACTTTCATAGCTGCGAAAAATAAAAAGGAACGTGAATCGCTGAAAAGCAATGTAGCAACCTATGAAAAAGACATTTTTTTGCCGGATTTTAACGCTGCTGCTGCGGTTTATCAGGTTGGGAATATTGAAAAGATGGTTAAGGCAAGGGGTGATATAGCTGAAATCTATTCGCAGGCTGTTATGAAAACCAGAAACAAGACTCTTGCGCAAAAAAATGGTTTCAGTAATGTCTTTTACAGTTTCCCGGTTGTCGCTGACAGCAGTACAAAGGAAATCAAGAAATATGCCCAAAAAAAGGGTGTGGATATTTCTGAGGCTTTTGAAGGCTCAATAATAAGCAGACTGAAAATTGAAGAATGCCCTGAAGCCAGAAATCTAAGCATGAGATGTATTCTTTTCCCGCTGTACCCGAATATCGGAAAGAGCAATGCTGAAAAAATAGTAAAGATTATTTCAACACTGCCATGATTTTGCAGTAAACAGGAACAACTCCCAGATGAACAGTAACGAACTGGTTTTGATAATTTTTAACCCTGAAAAACATGATGCCGGGAAACTTTCATCAGAGATACATGATTATCTTGACAGCAGGAAAATTGAGAATGTAGTCTGCAGCAGCAAGGAGATATCAGATTCGTACTGCAATAAAGGGTACAGGCTTGTAATTACCCTGGGCGGAGATGGTACTGTACTTTATTGCGCAAGGATATTTTCCCCTTTTAAGACGCCAATTCTCGCAATAAACTTTGGAGAGATAGGTTTCATCACGGAAATTGAGAAAAAGAACTGGAAAACAGCGCTGGATTCATTCATAAACAATGATTATCTGGTAAAAAAGCATTTAATGCTTAAAGTTTCTGTTTTCCGGAAAGGCGAAAAAATATATCAGATATGCGGCCTGAATGACAGCGTAATAACTGCAGGCGGTGGTGCCAAAATAGTCACTCTGGATGTATTTGTAGATGACCTTTATCTGGGGGAATACCGGGCTGACGGGATAATTGTCTCGACGCCAACAGGTTCCACTGCTTACTCTGCCGCGGCAGGAGGCCCGCTGCTGTATCCTGAAATGGACGCTGTCTTGCTTACACCGATATGCCCTTACTCGCTTTCAAACCGCGCGATTGTACTGCCTGTTGACAAAAGGATAAGAGTTTCAGTTGAAAAAGAGCAGCGTGTTGATCTTGTTCTTACGACAGACGGGCAGGAAATATTCAAATTGCAGAAGGGCGACACAATTATTCTTGAAAAATCACAATACAGGGCTCATATAGTAAGATCTTCGGAAAATCTTTTTTTTGAAAAGGTAAAGTCCAAGCTTAACTGGTCTGGAGGACCAAATAATGCTTGAGGAAATATACATAAAAAACATTGCGTTAATTGACAACATAAAAATTGAATTTACCCCTGGTTTTAATGTCATGACAGGCGAATCAGGTTCGGGCAAATCCATTATTGCCGGAGCTCTTTCTCTCCTTAAAGGCAGCAAGGGCGAGAGCGGTGTTATCCGTACCGGGGAAGACAGCGCCGAAATCAGCGGGATATTCACAATTGGCAAGGGTGAAGAATTAAAAAAATGGCTTGAGTCCAGGGAGATAAAACCTGAAGACAATACAATTATAATCAGGAGGATGTTAAAAACAAACGGGCGCGGAAGCATAACTGTACAGTCGGTCCCACTTGTCAGAAGCGATCTGGTAGAGCTTGCGTCTTTTCTTTTTGACATCCACGGACAGCATGAGCACCACACGCTGATGAATGAAGAGCGCCAGCGGACACTTCTTGACAGTTATTCAGGATTGACAGAAGAAGCAACTTCCTTTTCTTTGATGTTTACCGGTCTTGGAAAGATGAAGAAACAGCTCTCTGAGCTTGAACTCTCAGAGAAAGACAGGCTCAGGGAAATAGATATATTGAAATTTGCAGTTAGCGAGATTTCTGAAGCTAAACCTGCGGTTGAAGAGGAAAATGAACTGGAAAAAGAGCATAAGCTTCTTGTCGAGCATGAAAAGCTTTTCAGGCTGGTCGAAGAGGCCCATGAACTGCTCTCGGCTGGTCAGGGTGGAGGTATTTTATCAAAGCTGAAGGCAGCTTTAAACTGCGCATCAGGAGCAGCGGCAATAGATGATAATCTTGCCTCCTTGTCGGAAAGGATATCCAATTCGTTTTTTGACCTGGAAGATATATCTGAAACACTTAGGGATTATGCTCTTGAAGATAATTTCAGCCCCGAAAAGCTTGCAAGATGCGAAGAGCGGCTTTCTGTAATTCATAAATTAAAGAAAAAATACGGGCCTGGCCTTGATGACGTAATAAAATACCTTGAAGATTCGGCTCAGCGGCTTTATATGCTTGAAAACCTGGACATTGACAGGGAAAAGCTGAAAAAAGAAATAAAAGCGATGGAAGAACAGGTGCTGAAAAAGGCATCTGCCATGTCGGAAACCCGGCGCAATAAAGCTGCGCTTCTCGGGAGTCAGATAGAAGAGGTTCTTAGGCAGCTTGGCATGCCTGATGTCAGGTTCAGCATATCTGTGTCAGCAAAAAAAAACGAGGCAGGCAAACCTGTCTGCGGACAGTACGGTTTCGATGTGGCAGAATTCCTGATATCTCCGAATACGGGAGAACCGCTTAAGCCAATAGATCAGATAGCATCGGGCGGAGAGCTTTCACGCATAATGCTAGCGGTGAAAAGTGTGCTATCAGGAAATGATCCCGTAGAGTCAATGCTTTTCGATGAGATTGATTCAGGAATAGGCGGTAAAGTCGCGGTTTCACTCGGATATCATCTGCAGAAACTTTCAAAAAACAAACAAATTATTTGCATAACTCATCTTGCCTCCATAGCGGTTAATGCCGATAATCATATAAAAGTCACTAAGGTAACTGAAAATCAGAGAACTGTAACAAGGGCTGAACAGGTTGATGATGATTTCAGAGTCGCTGAGATTGCCAGAATGCTGTCAGGCGACCAGAAAGGCAGTGCTTCACTTGAGCATGCAAGGGCACTGCTGGAAAAAAAGAACCTGTATGATTAAAAAGAGGTATGAATGGGAAAGATAACTCAGCAGGCGAGAAAAAACTATTCTGAGCACATTATTGAATATAAAAAAATAATGGATGAAATCAACAATCAGGAAAATTCTTTCAATACAGATCTTAAAGCCGGAAAACTGGCAGGCAGGGAAGAATACCTGAAAATTGATGTTGCCGACAGCGTGTTAAACCTGAGTTCCTATTTCATTTTGCTGAATACGTTGTCTTCAAACCTTCTGGGCGTAAAAAATGAAAACTATCTTAATGAAGCGCGCAAAGCTGTATACAGGGCACTGATTTATATTGAAGGGGTCGTATCTGATGATATAGATATACCTTTTTCTGAACTATCAGAATTTCTTGAAAAAATATCTGAAATTCCGGATGATAAACGTTTTGATATTGTGAAAAAACTTGGTTTTACAATTGATATGATAAAAGATTCTTTCGGGGATAATTCAAAATGGAAATGGTCATTTGTAGAGCTTGAGGGAAGGTTCGCAACAATAGCAAAAAACCTTATAAACTATAAAACCCTTGTTTCGGGAATGGACCCGACTGTTGAAGGTTATGAAACCAGGATGAATCACCTTATTCTTGTCAAAAAGATGCTAATGCTCGCAGCAACCAGGTACAGGGAGAAATATGAACTTAATACATTCCGTATTGACGATTTCAAACTTGCATTAAACTATCTTTCTGCCCTCAGGCGGCTTCATATATACCTTGGTGAAAATAACGATGCTGATGTAGTAAAGAAAAATCTTGAAATATGGAAAGCCAAGATGGAAAAGGATTCAAGCAAAAGCGTGTAAACGAGTTATTTTCCTTTGAGATCGTGAAGTGAATCTGCGGGGTAAAGCTCTCCCATACTGGTTATTGAGAAATTTCTGTCCTTTCCTGAATAAAACACAGATGCATCTGCCGAGCAGAATTCGGAAAGTACCTGCCTGCATGCGCCGCACGGTGGCACAGGATATTCAGAATCTCTGCAAAACACTGCAACTGCAATAAAATCTTTTTTACCGCACCCTATTGCAGCTGATACGGCAGAGCGTTCCGCGCAAATTGTAAGTCCGTAAGACCTGTTTTCCACATTACATCCCGAAAATATGCTCCCGTCTTCACACAAAACAGCCGCTCCGACGTGAAAACAGGAATAAGGTGCGTATGAAAAAAAGGCAGCGTCAATGGCTGCTTGCTGTAGTTTTATAAAGTCCATATAGTTCTCCCTTTTTTATTTCGTTGACACCTGTAAATCTATTATATACAATTGGTCATAATAGCAGCAAGATCAGATAATATGAAGAAAAAAAGAAAAATCAGCATCCTTATTATTTTGTTAGTATACATCATTCTGGCACCAGAAAAGGAAAGTCGTGCAGTTCGTGTTCTTCCTGCATGGGAAGTCGATCTTCAGAAATTCAAACCCGGGGAGCCGGATGCAAAGTCGTTAAACCCTTTCAGGCTGGGGCAGACATTCGGCTATGTTGACAGCAGCGGTAAGGCATCAGTAGTTGACAGGATTTATTATAATGTCGCGCAGAACAGGAATTATTACATTAATTATTCGAATATAAATGAAAATCTTGTTATAAATAAAAATAACGGCAGTTTTGTTTCAAATCTGAAAACTTCAGGGTATCCCTTTTTTAATGATGAAAGGCTTTTTGTTGTTTCAGCTAACAGCAAAATGATTTCAGAATGGGATATAACTGGAGCTGAGAAGGTTTTTTCCTTTGAAAATGAGGCAGAGATAATATCTTCGGATGCCAACAGCGATACTTTTATTGCAGGTTTTGTTGATGGAACAGTAATTGTCGTGGACAAAGAGAAGAAGATTGAGAAACTGATGAAGCCTGAAATAAGCAGAATAAATGCTGTATATGGACTTACAGTCTCAAATGATTCCGAGCAGATAGCCATGGTAACAGGTATCGACCCTCAGAATATGATTATAATGAAGAAGAAGCATAATCAGTACAACAGGATTTTTACATACCAGTTTGCTGAAAACCTTCGTTATGCCAGATTGATAGAATTTACAGATGACAGCAGATATCTTTACTTTGAAAGCAGTGACACTTTTTATTGTTATGATACAACAACAAAAAAGCTTGGAATAACCGAGCTTGGAAACAGGATTACTGATATTCATTACATTTCCGCGTCAGGCTTTTTCGCAGTTGCTGTAAAGGCAGAGGGTGGCAGCCGCGCATTATATCTGGTTTATCCTGATGGTGAAATTATATATTCGAAAACTTTCTCAGCTGATGATTTTTACCTTGGAAGCCATAATGAGAGACTTTTTATCGGATCGGGAACAAATATTTTTTCAGTGGATTTTATAAAAGAATAGCTTGCCCGGTATAAGGGGTTTTAGATGAAAAAGCTTTTGATTTTTATTTATCTTGCTGTAAACACCATGCTGCTTTTTTCACTTCAATGGCCGGTTGAAAAACGGATTCTGAAGGCCTCATTCGGTGAGCGCCGCGGAGATTATTATCACACAGGGATTGATATTGGCGGCGGCGAGCAGCAGGTTGTGTCAGTTGCTGACGGAGAAGTTGTCTACTATCAGGATGGCGAGAATAATTCTTCAGTAATTCCTTCTGGCCTAGGCAATTTCATCATTCTTGAGCATGACAGACAGCTCAGGACAACTTATGCACATCTTAAGAATAATTCAATTATTAAAGACAGGGATAAATTTACAGCAGGAGAGGTGCTTGGTCTTATAGGCGACAGCGGAGCAGCCAACGGCCCTCATCTGCATTTTGAGGTGATAGACAGGGAACTTAACGAAATAGTCAATCCGCTTGTTCTGCTGCCTGCCCTGGGCGACAGGACAAAACCTGTAATAAAAGATGTTTTTATTAAAAGCAGTTCTGGCGGTGAATATCAAAAGCTTGTTAACCGAAGTGAAATAAAAGCCGGGAAATATGATCTCAGCGCTTTACTGTTTGATACAAGCGAACATGTAAATTATTATTGTCAGATTGCTCCATATAAAATAAATATTTACATTAACGGTGAGGAAACCGCAGTTATAATCTATAATTCAATCCGGAAAAATGGCAATTCCCTTGTCATGAGCAGTAATTTAAAAAGCATTAATGACTATTATATCAGCGAAGATAACTGGCAGGTATACATTGGGCAGTTTGAATTGAAAGCCGGAACAGTCAGGATTGAGATTTCTGTCAGTGATTATGCAGGCAACGAAGCTGTAAGGGAATTTCTGGTAATATCCCGGAAATAGGTGTATCAGTAAATTGAAAACTTTTTCCAAACAACCCTCAAATGAAAGAATGGAGCATATCCCCTGTCCACTGTGCGGAAGCGGCAGGGAGAGGCACAGGCTTCTTTATGATTATGGGCACTACAGTTTTAAAAAATGCAAAGTATGTGGCCTTGTCATGCAGAATCCTCAGCCAGTTTTTCAGGACATTTCGGCAAGATATGATAAAGAATATTTTGAATATGAGATTGAAAATGAAGAATCATTTTTCTCCCTTATGATGCTTGCCCTTGCTGACATCGGTTTTGATTCACTTGATTTTCCGGCAGAAAACAAGAGCATCCTTGACATAGGGTGCGCAACAGGGAGGCTTCTCTATGAGTTCAAGAAAAAAGGGTGGAAAACGTCCGGGGTTGAGATATGTACCGAGGCTTGCGAGTATGCAAATACTTACCGGAACGTAAACATATTCAACTGCTCACTGGAAAAAGCATCTTTTCCCGAAAAAAGCTTTACTGTTGTGCATGCGTCGCATCTGATTGAGCATATAAATGACCCGGTGTGCTTTCTAGGCGAGGTATACAGAATCCTCGCGGATAATGGATTATTCATTGCTGTAACACCCAATATCGATAGTTTTCAGAGCCTGTTTTTTGGATCAGGGTGGAGATCGGCAATTGCAGACCATCTGTTTCTGTATTCCCTTAAAACACTTGAAAAAATATGCTGTAAAAACGGTTTTGAGCTGCTTAAAAAACGGACATGGGGAGGTCTTGCAAAAGGGACAGCTCCTGATCTGATCAAGAGAATATTTGATATTGCTGCGAAAAAAACAGGTTTCGGCGACGTCATGGTTCTTCTTTTCAGAAAAATACCTGGAAAATCCATTACCACATCATAATATCTGAAAACTAATCCTGCTATTGACACTCCAAAACCATTTTAATAGGATGTTTCAGAACTACGGGAGGCCGAATGACCAAAGATAGACTTCAATCGTTATCTTACGCATATTTGAAGGAAATGGCCAGGAAAGAGGGAATAATCAATTACCAGAACCTTCCGATGGAAAAGCTTATCGAAGCAGTCATTGAGGCGCTTGAAGAAGACAGGAATGAAAGAATAGTATCCAATAATATAGTAATAAGGGGTGAGGAAAAAAAATATGACATATTCAGGGACGAAGAGCTTGAATCACCTGATGTGAATGAGTATTCCATTCCCGAAACCTACAATGAAACCAAAATACATATAATGCTGATTGAACCTCTGCTTGCCTATGCCTACTGGGATCTTTCTGAAAAAGACAGACTTGTTTATTCAAATACCCTGAAACCGGGGAAGCTGCTTCTCAGGGTTCATGAAAAGGCATGTGTAAAATGCAATGAGGATAATCTTCCTGATTTTTTTGATATACCTGTCAGGATAAAAGATGAAAACTGGTACATAAATCTCCCTTCCCATAATTCAAGTTATTATATAGAACTGATTCTTTTTATGTATGGAGAGGAAAAAATACTTTGCACCTCCAATACAATAACAAGTCCGGCCAAAACAGTCGAAGATATAAAGGCCGGGGATGATTTTATAAGTGAAGATCTTCTTTTGCTTACCGGTTTTTATGATTTTGACGAAGAATCCTCAGACAACCGGATACCTCAAAGAATTATATCTTTTCTTGACAATAAATACCTGACTGAAACAGAAACAAGAGAGGATTGATATGCACAGTGGATACCTGATGTTTGTTTTTAACGCCCATCTCCCTTTTGTCAGACACCCGGCATATGAAAGATTTGTTGAGGAAAGCTGGCTTAATGAAGCAGTATCTGAAACATATCTGCCTCTTTTAAGGGTTTTTAACCGTCTTGATCAGGATGATGTTCCATATTGCGTGACAGTTTCCATTTCTCCAACACTGGCTTCCATGCTCTCTGATGAGCTGCTTCAGGAAAGATATATAAAGTATCTTCAAAACAGGATAGCGCTGGGGGAAAAAGAGATAAAGCGAACCTCATTTGATCCTGTGTTTAACAGACTTGCGAAAATGTATCATGCTGCAAATCTGGAAAACTATAACGATTTTGTGGAACTATACAGATGCAATATCCTGAAGGGCTTTAAGGAACTTGAAAAAAAGGGAAGAATTAAAATCATAACTTCAGCCGCGACTCATGCGTTTCTTCCTTTTTATGCTGATTACCCAAATGCGCTTGAGGCACAGGTCCAGACTGCGGTTATTTCACACAGCAGGATTTTTGGCAAGGAACCGTCAGGTTTCTGGCTTCCCGAGCTTGGTTATGCTCCCGGAATAGAAAAAGTATTAAAAATAAACAATATAAAATATTTTTATACAGCTGTTCATTCATTCCTGTTTGCAAAGGAAATGCCGCAGTACGGAATATATGCTCCTGTATTATGCGGATCAGGCATAAACGCTTTCTGCAGGGATATACAGTCTTCTAATATAATATGGTCTTATGATGAAGGTTACCCCGGAAATCATGCATACCGGGAGTATTACAGGGATATAGGTTTTGACATGACAGAAGAATACCTTGGCAACCTTGTGTACGAAGGCGGCGTGCGTGTAAATACCGGATTTAAGTATTATGCAAACACCGGAAAGCCAAAAGAAGAGAAAAAACCGTATGACCTGGCAGAAGCTGAGATTAAAATCAATGAGCATGCGGAAAATTTTATTTATAACCAGTTAAAACACATAAAAAAGCTTTCAAGGCATATGGACAGGCCGCCTGTAATTACATGCCTTTGCGACGCGCAGATATTTGGTCACTGGTGGTATGAGGGAACATCATGGCTTGAAAAAGTCCTCAGGCTGGCTGCAAAAAAGGGTGATGAGATAAAAACAGTTTCGGCTGAAGATTATATTGAAAAGTGGCCGGCAAGCCAGAAACATGACCTCTCGTTCTCAAGCTGGGGCAATAATGGATATGCGCGTATCTGGTGCTCGGGAAGCAATGACTGGATATACAGGCATATCCACACAGTGATTGAGAAGATGGCAGAACTTGTCAAAAGGTTCCCTGATGAAAAAGGATTAAAGGAAAGGGCGCTGAACCAGGCGGCGAGGGAAGTTCTTCTTTCTCAGGCTTCTGACTGGCCATTTATCATGAAAACAGGCATAGCGGAACCCTATGCTGAAAAGCGGGTAAAGGAACATATCCATAATTTTCTTGTTATATACGATAATCTTTGCAGAAATACTGTAGATACTGAGTGGCTCACCGGAATAGAGAAAGAAAATAATCTTTTCCCTGACATTGATTACAGGATATTTCTGAACGGCAAATCAAGTTAGGAGAAATATCTTTTCAGGCATCAGAGATATTCTTCAAGCTCTCCAAGTGTCAGCTGCTCAAGATAGTAGGATGTAACAGTCTCATTCCTGTCTTCCCTTGTTGTTTTTTTGTATACCCTGTACGCAATAGTTTTAATGCTTTTTAGCGGGAGAGCGGCAGGATAACCATTGATATCCACTACCTGATTGACAGACAACAAGTGACCTATCTGCTGCCGGTCTCCTTCCGGATAAACAATTTCTATTACATTTTCTCTCATTTTAATCTGTGCCATCCTTCTCTTACCGCAATACTAGAACCAATCACGCTATCTCTCCATACTTAAAAAGTGTTAAGTAATAATCATCTGTAAACCATTCTTTTTTATTAATGATAAAAAAAACAAAGTTGACTTATAAATTTATTCCTTTATTATGGAAATAGGTGGGGAAAAGTGGGAAATTATAGCGGAAAGTGGTATTTAGTGTGTTAAGCGGGGAGTTTCTCAATAACATTGATGAAAAAGGACGCATTATGATACCTGTCAAACTCAGGGCCTGTATTGAAGGCGACTTGCTGGTTTTGACAAGAGGCGTTGATAAATGTCTCTGGCTTTTCCCTCTTTCTGAATGGGCTAAGGTTTCTCAGCAGATCATGTCTGCCACATCTATACTCCAGGCAAGAGCCAGGATGATTCAGAGAAGAATTATTGCCCCTGCGCAGGAGACTGAGATAGACAAATCAGGAAGGATAAATATTGCGCCGGCACTCAGGTCTTTTGCGGAGCTGAAGAAGGAGTGTGTAATTCTCGGGATAAATAACTATATGGAAATATGGGATCAGGAAGTTTATCAGAAATACTGGGAGGAGAATGAGACTGATTTTCAGAATGCTGCGGAAGAGCTTGGAAAGATTGTCTCTGTTTAATTAATGGAAATTGTTCATTATTCAGTAATGAAAAACGAAGTTATCTCATTTTTAAAGCCTGATAAACCAGGTTTGATGCTTATTGACGCCACGACCGGAGAGGGCGGTCATTCTGAGTGGTTCCTGAAGCATTATCCTGATCTCAATCTTGTTTGTCTTGATGCAGATCCAGACATAATGAATGTAGCCAGAAAGAGGCTTGATTGTTTCGGAAACCAGGTAAGATTCTATAACAAGTGGTTTAATGTTTTTTTCCGCGAGTATCCTGAAAATCTTGAGAGGCCGGACAGGATTCTGTTCGATCTTGGTATTTCCACATTCCATTATGAGAAGGCAGAGAGGGGTTTTTCATTCAGAAAGGATGAGTCTCTTGATATGAGGCTGGACAAAGGGCTTGAAATATCAGCCAGGGATATTGTTAATAATTACCCGCAGAAAGAGCTTGCCGATATTATCTATGAATATGGTGAAGAAAGGTATTCGAGAAAGATCGCCGAGGCTGTTGTAAATACACGCAAGGGCGGCCGCATAGAAACAACAGGTGAGCTTGCTGAGATAATATGGAATGCTGTACCTGTGTCCTACAGGCACGGGAGGATACATCCTGCAACCAGGTCATTCCAGGCGCTGCGTATAGCGGTAAATGGCGAGCTTGCCAGGCTGAGGGAGGCACTTGATTCTGCCCTTTCTGTTCTTAAAGTAGGCGGAAAAATGGGTGTTATAACCTTTCACTCGCTTGAAGACAGGATTGTGAAACACTACTTCAGGGAAATGGCGAGAGAGTGTATATGCCCGCCAGAAGCGCCGATATGTAACTGCAGGGGTGTGAGAATTGTTGAGATTCTTACAAAAAAACCCGTTATCCCCGGAGATCAGGAGACGGATGAGAATCCGCCTTCAAGAAGTGCGAAACTCCGTGTTATTCAGAAGGTGAATGAGATATGAGAAATATCAGGAAAACAGTGTTTGTTGCTTTTGCTGTACTGATTATACCTCTGCTTTTGTTTCTTAATGCGTGGCAGGGGTTCAGGTATGAAAGGCTGAGCGCGGAAATAAGGAATTATGAATATGAACAGAAGGAGTGGTTTGAGGAAAACAAGAGAATGCTTGCTTCTCTTTCTGTATACAGTTCACCTGCCCGTGTCAAGAAGATAGTAGATGAAGATTCCGATCTTAAAATCCAGAAACCCGGGCAGGCGATAATACTCAGGTTTGTTCCGGAAAATGAAGGAGCAAAAAATGAATAGGGACTCCCTTATGTCAGTAAAAGATGCCTCTGTGATGATGGAAGGGGCATTACTGGCAGAAGGGAATGAAAGCTTTGTCTGTTCAGTCGCAATTGATTCCAGGAAAGCCTCGGCAGGCAGTATCTTTTTTGCCCTTAAGGGAGAAAACACGGATGGTCATAACTATATTGAAAAGGCAGTTTCCAGAGGGGCTGTCTGCTGTGTTATTGAAAGGGAAAATAGTGAAATAACAAGACTTAAATCAGATTCATCCTGCGCGTTTATTCTTGTCAACGATACCCTTAAGGCTCTTCAGCTTCTTGCCAAAAGATACAGGGAAAAATTTAAAAGTATTTATATTATTGGCATAACAGGCAGCAGCGGGAAAACCACCACAAAAGAGCTTCTTGCTTCCATGCTTGAAAAAGAAGGCCCGACTGTAATGAACGAGGGGAACCTTAATTCTGAGACAGGGCTGCCTCTTTCAGTATTCAGGATAAAACCGATTCACAGATTCGGAGTTTTTGAGCTTGGGATGAACCACGCAGGTGAAATGGATGTCCTGGTTGATATACTCAAGCCTGACTATGCGATACTGACAAATATCGGAACCGCACATGTGGGACTGCTGGGGTCAAGAGAGAAAATTGCGGATGAAAAAATCAAGATTTTTCATCAGGGCGCGAACCTTGAGTGTGGAATAGTATACGAAAATGATGACTTTTCAGGGATGATTTCCCGTAAATTCGGGGAGAAAATAAGTTTCTATGGTATGGAAAGCCAAAAGGGCTATCTCAAGGCAGAGGATAATGGGCTTTCAGGAAGCCTTATCCGGCTCGGAAACGAAAAGATAAACTTCCCTCTCGTTGGCAGGCATAATCTGGTCAATTCGCTTGCCGCCATAAAGGCTGCGAAACATCTTGGTGTAAGCGACGCTAAAATCAAGAGTGCTCTTGAATCTGCAAAGCCCCTTTTTGGAAGGGGTGAGGTTATTAACGGGCCGGTAACCGTGATTTCTGACTGCTATAACTCAAACAAGGAATCTGTAAAAGCTGCTCTTGATTTTCTGGAAACTGTGGCATGGCACGGGCGGAAGGCTGTCCTTCTTGGATCGATTCTTGAACTTGGCCTCGATTCCGAAAAAATCCATTCCTTTGTTACAGATTGCGCTGTTTTATCATCAGTGGATGCGGTTTTTTTGTATGGCAGCGAGTTTGAAAAAAGCTTTAAAAGCATTAAAAAGAATGATTCCGAAAAATACCTTTTCTGGACTGATGATCCGGGGAAAATGGGTGATGCCCTTTCGGTTTATCTGAAGGATGGCGATATTATTCTGCTGAAAGGTTCAAGGGGAATGGCACTTGAGA
>JADHEF010001399.1_pt1 | contig 15062 bp, 15 predicted proteins | sample 8952391 | NCBI WGS metagenome assembly JADHEF01 (sample SAMN16124439, study PRJNA663245) | bioreactor sludge metagenome | isolation source: sludge (nitrite) | place: India:Bengaluru | collected 2019-02-28
CACGTCGACCAGGCGATCGGGCTGGAACTTGGAAAGGAAGTTGTCGCAACCCACCTTTTTCACCATGGACTCGTTGAAACTGCCCGACAGCGAGGTGTGCAGCACCACGTAAAGCTGGCGCAGGCGTGCATCACTGCGGATCTCGGTGGTCAGCCGGTAGCCGTCCATTTCCGGCATTTCGGCATCGGTAAATACCATCAGCAGCTTCTCGCACACGTCTTCGCCGGCATCGGCCCAGCCCTTGAGCATGCGTAGCGCTTTCAGGCCATCACTGGCCACATGCAGTTTCACACCTAACTGGGACAGCGTATCGCGCAACTGCGCCAAGGCCACGCTGGAGTCATCCACCAGCAGCACCTCGCGGCCACGCGCCCGGGCCAGCACCGGGTCGGCGAGTTTGTCGCCAGAGACCCGGGCGTTGTACGGCACGATCTCGGCCAGCACCTTCTCTACGTCGATAACCTCCACCAGCTTGTCATCGACCTTGGTGATGGCGGTCAGGTAGTGTTGGCGCCCGGCACTGGAAGGCGGCGGCATGATCGACTCCCAGTTCATGTTGACGATGCGGTCCACACCACCGACCAGGAAGGCCTGCACCGAGCGGTTGTACTCGGTGACGATGATGGTGCTGTCCGGCCCCGGCTGCAGCGGGCGCATGCCAATGGCCTGGGACAGGTCGATCACCGGCAGGGTCTGCCCGCGCAGGTTGACCACACCGCAGACGAAGGCGTGGCGCTGGGGCATCAAGGTCAGTTTGGGCAGTTGCAGCACCTCCTGCACCTTGAACACGTTGATCGCGAACAGCTGGCGACCGGCCAGGCGAAACATCAGAATTTCCAGGCGGTTCTCACCCACCAATTGCGTGCGTTGGTCTACCGTGTCGAGAATGCCAGCCATTGGAAACCCCCCAGGCTTGAGTCGGAAAAGGTGAAATCATCTACCCTGTATCGGCGGTTTCACGCGCACCTTGACCCTTGCGGGAAAATACCGCCAAGGCAATTGATATCACTTTACCATCATGCTTTACTGCGGGCACACCGGGATAAACCGAGGGGGCTGCAAAAGTTCCCCACCCTGGCCCCGCATCAGGGAAACCCTTAGTCGCAATCGGGCGCAACCTGATGTTCGCGATATCCTTTAGCCATTAATGTGACGCCATTCTCATTGCATGAATGGAGTCAGGCTTTTGCTAGCTATCGTTTCGGCGTGCCCGCCCCCTGCGCCTACCCCACGCGCGGGGACCTGACAATGGACACTGCCTTATCGTTCGACGATGCCCTGCAGGGTTTCCTGCTGGATGCCCAGGTACTGCTGACCCAGGCGCAGGAATGCCTGCAGCATCTGGAACTGATCGACAATGATCCGGATGCCTGCCGCTGCCTGGGCAACGCCCTCGACAGCCTCGCCCGTCAGGCCACACGCCTGGGCCTGCGTGAAGTCGCCCATTACACCACTGCCCTTCAACAGTTGCTCGCCCCGGCCTGCCACGGTGGTTGCCTGCAACGTGCAGCCCTACCCGCGATAGGGGAGTGCCTGACCCTGCTGGCCTGGCAACTGGAACTGGTCGACACCCGTACCGGGCGGCTGAACCTGGACATCGGAGAGCAACTGGTGCTACTGGGTGAATTGGCAAAGGTCGTGCAACAACCTTTTGCGTCAGCCTGTACGTCATGCGATGAGCAAGGCAGCGTGTGCATTCACACCCAGGGTGAAGTGGCAGCCAGCAGCCGCCCTGACCGGTCTAACCCGGCGCTTTAATTGACGCATAGTGCAACTAAGTACCGTTGTTCAAGCCCCACCATGGTCAACCTTGGAAAGTTCTCCAGGTTTTCAGTGGCCCAACTTGAACCCTGTGCACGCTAGTTACAGCACAAGTGCGTACTGCACGATTAAAGGGTGGCACTTTGCTACCCGAAAAGACCGGACCAGCAGGCGTTTCAAAGCGTTTCCCAGCCGCGACCGATGCAATGCAAAGTGGTAATATGCGCCCCCACCAAGGCTTGCAACCTGAAGCAAGGTTGCAAGATCACGCATTCGAAAAAACATCGAAAGTACTGCGCCAAAGCCTCTGACCAGCATTGTGCAAGGCCTCCATCAGCAATACTTCAGTGGCTTTCCTACTTATGTTCCCACGCTTGAAGACTTCTCTGCGTTGCTGCTCCCGCGCTGCCCTGCTGCGTTGGGCAACGGTCGGGCTGTGCGTGGCCTCGCTGGTTGCGAACCTGGCGCTGTACCTGGCCAGCCAGGCCATCCCGGCCAGCCTGCTGGTGCTGCAGCTGGCCGCCACGCTGGGCGCCGCCGTTCAACTGGGGCTGGGCGCCAGGTCGATCAGCCTGCGCCCGGCCGAACTGGCCGAGCGCATGCTCAAGGTGCAGGAAGACGAACGTCAGCACCTGAGCCGGGAACTTCACGACGACATCGGCCAATTGCTCACCGCTGCGAAGCTGCAGTTGCAGTGGCTGCAGCGGCGCATGCCCGACGAGCTGCAGGGCCACTGCGATGCCCTGCGCGGCACGCTGGATGACACCCTGGGCAACGTGCGCGATGTGTCCGCCCTGCTAAACCCCCGGCAGCTCGCCAGCCTTGGCCTGGAAGCCAGCCTGCGCGCGCACCTGGTACGTACCCTGGCCAGCAGCAGCGTGCACTGGAGCCTGGCGTGCAACCAGCGCCTGGGCGGCATCGACGAAGCCGTGGCCATGGCCGTGTTCCGCATTACCCAGGAGGCGGTGACCAACATGTTGCGCCACGCCCAGGCACACAACCTGGTCATCCGCCTGCAGCGCACCCCTGAAGGGCTGGCACTGTCGATCCACGACGATGGCCGTGGTTTCATCCCCGTCCGACACCCGGCCGAGGCAGGCCAGCGCGGCCTTGCCGGCATGCAGGAGCGGGTAACCGCGTTGCAGGGCAGCCTCGACATCACCAGCCAGCCTGGCCTGGGCACGCAGATCGAAGCGATGTTCCCCTGGCCCCCGCGCAGCCAGCAACGCGCCCGGAGTACTGCCACCCATGACCTGTAGACTGCTGCTGGTTGACGACCATTCGCTGATCCGCGCCGGGGTGCGCGCGCTGGTCTGCGACATCCCTGGCTATGACGTGATCGGCGAAGCTGACGATGGCGGCCAACTGCTCGAACAGGTGCGCTCACTGGCGCCCGATATCGTCTTGCTGGACATTTCGATGCGCTCCACCAGCGGCCTGGACGCCCTGACTCAACTGCGGGCCAGCGGCAACGCCTGCAAAGTGCTGATTCTGTCGATGCACACCGACCCCGACCTGATCATGCGGGCGCTGGAAAGCGGCGCCCACGGCTATCTGCTCAAGGACACCAGCGCCACCGAACTGGAGCAGGCCCTGAGCGCGGTGCGCAACGGCGAGCGCTACCTCAGCCCGGCCATCGCCCACACCGTCATCAACCAGGCGCTACGGCACACCAAACAGGGCAAGCAGGCCGCTGGCGAGCGGCATAACCTCACGGCCCGGCAACTGGAAATCCTGCGCCTGATCGTGCGCGGCAAGTCCACCCGGGAAATCGCTGCGGGCCTTGGCCTGTCTATCAAGACGGTCGAAACCCACCGTTCGCAAATCATGAAGCGGCTGCAGATTCATGACGTGGCTGGCCTGGTACTGTTTGCCGTACGCGAGAAAATCATCAGCCTGGACGACTGAGCAATGGCGACCCGGCCGGCAGGTGCAGGCGTATCGCGGCTGGCCTGGCCTGAAAGCGCAGGTTGTCGGCCTGCAACGGCTCGCCATCGAGGTTGATATCCAGCCCCTGCGAACTCTTGATTTCCACCCAGGGCAGCCGGGCCCGAACGAACAGGCCATCACCGGCCAGCAGATCGCGCAGGGCCCCAACCACTTCCTGCGGCGCAGGCAGGATGGCGATGTCCAGCAAACCGTCGTTCACCACCGCTTCAGGGCATAGCACCTGCCCTCCCCCAGCCTGGCGGCCATTACCGATACCCAGTGCCAGCAAGCTCCCTTGCCACTGAAAATCAGGCCCTTGCAGTTCCACCGAAGCTGCCTGCAGTTCGCTGAAGCGCGACAAGCCGGTGAACAGGTAGGCGGCCGCCCCCAGCACTTTTTTCAGGTCTTCGGAGGTGTTGGCGGTAACCTGGCTGCCAAATCCGCCTGTGGCCATGTTAAGGAACAACTGGTCGCCAGCCTGGCCCAGGTCTATCGCCTGGGCCGGCGTGTTCAGCAACGCCAGAGCCGCAGCAGGCTCCAGCGGTATACCTGCGGCTCGGGCGAAGTCGTTGGCAGTGCCAAGGGGCAACAGCGCCAGGCTGGCATCGGCACCGGCCAGCCCCATGGCTTCGGCCACGTCGCGCAAAGTGCCATCCCCACCACCGGCGACGATATGGCTGTAGCCTGCACTCAGTGCCTCGCCGACCAGCCGCTGCGCATCACCCGCCTCCCAGGTGACACGTACAATTAGTGCCCAGCCGGTATCGCGCAGGTCGTGCACAGCGCTGCGCAGTTCTTCGTTCATCGCCTGCTTACCGTGCAGGATCAGCATTGCCTTGCGCCCTTGCATTGCGCTTCTCCGTGAAGTTGAACCACCCAGATCTCGACCATGCGCAGCCAAGGATCGTTGCATGGGTGCAAAAAAATAACGAAGCCGGCGCGGTCTTTTTCCCACACCCGACAATGCGCGGCTATGCTCAGAAAATGAACTTTTGACAAGTTTTTGACCCAGGCCAACATTTTTCCCAGGTAGGTCAGCCTTTTGACTTCTGTTCGCCGGGCCAATCTCGATCCTGGCCATGGACGCGCCCCCCGGCAGTGGTGTGCATAGCGCTGCCGATGGGCGCGTCTTTTCATCCGCAGCCTTCAGCGAGGATTCCGGGTCATGCGCATTCTCTGGACACTGCCGTACCTGCCTTGGCCAACTACCAGCGGCAGCAAGACCCGGCAATACCACCTGATGCGCGCACTGGCACAGCAAGGCCACCGCATTACCCTGCTGGTGCAGTCGAAAATCCCGCTCAGCGATGCGGCCCGCGAAGCCCTGGAGCCGCTGCTCGAACGGCTGATCGTGCTACCCCGTCGGCCACTGCACAGCCCGCTGAACCTGCTGGCCTCGCCGATCATCGACTACCCCATGCGGGCGATCATCAATGGCCTGTCCCCTTGCCTGCGGCACCGCTTCGAGCAGTTGCTGGACGAACCGTGGGACGTGATCCAGATCGAGCACAGCTACAGCTTCCAGCCGTTCGAAAAGGCTTTGCAGGCGCGCGGGCTGCCCTACATGCTCAGCGAGCACACGCTGGAGTCCGTGATGGGCGGTGCCTGCCACGACCGCCTGCCGCTCTGGCTGCGCCCGCTCAATGCCTTTGACCGCTGGCGCTACCGGCGCTGGGAGCAGCGGGTGCTGCGCCAACCTACCGAGCTGGTGGCGGTCAGCGCACACGATGCCGAGCTGATCGCGCAGATCAGCGGGCGCCCGGTGAACGTGGTGGTCAATGGTGTGGATTGTGATTTCTACCAGCACGTGCAACCGGCGCTGCATAGCCAGCGCTTGTTGTTCGTGGGCAACTTCGAGTATGGCGCCAACCTGGAAGCCATCGAGTGGGCGCTGGAAGACATCATGCCGCAAGTGTGGATGAGCAACCCGGCGGTGCGCCTGGCGATAGCCGGGCATGCGCTGCCGATCAGCTGGAAACTGCACTGGAACGACCCGCGCATCGAATGGTTCGGTTACCGCCCTGACCTGCGCGAGCTGCAAAAGCGTTCGGCACTGTTCTTCGCCCCGCTGCGCTATGCCGGCGGCTCCAAAGTAAAAATCCTCGAGGCCATGGCCGCCGGCCTGCCGGTAATCACCACCGGCAAAGGCGTATCGGGCCTGGCCGCGAACAACGGTGAACACTACCTGGGCAGTGATGACGGTGACCAGCTCGCCCTGCTGATCACCCAACTGCTCAACCAGCCCTGGCGCATGAGCCAACTGAGCGATGCCGGCCGGCAATTCGCCCGCCAACGCCACGACTGGAGCGTGGCGGCCCAGCAACTGGAGAACGTGCACATGCGCCTGACCCAGGCAGCGCCCGCCGAGGCCGCGCCGCTGGGCAGTGCCTGGCTGGGCCGCTCAGCCAAGTAGCTCGCTGAAGGGGATGAACGGCACGCTATCGCCCGGTTTTGGCGTACTGCCTTCGCGCACCTCCACCAGGCCCTCGGCCCAGGCGGCACTGCGCAGCACCCCCGAGCTCTGGTTCTTGTAGATGCGCACCTGGCCCTGTTCGATGCGCGCGCGCAGGTATTCGCGGCGCGTGCCAGGCTTGGGCCAGTCGAAGCCCGCCGGCATGTCGAAACGCAGCGGCGTGACATCGGCCACCCCCTGACGACGGAGCAAGTAGGGCCGGGTCAGCAGGCCAAAGGTGACCAAGGTCGAGGCCGGGTTGCCCGGCAGGCCGATCACCGGCACGCCCTGGAAGTGGCCGAAGGTCAGCGGTTTGCCTGGTTTGATCGCCAGTTTCCACAACGCCAGCTCGCCGGCTTCGCGCAGGGCAGCACCGAGGTAGTCGGCCTCCCCCACCGAGACACCGCCGGTAGACAAGATAAGGTCAACGTCGCCCAGCGACGCCAGGCAGGCACGGGTACGTGCAAGGTCATCCGGCAGGATGCCCGCATCGACCACGTCGCAGCCCAGCCGCTGCAACCAGCTGACCAGCAGCCGACGGTTGCTGTTGTAGATTTGCCCAGGGCCCAGCGGCAGGCCGGGCTCGACCAGTTCGTCACCGGTGGACAGCACCGCCACCCGTACCTTGCGCACCACATCCAGGCGACCATGGCCCAGGGTCGCCGCCAGGCCCAGTTCGATCGGCCCAAGGCGGGTGCCGGCGCTCATTACCTGCTCACCCTTGCGGGTTTCCTGGCCCTGAGGGCGTATGTTCTGCCCGCTTTGCAACGCTTCAAGAAAGCGTACCCGGCCATCTTCGAGCACCTCGGTGTTTTCCTGCATCTCGACGCAGTCGGCCCCTTCCGGCACCGGCGCACCCGTAAAGATGCGCGCGCAGGTGCCAGGCTGCAGCGGCTGTGGCGCATGCCCGGCAAAAATGCGCTGGCTGACCGGCAGCGGCTGGCCCTGCCAGTCGGCGCTGCGCAAGGCATAACCGTCCATGGCGCTGTTCGGCCAAGGCGGCAGGTCGAGCGAGGCCACCAGGTCGGTGGCCAGCACGCGGCCTTCGGCCTCGGCCAGCGGCAGGTTCTCGGTCTCGCGGATGGGCGCCGCCTCGGCCAGCGCCAGCAGTTGCTCCAGGGCCTGCTCCACCGGCATCAGCGGCCGGGCCTGGCCGGCCTCAGCCACGGCTGTCACAGGCCGCTGCCTGCTTCAGGTGCGCAACGAAGTTGCACGGGCGATGGCGGGCATCGAGCTGTTCGGCAAGGATGCCATCCCAGCCGGTACGCACGGCGTTGGTCGAGCCCGGCAGGCAGCACACCAAGGTACCGTTGGCCAGCCCGGCCAAGGCACGCGACTGCACCGTAGAGGTGCCAATGTCGGCCACGGAGATCTGCCGGAACAACTCTCCAAACCCTTCTACCTGTTTGTCCAGCAGGCAGGCCACCGCCTCGGGCGTGCTGTCGCGGCCGGTAAAGCCGGTCCCCCCCGTGATCAACACCACTTGCACGTTGTCATCGGCGATCCAGGTGGCAACCTGGGCGCGGATCTTGTACAGGTCATCCTTGAGCAGCACGCGCTCGGCCAAACGGTGGCCGGCCGCACTCAGGCGGTCGACGAACAGCTGCCCGGAGGTGTCGGTGTCGAAAGTACGGGTGTCGCTGACCGTGAGCACGGCGATGTTCAGCGACACGAAGGGGGTATCTGCCTTGGCTTTCATGGGTGTCCGTCACAACAGGATGAGATGCCCGCAGTTATATCACAGTGCACCTTTCCCGACGTTGCGCCCATGGCGATTGCCCTCGGTCAATAGGCCGGGTTTGCCGCTATGCTGCACTAAAGAAGGAACTTGCATGGACACCCTGCGTCTTAACTGACAACTAGCACCATCGCACTGGAGAAACACGATGATTCAACGGACCCTACCCGCCTTCCTGCTCGCCCTGGGCCTGGGCGCCCTTGCCGGCTGCGCTTCGCCGACCGTCATTACCCTGAACGATGGCCGCGAAATCCAGGCCACGGACACCCCGAAGTACGATGAAGACTCCGGTTTCTACGAATTCGAGCAACTGGATGGCAAGCGCACCCGCCTGAACAAGGACCAGATCCGCACTGTCAAAGAGCTCTGATCCAGGCGCCCGTTTTGCAAAGCCCCTTTAAACAACAAGGGCTTGTGTGCAAAAACGGGATGCAGTAGGATTTTGTTCATCGGAGTGTAGCGCAGCCAGGTAGCGCGTCTCGTTCGGGACGAGAAGGCCGCAGGTTCGAATCCTGTCTCTCCGACCAGATCCTGCTCGAAAAGCCCGCCTTGTGCGGGCTTTTTGTTGTGCCTGAAAACGGTCAGGCCGTCAGGCGCGAGGTCACCTCACCCAACTGCCCCGACAACCCGTGCAAGCGCTGCCCGGCCTGCTCGGTATGCTGCACGGCCTGCTGGTTGGCCGTGGCAATACGGGTGATTTCGATCAGGTTGCGCGAAATGTCTTCGGCTACGCTGGTCTGCTCTTCGGCCGCCGTGGCGATTTGTCGGTTCATGTCGCGGATCGCCTCTACGGACTGGGTGATGCGCTGCAGCATCTGCCCGGCCTGCTGCACCTGCTCGGCCCCCTCCTCGCTGCGCTGCTGGCCGCTTTCGATCGCCTTGACCGCTTCTACCGCCCCCGACTGTACGGCTTCGATGATCTGGTGGATCTCGGCAATCGACGCAGCCGTGCGCTGGGCCAGGCTGCGCACCTCATCGGCAACCACCGCAAAACCACGCCCGGCTTCACCAGCACGGGCCGCTTCGATGGCTGCGTTGAGGGCCAGCAGGTTGGTCTGCTCCGCGATGCCACGGATCACCTCCAGCACTTTGCCAATGCGCGTGCTGTCGTGCTCCAGGTCGCGGATTACCGCCGCCGTGCCGGCGATTTCGCGGTTGACCACACCGATAATGTCGATGGTCTGCTGCATCACCTGCTCGCCGGCCTGGGCGCTGTGGTCGGCGTCATCGGCCGCACGAGCGGCCTCGGCCGCATGGCGGGCGACCTCCTGGGCGGTGGCGGACATCTCGTGCATGGCCGTGGCCACCTGGTCGGTACGCTGGAACTGGTCGTGGGTGCCACGGGCCATGTCGCCGGCGATGCTGCGCAACTGGCCACTGGCGCCTTCCAGCTCCTGCGCGTTGTCCTGCAGGCGGCCAACGGTCTCGGCAAGGAAGTCGCGCAGCGTGTTGGCAGCCCGCGCCAGGCGCCCCAGCTCATCTTCACGGCGGCTATCGACCCGGGCGGCGAAACGCCCTTGGCTCAGTTGTGCGACATACTCGATCAGTTGGCGGATCGGCTCGATCAGGCTACGGTTGACCAGCCACAGGCTGAGCAGCCCCACCAGCACCGCCGAAGCCAACATCACCAGCAAGCCCAGCCATACCGTGCGCTCGGCGCTGGCGCTGATGCTGGCCGCACGCTGGCGCGCATCGGCACGCAACTGCTCGACCAGTTCGCTCATCTGCTCGCTGGCGGCGCGGTCCACGCCTTTGACCGCCTGGTCGCCGGCTACCGGGTCACCACCTGCGGCAAGGAAGGCCTGGCGGCCCTGCGCATAGGCCTGGCCCAACTGCCGGTGGCTGTCACGCAGCTGCTGCAACGGCGCCTTGAGCCTGGCGTCGCTGCTGTCGATCAATTGCCCGAGCAGCGCTTGAACCTGTTGTTCACGGGCCTGGAACTGCTGCCAGTACTTGTCCATGTCTGCCGGCTGGCGCCCGCGCAGCAACACGTTCTTCCATTCCTGTACCTGAATCTTGAATTGCAGGTTGGCTTCGTCGATCAATTGCGAGGCCCGCAGCGGCCCGTCGACCAGCTCGGCATAACCGCGCACGCTGGACGACAGGAACTGGAAACACACCAGGGCGATCAGCAACATCGCCGCCAGGCTGCCACCGAGCAGCGAGAGAATTTGCACTCTGAGGGATTTACGCAACATCTAGGGTCTCGGAACCAGAGAGAGAGGGCTGGGGCCGCTGTGCAGCCCCCATGACTGGCGGGCCAAAAAAAAGCTGCCATCAAGCAATGGCAGCCAGGTCGAGCACTTACGCAACAGTTGAGGCAGATACTCTCAGGCAATTGCTACAAAAATGTTACAAAACCGCGACACCCTACCCTGTGGTGAACTGCAAGGCCGCCAAGCGCGCATACAGCGGGCTTTCCTCGATCAACTGACGGTGTGTGCCCACTGCCACCAGCCGCCCCTTGTCGATGACCGCGATTCGTTCGGCATGCTGCACCGTGGCCAGGCGATGGGCGATCACCAGCGTGGTGCGCCCGGCCATCAGGCTGGGCAACGCCTGCTGGATCAGGTGCTCGCTCTGTGCGTCGAGGGCGCTGGTGGCTTCATCCAGCAACAGGATCGGCGCATCCACCAGCAACGCCCGGGCAATCGCCAGGCGCTGCCGCTGCCCACCGGAAAGCCCGATGCCGCCCTCACCCAAGGGCGTCTGGTAGCCTTGCGGCAGCTGCCGGATGAATTCATCGGCATAGGCACCGCGGGCGGCTGCCTCGACTTCCGCCAGGGTTGCCTCGGGCCGGCCATAGCGGATGTTGGCCTCCACCGTGCCACGGAACAGCGAGGGGTTTTGCGCCACCAGGGCGAACTGGCGGCGCAGCTGGTCAGGGTCGAGGGCGGTAATCGCCTGGCCATCGAGCAGGATGCGCCCTTGCTGTGGGTCGTAAAAACGCAGCAACAAATCGAACAGGGTCGACTTGCCTGCACCCGAGGGGCCAACCAGGGCAACGGTCTGCCCTGGTTCGATGGCCAGGCTCAGGCCATCGACGGCCGCCATCGACGGCCGCCACCGTAGGCCGTGACGGGTAGGCGAACACCACCTGCTGCAATTCGATGTGCCCGCTGGCCCGCTGTTTTGGTAGCGCCTGCGCCAGCCCGGGCGGCAGGATTGCACTGCGCGCAGCCAACAGTTCGGCAATACGCTCAGCGGCACCGGCGGCACGCTGCAGCTCGCCGATCACCTCACTGAGGGTACCGAAGGCGCTACCGACGATCAGGCTGTAGAACACGAATGCAGCCAGCTCGCCTGCAGAAATACGCCCGGCAATCACGTCCATGCCACCGACCCACAACATTACCCCCACCGCCCCCAACACCAGCACGATCACCAGGGTGATCAGCCAGGCACGCTGGGCAATCCGCTTGCGGGCCACGCTAAACGCTGCTTCGACCGTACCCGCGAACAGTTCGCGGTCGTGCGCCTGGTGGTTGTAGGCCTGCACCGTCTTGATCTGCCCCAGCGTCTCGGCCACGTAGCTGCCTACATCGGCGACCCGGTCCTGGCTCTGCCGCGACAGGCTACGCACCCGACGGCCAAACAGCAGGATAGGTGCCAGCACCAACGGCAGGGCCACCACCACGATACTGGTGAGCTTGGGGTTGGTGATGAACAGCAACACCACGCCGCCGATGACCATCAACGCGTTACGCAGGAACATCGACAACGATGAGCCGATGACCGACTGCAGCAAGGTGGTGTCCGCCGTCAGCCGCGACTGGATCTCGGAGCTGCGGTTGTCTTCGAAAAAGCCGGGGTGCAGGCCGATCAGGTGATCGAAAACGGCGCGACGGATATCGGCCACACACCGCTCGCCAATCCACGAAACCAGGTAAAAGCGGCTGAAAGTGCCCACCGCCAGGGCCAGCACCAGCAGCAGGAACAACCCGATGGTCTGGTTGAGCTGGTGCGCGGAGCGGGTCATGAAGCCCTGGTCCACCAACAGGCGGATACCTTGGCCCATCGACAGGGTGATGGCGGCAGTGACCACCAGGGCCAGCAAGGCCAGCAGCACTTGCCGGCGATAGGGGCGGACGAACTGCCAGGCCAGGCGCAAGGCGCGGCGCTGACGTGGGGAAACCGATTCGGGCATGGCGACGACCACAATGCGGGGGAAGCCGCAGACTACCACTCATCCAGGCGGTGGGAATGCCTGCAGGTTGCTATAGCCCATCGGTCTAACCAGACTATGGAGCTTTCACAGCGTTTCTGTTGGACTGTTTCCAGCGTGATACGGAAACAGTCACAGGCCAGTCACGGCTCAGGGCTAACCTGAGCCAGAACCTGATGAGGAGACACCGAATGAGCTTGCAGCATGGCAGCGACAACCAAAAGCCCAAGACCACCCCGCAACCTAAGGTGTGTGGCTCGATCATCGACGCCCAAGGGCGCGAAGTGCCGATTACCGAGCAGATGATCCAGCAGGCCTGCGAGGCGCTGGAGAAGAGCCGGGTCAAGCGCGTACGCGAAGGTTGATCTGCGAATTACTTGCAACCCGGCGCTTGCGCCGGGTTTTTATTGGCCTGAATCAGGCCAGCATCCCACCCAAGGCATTGACCAGCTGTGCCAACTGGGGCGACTCACCCCGCAAGCGCACCGCCAGCCCTTCGATCTCGCGACGTGGCGGGTACTGCTTGCGCAACTGGTCGAACGCCGCCCGCTGCAGCTGCGGGTCGTCGCTCAGGCTGCGGCGGAAATCGGCATCGTCGCGGCGCGGGTCGTACACGGCGCGGCACAGGGTCGCCAAGGCCCAGGCCGGGTCGGTGCCGGCATCCAGTTCGATTTGTGCCAGTGGCGGCCGGGGCAGCAAGTCTGCCAGTTGCACCTGCTCGTCCACGCCGAGGAAGCGGCACAACGCCTGATAGATCTGCGCCGTGCCACGCTGGCGGCCATCGAGGCTGTAGCCGGCAATGTGCGGCGAAGCCAGCGTGCACAAGTCGGCCAGTTGCAGGTCGACCTGCGGCTCGCCCTCCCACACATCCAGCACCGCATGCACGTCTTCACGGTCCAGCAGCAGCTCGCGCAAGGCGGCGTTGTCTACCACCGGGCCACGACTGGCGTTGATCAGCCAGGCCCCTGGGCGCAACTGCGCCAGCTGCGCCTGGCCCAACAAGTGCCAGGTCGGGTGCTCGCCGGCACGCTGCAACGGGGTATGCAGGCTGATCACATCGCACTGCTGCAAAATCGTCTCGAGGCTGACGTAGTCGCCACCCTCGGCGGCCTGACGCGGCGGGTCGCACACCAGTACCTTCCAGCCCAGGCCGTGAAGCACCCGCACCAGGCGGCCGCCCACCTCACCCGCACCCACCACGCCATACACGCGTTCGGGCAGTGCCACGCCATCCAGCTCGGCCAGGGTCAGTACGCTGCCCAGCACGTAGTCGACCACGCCGCGTGCATTGCAGCCCGGCGCACTGCTCCAGCGGATGCCGGCTTCGGCAAAGTAGTCCAGGTCCAGGTGATCGGTGCCGATGGTGCAAGTGCCGACAAAGCGTACACGGCTGCCTTCGAGGAGCTGGCGGTCGACCTTGGTCACCGAGCGCACCAGCAGGATATCGGCGTCCTTGACGCTGGCGGCATCGAGGCTTCGGCCCGGGTAGCGGCGAATTTCACCGAAACCCTGGAAGAAGGCATCGAGCAGCGGGATGTTCTCGTCGGCAACTATCAGCATGGCGCTCTCCTGTCTGGGGAACGCAGTGTAGGCGCAACGCGGGGCGTGTTCCAGAGCGCTTCAGTCGGCTTTTTTGCGGATCCAGTACAGGAAGGTGCCGGCGTCCTCTTGCTGCTGCAGCAATTCGTGGCCGAGGAAGTTGCAGAACTTGGGAATGTCACGACGGGTCGACGGATCGGTGGCGATGACTTTCAGCAGGCTGCCAGCGGCCAGGTTGCGCACATGCTGGTGCAGCATCATTACCGGTTCCGGGCAGTTCAGGCCGGTGGCGTCGAGGATGGCGTCGGGGGTGAAATCGGTCATGGGGGGCTCCACAAATGATCGTTATTGTCGCGCATAGGGCCGTTTCGACCAAGGGGCTGGCTTGCAGCCCCCGAAATCAGCGCGGCTTCAGGTCCAGTCTGCGCAGATGGCAAGTCACTTCCTCACGGTCGTGATACAGCTGCTTGCAGGCAATCGATACCCGGATCTTGCGCGCCTTGAACGTCGCCTCCATGCGGTCGAGCAACCGGCGTACTTCGGCATAGCGTTGCTTCATCGGCAGCTTCAGGTTGACCACTGCCTCGCGGCACAAGCCCTCACCCAGCCAGGTTTCGATCAGCGAAGTGGTGCGCGCCGGCTTCTCGACGATGTCGCACACCATCCAGTCCACCGGCTGCTTCGGCTGCCAGGTGAAACCGTCGGCCATCAGGTGCTGCACCAGGCCGGTGTCCATCAGGCTTTCGGCCATCGGCCCGTTGTCGATGGCCGTCACCAGCATGCCACGACGTACCAGCTGGTAGGTCCAGCCACCCGGCGAGGCGCCCAGGTCGACACCGGTCATGTCATCGCCCAGGCGCTGTTCCCACTGCTCACGCGGGATGAAATGGTGCCAGGCCTCTTCCAGCTTGAGGGTCGAACGGCTGGGTGCCTCGCGGGGGAATTTCAGGCGCGGGATGCCCATGGGCCACAACGCACTGTTGTTGGCCGGAGCCAGGCCGACAAACACCCGCCGGCCGCTGATGAAGGTGAGCAGCAGCCGTGGGCGGCTGGCGTCGTCGACCAGGCGACCGGCCTTTTCCAGGGCCTTGCGCAGCGGCCCTTCGAACTTGCGACAGAAGGTGGACAATTCCTTGCCTTCGTTGCTGTCCAGCACTTCCAGCCACAGGCTCCCGAACACCGGGAAGTCGGCCAACTGCGCCAGCAGCACACTGATCCGGTCACTTTCCGGTAACTCGACAAAACCGCCACGGGCCCACTGCCGAGGGAAAATCAGCTCGTTGAAGCGCAGCGCCCCCATCAACCGCTCGGCACCGCCGTCTTCACTGCAGACAAACTCGGCGCTGGCACTTTGTGGCTTGCCTTTGGCATAGCCGGCAATGCCCAGGCGGGCGGCATGTTCGCTGATTTCGGCGCAAACCTCGCCCTCGAAACCGGGCCGGCAATGCATGAACAGGGTATTCATCTCTCACTCCACT
>JADHEF010001401.1_pt1 | contig 15051 bp, 14 predicted proteins | sample 8952391 | NCBI WGS metagenome assembly JADHEF01 (sample SAMN16124439, study PRJNA663245) | bioreactor sludge metagenome | isolation source: sludge (nitrite) | place: India:Bengaluru | collected 2019-02-28
GAGCGCGTGTGCGCCGAGGACGGCCATAACTTGAGCGCCCTTACCCAAACGCCGGTCTTCTGGGTCGGCGAGCCTTTGATGGATAAGCTGTACGACCCCTGGCGGTGCCGCCTCCTCAGCGCTGACTGCGTCGATCTCGCGCTTACCGAGAAGGAAGGACATCGGCCCGAGGGCGAGTCGCTGGCGCGGGACATCGAGCTCTTCTGGTCGACCCTCGCCGAATGCAGCGCCCGCGCTGAAGGCGACTATAGACCGGCCTCGGGCGTCTTCATCCAGCACATCGATTCCGCCGCGCTCAAGGCCGTCGCCGCGGCCCGGAGGAAGACGGCGCTTCCGGCGCTTGAGCTGTCCGAGGGCGACAGCGCGGTCTTCGTCTGTCCCGAGCGCTGCGCCCGCCGCGTCTCGGGCATCGCCAATACGACCTTGACTCACGCCCAGGCGGTTGAATGCTCTGTTTCTCAGGTCGTCTTCCACGAACTTCACCACGCCTGGTACCGGACCGACCAGGCGCGCTACGCGACGCCCTGGGGCCGGCTCATCGAAGAAAGCCTCTGCGAGCACGGTAGCCTCTTGCCCTTCAGGGACCAGGCCGAGCGAGCCCTTCTCAATCGGGCGCTGGCGGATTCACCGATAGAATACCGCGCCCGCCGCTATTGGAGATCGGCGCGGGGCCGCCGCTTCTTCATCGAGTGGGACGAGCCGGATGAGAATGGTGAATTCCTGTGGAGGAGCTACGAGTACCGCCGGCTTTTCGCTGATGGCTCCATGATCGATTCCACTCGCCAGGCCGACGTGCTCTTCGGCTCGAACTACGGGGGCTTTGTAAAAGCGAATTCCTCCCGTACTCAGGCTGATCTCCTGGATCTCTTCTGGATGCAAGCTGCACGGCGAATGCTGGAGTGGGTGAGGACTGAAGGGGCGTAAGAATCGGCCTGGGTTAATTGCGATCTTCATTAGCCGCAAATGGCTGATGAAGATCCTCGGAAGGATATTTGCTTGGTATTCAGAAATCAAGTCGAGGTCGGTTGAATGAATCGGTATAGAGTTTATATTTTTCTCCTTTGTTTCTTTGGGATTAGTCTGGTCTGGCTGATTTTAAGCGGACAATATTATTTCTCCGATGGCCTTTTGTTGTTCTTTGGGTTGCTCGTTGAAGTGGTGGTCACTATCTGCTTAGTAATGTCAAATATCGAAAATTTGGAAATACGTTTAAACGATAACAAAATTATAATAGGGAATTGCTTCGGCAAGGTGTCGGTCTCCCTATCAGACGCCGTTTTGTCAGGAATTGAATTGAAGATCTGGATGCGGCGCTTTGTGGTTCATCTGAATGAAGAGAAGTTACCGATCTGGTACACGCGGGAAAATATTGCAGCTTTGAGACTCATATTCGCCTATCACAAGAGGGTTGATCTTGATGGAGAATTGACGAAGCTGATAAAGGGCGATTATCTGAATTTTCAGAAAAGAAAATTTCTATAATACAGGCATTGAAGAAGCGACAGCCTATTCGCTTGGCTCGTCTCCCAGACTTGAATGCTGATTGGCTGATCGTTTTTCATGGTCAGCACTGCTATAACATCCAGTCGTTATAGCTGTTGGGGATAAAGAATGAAGTTAATTTCAGACAATAGATTGGAGGGAAGATGCTAATGGACAGACGACAGTATAAGAAAATGAATATCTGCCCCTTCTGCGACTCGCTGTCAGGAGATGGTGACTGTAAGGATTATCCGGTAAAAGGACTACCCACTGAAATAACTTTGAAGTGGATTCCTGAGGATCAATATTGGACTGTTAAAGATAATATTCCAAATGTTTGTATATGCGCAGGTGGTTCAACTCCAGAAAAAGCATTAGAGAGGTATCTTGATTTATTAAGGTGGCAAGGCAAGGAAGAGGAAGAGAAAAAGACGCACATATCGATTGACATTAATTCATTGTGGAATATCTTTATTGAGTCATTTGATGGTTCTGAGTACACGGTGTGCTTAATGAATAGGAAGACCATTGAAATGAGAACAGTTACAAAATTAATATTGGGGGCGCAATAGCAAGTAGAAAAAATGCTTTACCGTAAATTTACAAGAAATGAGGTGACAGGCAATAATACAAATTGTACCCCTTCGATTTCCTACATATTACCCAATCGGTCGGTACCAGTAGCTTTGTTTCTGCTCCGGCTCGTCGAGATAGAAGAGCGATCCGAGCTTCGAATCGGTAATTCTGCAGCACTCCTTCAGCCAATTGCCGTGTTCATCATACTCCCGCATGAACGTTTGCTCTTCCTCCACCGTATCGCCGCTTAACCGCCGCTCTCTGATCGGCATGCCCTGCTCATCGGTATCCAAGAGTCATACGACTCTTTTAATGCCCGAGCCCGAGGTCGTCCACCGCTTTGTGATGATTCCTCGGTCATTGCGAAGGACTCGCCACGAATCGCCGTCTCCACGCAGGGCATGCTCATTCATATGCATTTCGATCCTGCCGTCGTCATCGAGGAAGTAGTAATCTCAGAGTTGAGGTCTTTCAGTTCTGTTGGTTGAGACTTCGGCGATGTAAACGGGCCAGCCATCCATGGTACTTTCCTGGTATTCCCAGCTTGTCCAGATTCCAGTCTCTAGATCCTGGTTCGTCTTCTTTGCCAGACAATTGGAAAGCCCGTATTCGTATTTCATAATTCGCCAAATCTTGCCGTAATCGAATATACGAGCTTCCCTCAAAGCTCCATCCTCGTCGTAGAACTCGACCAGCTCCGACATCCAGTCTCCGGATTCGGACCGGGCGAGAATCTCGGTATGTTCGATGGGGCCCCGGGCCCACAGCTCGCCCCAAAACTCTTCAGTGGCCCTGAGAAGAAGCGCACCGGGATTCAGCGATATGTCGGATTGAGTTGGTCGCATGAAATCTAGCTTGTCCTGCATAAGTGACATTATATGTCACCATTAAAGGTGTACGTTGCTTGCTGGGTTACATCAATCGAGTGCGGGGGAGGTCGCACTGGGCGTACTTAGTTTTGCGCGGGGTTCCGAGATGCGCGCACACAGAGCACGAATGCTGGCGAGGCGGAAGAATTCCGTATTGTAGGGATTGCTGTGAATTAGGCTCCAAATTATACTCGTGCTTAATCGCAAGGAGGAATGATGATTACAGCAGCTAATTGTTTGTCTACTTTTCCCTGTCACGATGGAGAAATTTGCGCCGAGAATGCAATCAGCAAGAGTTCGTCGCTTGTTGACTTTATTCAAATGATAGTTGAATGCTCAATTTGGTGTTGTCCTGAAATCAGGGCTGCGGTGTGCGAAGATAATAAGTTCCGTTATCGCTGTCTCGGTGAGAATAATGGTTGCTGGTATCCGTTTCACCAGAGGCCTGATGTTATGCCATCCGGATCTCAACACTGTACTCGTTGTGCGCAACCAATTATTCAAGATCCGAAAGGTAATATCAAAGCCCTTGTGGGATTCCGAACGGCTATTGGAATACCCCAATCAATGTACACTAGATATCAAAACTGGAATGTTTGTCACATTGTTGATCAAAGCAAAGCGCCTTGCGCATACGAACTCCATACAGAACTAGCAAACCTTGTAATGTTGCCTTCTGCTTTTCACGAATTTACACATATGAAAAAGATTCAGCCATATTTTATTTATAGATCGTATGAGCTTTATAAACCATATTCGATCACCGGGAGGGCTCCATTGAGTCCAGCGGGATACAACAGCATCGTCTGGCCCAAACCTATCTGTTTGGCTCCGATCGCTGTAAAAACTAGTATCGTACGTCGTAGTATCTAGGCCGCCTCTCACCCCTCCACCCTCACCCTAACCGGCATCGTCATAGCGACGCCGGTAAACAACGCTTCTCCGGCCACGAAGTTCGGAAGCTGTTCCAGGTCCACCTTGGAGATGCCTTCAACCGTATTCTCCACCTGCGCGATGTCCAAATTATTGATGAGACGGAAAATCGCCTGGCTGTTGCACTGGGCTAGGACGTCCTTGTCCACGTAGGCGGGGCGCTGGGTGGCGACCATGAGGCCCACTCGGAACTTGCGGCCCTCAGAGGCGATGACGCGCATCGCTCGCTTTGAGGGGACCGATTTGCCTTCTCCCTGGGGAGCGAAGTTCTGCGCTTCGTCGACGATAAAGAGCGTGTTGAAGGATTCGGTGCGCTTGGCTTGTTCGAAAACCTGAGACATAAGTTCTCCCACGACGGCCTGGCGCGTCTCCCGGTCGCTCGTCTGTCGAAGATCGAGGCAGTAGAGGCCGGGCTTCCTGAGCTGGGAAAGAAAGTCCAGACGTTCGAAGCGGATGCCGTTCCGCTCAATGGCGGCGATGACTTTCTCCACAGGAGTCTCCGCGGTGCCGTAGCCGTAACCCTTCAGGATCTTGTCGGAGAGGTCTTTCTGGACATTGCCGACTGCCGCGTCCCGGCGCTTGTCGTCGAATACGGTCTTGACCTGCGCTAACTTCTCCCGAGCTTTCTTGAAGTCCTTGGTGAATTCCTCGGGAACCCCCTCATCGTCGTCGGCGTCAAGGATTATCGCCACATACTTCATGACGTCCAGCCGCGCGTCGTCGGAAGCGGCTTCGGTGAGGAGTTTGATGAAGCTCTCTTGGCTCAGCTTCTTGGGATTGGAAAGGGCTTCGGTGATGCGCTTCTTGAGCTTGACGTCGGGCTTGAGGTCGAAGATTTCGGTGAAGTCCTCCAGGCTCTCCACGAGGGGCGTGTCGAAGTTGATCTTCTCTCCGTGACCGAGGTCCAGTTTCGTGAAGGGGAGGCCCGCCTTCGCGAGGTACTCTCCGTACTCGCCGTGGGTATCGACGATAACGATGCGGCCCTTCCAAGTGGCGTTGTTGTAGGGCACCAGGAAGTTAGCTAGGTAGCGCTTCATGAAGTGGGACTTCCCCGAACCGGTGGCCCCAAGGACGGCGCTGTGCATGGCCAGCATGGGCTCGGGAGAGAAGGACACGGCGATGTCGCGGTTGTCGCGGAGCGCGGCGTAGGGGGCGGCGCAGGAAGCCGGATCGAACATGGCGCGGAAGAGGGTGGGATCGGCCTCGTGCACCTCGCCGCCGACCGGCGGCGGAAGGGACGACGCCTCGTAGCTCAGAACGCCGTCGGCGCCGGCGACGATGGACCGGATCGCCTTCACTCGGGCTATCTCAAGCTGGGCGTCCACGTTCCCTGCAGAGGCTATCCCGTTGAGCGCGACGGGATTGATAGCGCCGTCCCCCCGCGGCGGTTTGGTGAGTCCGAACTGATCGAAGATGAACGGATTCCCAAAGATCGATTCCCGATCGGCTCCGAAGAAGTCCCTCCGGTATCTGAGGCTCCGCTCCACTTTGCCCAGGATGATGCGCTCGCCGACCTCCGTCTGGACGAACATGCCGGCGGGTAGTTCGCGCACTCCGATGGCGTAGAACCCGGAGTCCTCGGACTCGTTCGCCACAAAGCCGGCCAGAGAATCGTCAAGGGAGCTCGCTTTTTCCCACATCGAGTTGAAGCGGGCGATCGCCGCCTTCACCTCGTTCTTGGAAGTAGTCGCGATGCCCGCCTCGGGGTTGCGGCCTTCCCGCACTTCGTCGCCGAAGCCGCCGGAGGTCAGGTTGAAGGACCCGATCATGGCGTAGCCGGTCCCGACTATGTACATCTTGGCGTGGTGGTGCCGGGAGAAGCGGAGTTCTGCACCGATGCCCTTCTGTCGCAGTGAGTCGATGAAGCGGAAGAGGCCGATGTCGGAAATCTTTAGGTCCGTGGGACTCCCCACGCGGAGGAGGACCCGGAGTTTGATCTCTCCCGCCGCCATCGCCGCGACGACATCTTCCGGAAAGAGCTTGCGGAAGTACTCGGATTGTATCCATCCGGAGGCGATGAGTATCTCGCCCTTCTCTCCGGCGGCGGCATAGGCTGCGATCTTCTCCCTCAGCGGGGACAGGTTGTTTTCGTTTGAAAGGATATCCATGATGGGGCAATCATAGGGCGCCCCGCTCGGCGATTCAAGCGTCCGGAGCTTCTTTTGAGCGGTAGAATTCCGCCATGTCCGCCAGGAAGGTCTTCATTTCGGATACCGCGCTTTTTGGGGCCCGTATCCGCACCGCGCGCCCGAAGCGCAGGATGAAGCGGGCGAACTCTCCTTCGCTGTGCACCGTCAGGCCGAATACCGAGCGGTCGTCCTTCATCCGATGCTCTTGGCTCCGGTGGAGCGGCGCTTTCAGGAAATAGGCGGCCACCGATGGATTTGCCTCGAACTCGATCCTGCAGGTCAGACGCTGCTCGTGGCGTACCATGAGTCCCCAGGCGCTGTTTACGTAGTCCCGCAGCTCCTTGAGTTCCGAGAGGGGGAGGAAGTCCTTGGTCTTGAAGGCGCCTTCCATCTTGTCCGCCCCCAGGACGATGAGGTGCCCGTAGCCTGCGTCGTAGCAGACGAAGTAGGAGATCCCCGAGCGCAGAAAGAATTTGACCGGCACGCAGCGGTGGCGCTTGGTGTCCGCCTTCGCACGGTAGGGAATCTCAAGGTAATTGCCCGTCCGCATCGCTTCAAAGAGGGGCCGGATGATGGTTGCCGCCAGGACGCCGCCCGTCTCCACGGTATCCATGACCGCGGCAACCAGCTTCTCCGGCAGGGGCCGCGCGGGGCGTATCAGGGCGCCGATGGGGGAGGCCATCACCGCCGCCAGTCCCGTGTAGTCGTCCCGGTACTGCAGGGTTTCCAGGAAGTCGTTTCGGCAAAGCCGATATCCATCGGGTCCGCGCTCCAAGATCGGCATGGGGTCGAAGGCGAGCTCGATCTCGTTCATGTAGCGGAAGACCGTGCGCCGGTCCACCCCCAGCTTCCCGGCGACCTGGTCCGCGCTGCGCCACTGGACGGCGCTTAGATAGTCGAAGAGGGCGATCAGGTTATCCAGCTTCAGGCTCATGGCGATTCCTTTTGCGTGGTGACATTTTTTGTCATCAACGAGTTGTACCATGACTGTACGGAAGGAGGCAAGCGTTGGGAGAACGAGTCTTGAGGATTCAGACACCCGTGGAATTCCGTTCGGAAAAGGCTACCGACTCGGAGGATCCTTACGCTGAGATCGCGGCTTACTATCTGGACCGGATCTTGAGCAGGATCGACCTCTCCCCGGACTTCTTCGTTGCGGTGGTGAAGACCTTGGACGACAGCTTCCGCCGACGCCTGGCGGAGATTCTCTACCCCGGAACGCTTCCGGAGGACCTGCGGGAAGTGAGCGGACGAATCGACGCCGACGTCTTCGGCCGCCAGGTCCGGCGCGATTGGAACAACCGTATCGATCTCAAGAACGCTCCCAACGAAGACGGCTCATCCTTGGCGCCGATCGCCAAGGTGAAACTCCACGCGCTCGCCTCATTCCGGGCGTACTGGACGGGTAGGCCGCTTCGGGACCCCATCGCCGATCGGCGCGAACGCCTGGCGAAGGTGTTCGGTCTGAACGAACAGGAGATCGAGATCATTGCATTCCTCTGGTGCATGGCGCGGCTCCCCCTGATCAACGAACCGCTTTCCGATTTCCCGCTGCGGCTCTACCAGAGCGCCATGGCGTGTTGCGTCGGGGTCGACCACGTCACTCTCCGCGGCTTGCTCGCGCCCGACGGGAAGCTGCGCCGCATGGGGCTCGTCGACCACGATCCATATCCGCCGCCGCACTATGCCCTAAGCGGCGAGATCAGCAACTTCTTGGCCGATCCCGATAATTTCGACTCCTTCGTCATGCCGCTGGAGCGGCTCGGGGATTCGGTCGGACGCCGTATGTTTCCCCTGGAAAGCTACCCCGTTTCAACCCTCGCCCGCGGAATCCTGGACTCCCTGCTGCGGGGCGGGAGGGAGAGCGTGCTCCTCTACGGCGAACCGGGCACTGGAAAAACCAGCTTCGCCCTGGCTTTGGTCCAAGCGACGGGCCTCCCCGCTTTCTTTCTGAGCGCCGTCAAGAGCATGAACGACGCGCGGCCGAACATCGTCCTCCTGCAGATCGCCGCCCGAAGGGCAAAGGAGTGCCGGGCCGTCCTCATCGTCGACGAGGCCGACGGAGTCCTCAACACCGAATGGCGGGAGCGGGACCAGGCGGCCCACGGGAAGGCCTGGCTCGCCGAGTTCCTCGACTACCACAGCGGCGCTATCCTCTGGATCGCGAACGAGGTGGACGGACTGCACGAGGCGGTCAAGCGGCGCTTCGCCTACAGCCTTGAGTTCAAGGCTCCGGGAGAACGTCAGCGGAAGGTCGTGTGGGAGACGCTGACCCGGGAGTACGGTTTCAGTGGCGCTCTGGACGGGCAGGACCTGTCGGCCCTCTCTAAGCGCCACCGCGTCAGCGCCGGGGGCGTGGATGTGGCGCTCCGGGGCCTGCGCTCGGTGCTCGGCGCTCCCCAGACGGCGGCAAACAGGCCGGAACCCATGGGAATCCTCTCGGAGATACTGCGCAGCCACGAGACCCTTATGACGGGCGAACGGACGGAGCTAGTTCCGGCGCGTTCCGCCTCGGGCGGCAGGTACCTCGCGGAGGCGCTCAACGTGGACGTATCCCTGGAGGACCTGACCGCCTCGCTCGCGGAGGTAGCCCGGGCTGTGCGGGACCGCAAGGATAGCCGCGACGACCTCGGCGGGGAAGGGCGCACGGAGGAGGAAGAGCTCCTTGAGGCCAAGCTGCTCTTCTCAGGCGGTCCCGGCACGGGAAAGACCGCCTTCGCCCGCCATCTGACCGATTCGCTCGGATTGGACTTGGTTCAAAAACGGGCGTCGGACCTGCTCTCTCCCTTCGTCGGCATGACAGAGCACCTCATCGCCAAAGCCTTCCTAGAAGCCGAAGACGCAGGCGCCGTGCTTCTTCTGGACGAGGCGGACAGCTTGTTCATCGACCGGGGCCGGGCTGAGCGGAATTGGGAACGGAGCCAGACCAATGAACTCCTGACCCGGATGGAGGCCTTCTCAGGCATACTCATCTGCTGTACCAACCGTAGATCCGATTTCGATTCAGCCGCCATGCGCCGCTTCCAATGGAAGCTCTCCTTCAGCCCACCCCGGGCCGATCAGCGGGAAGCCCTGTACCGCCGGTACTTCTCCTCCCTCTGCGGCGAACCCGACCGCGAGGTCCTGGACGCCGTCGCCCGGCTCGACGGCCTCTGTCCGGGAGACTTCTCGGCTGTCCACAAGGCATTCGCGCCTTTGTCCGCCGCGCGAGGAGGCGCCTGCCGCACCCACACCGCGGTCCTGGAACGGCTACGGTCGGAGCTTTCCTACCGCGCCGAGCGGGAGCTTCCCCGGATCGGTTTCAAATGACCGGGCGCTGCGCTTCCTGCGGCAAATCGATCGACCCGGCGCACGACGGGCACTACAACTGTCCGCGCTGCGCCGACGCCGGGCCGCTCTACTGCCCAGCCTGCAGACCCCAGTCCGGGCGCTGTCCCCTCTGCGAGGAGAAGCTCCGTTTCAAGGAGGAATCCCTCACGAGGAAGGCCTTCTTCAACCCCGCAACTCGTGGGCTGCTTGGCTTCTAGCTCGGTATTCATCAACTTATGAAAAAACTGGCTTGCTGTTACATTTCTATGGGCATACTCTTTTTAAATAGGAGATAAAATGCTGTATACGGACAGTTCCTTCACGACGCTAGACGATTTTTTCGCAAACTTTGAGAAAATTCTCACTCAATCCATTAATAACCGTGAGCCCCGTTGTATTACGATCTGGGGTGACTATATGGGTAAGACTTTTCAAACCTGGAAAGTTTTGCAGAAAACGCTCGGTTACAAGGAAGACACTCCAAGGGTTATTGAACTATGCCCTCTGAATTTCTCACAAGATAATGATTATATACAGAAGAAGCTCATCTTGATGAAAGATGCGCCGTGCATAGTTTTTGATGCCGATGGGTTATTCGATAAAACCGTCAATGACTCCATGATTAGTTTCCTTTGTGGTGATGAGAGGGTCCTTATGCTGAAAGACGACATCTCCATCCCAAACAGGCAACCGCTTGCAGCGGGCAAATACAGGATCAACGCGCCGATAATCATCATATCAAGGACTGTCAATAAACAGCTTTGCGATAATACCATTTCCTTCGACTTCAATTTTGCCGCCGAGAAGTTATTTCAATATGCGCTTTCGCATATCGAAGATGTGTATCCCAATTATGGGATCGACACAGCAAAGAAGAAAGCGATCGTTGCCATGATAGTGATGGCGCACCAGAAGCAGCCGTTGCCCTGCGTGAACTATGCAACAATAAGGGATGCTTTCATTGCATATAAAAAGCACCTCAATACTAAGAGCGATGAGCAGACGTTTAGTCGAGACCTCAGTAAAAGTCTCTACAATCGTAAAGGATAATTAAATGGCCTTGTCTTTTCACGGAATCCTCAGTCGTCGGATTCGTGTCACGCGTGAGGCCAACTTCTTACTGCTCTCCGCCCTATTTCGCCCGATTGCTTCCATGTTCTATTGCCATCGGTACTTGCTCTTCATCACTATTATCCATTTTGAGGAGCAGTCGGCTGAGTTCTATAATGCTGTGCTTCAGATGTAGCGCTTGCTCCTTCTCACTCAACGATAAGAACGCCAGATCAAGACGCCTCACCGAGTAGATCTGCGCCTTAGCTGCCTCGCCGTATAGTAGCTCATAAGGGTCTACTTCAAGAGCATTGGCGATCTGGAGGAGCACGTCTGCTCTCGGGATGCGTAAGAATTTCCAAAAGCCTTGTAGGGTATTTATGTTCACACCTGATCGCTCGGCGAGTATCCCGCGGCTCCAGCCTCTTTTCTCTAATTCCCTAGACACATTCTTTGTAGATATTGATGCAAGCGTGTTATCTTCCATATCGACTCTCCCCCTCATGAGTAAGCTTTCTGCTGCCAGGTTGTTTGTCGTTTTGCTAGCAGCTTGTTAGCACAATTCCTTTATGGGTATATGTTTGGGATAGTATCAGTAAGTTAGCTAAAGGAAAAGTACAGGGCCCGTACATCCTCTGGATTCCTTCAAATTACTAGATTCGAACTAGAAGGTTTTCTATGTACTCCACCTAACTGGAACGAGACAAAATTCACGGGTACTCATAAGATGTTCATATATAAGAATATTAATATGTATAGAAGGAAAATAGAAAACAGCTGATCTACTGGTACAACTACCAGAAAACAGAGATTGACAATTGTCCAATCAGGGTATATACATATTTCTGTAGATCGTTAAGGAGTAAGGCTTTATTCGCACTCGTAATGCGTAGGTCCCGGGTTCGATTCCCGGTCTTGGCTGAAAAAACCGCCCCCAAAGGGCGGTTTTTTTATAGGCCAAGACTGGGAATCGAACGCCCCGGCGCGCCGATTCCGCCGTCGGTGTTAGCCGACTCGTTTATCGATACCTATCGGAACGCGGTCCGAAGGACCGCCGCGGTAGCGAGGGACGGCGGGCAGGATGCCCGCCGCCAGCGCCGGGGCGCGGCCCGGAGGCGGCCCGGCACGATGCCGGGCGCCGGAGGGGATTCCCGGTCTTGGCTGTAAAAAACCCGGACGTCGTGTCCGGGTTTTATTTTGCAGTTTCTCGGAGCGAAACTGCGCTCTTCGGGGCGGCGTCCCTGCCGCCGGGCCGGGGATCGCTTCCAATCATAATTCGCACGCGGGTTTGTTACACGGCAGCTATGCAACGTCCATAGAATACATAGTCGGCTTCCCCGTACGCGAAACCTGGTCCGCGGGGTATCAAACCCGCGGTCAATCCATGCCTTGCGGACCCAACATCCCCCGTAGCTTGCTGCGGGGGTGTTGATCGACTTTTCCCTTGACATCTAGGCCCGCGGTGTTATACTGCAGGTAGGTGTTACGTAACACCTACGCAATTTGCTGTACGGCTCGCCTTTCAGCAAGACCATAAAGGAGGAAGTGAATGAAGAGCGTGAAAGCCAAAGCACTGATAGCGGGGCTCGTGGTGGCCGCCCTGGCCGCGACGGTTTCCTGTTCCGGAGCCAAGAAGGAAGCCGCCGCCGCGCCCGCGACGGTCAACATGTTCCAGCTCAAGGTGGAGATCAAGGACGCCCTTGACGGCTACGCGGCCAAGTATTCGGCCGCCCACCCCGGCGTCACCGTCAAGGTGGAGACCCTCGGCGGCGGCGGCGACTACGGTGGGGCCCTCAAGGCCAAGTCCCAGGCCGGCCAGATGCCCGACATCTTCATGATCGAGGGCATGGGCGGCTACAACATCTGGAAGGACTACATCGCCGACCTCTCCGACCAGCCCTGGGTCAAGGATACCGACCTCGGCTTCAAGGTCGACGGAAAGGTCATGGGCTTCCCGGTGGCGATCGAAGGCTACGGCCTGGCGTACAATGCGGACATCCTGGCCAAGGCGGGCATCGATCCCGCGACGCTGACCACCCGCGCCGCCTACGAGAAGGCCTTCAAGCTGCTCGACTCCAAGAAGAAGGAACTGGGCATCGACGCCCCCGTGGCCATGGCGGCTTCCGTCGCCGGCGGCATGTGGTGGGTGGCGGGTCAGCACAACCTGGCGGCCTACTGGGGCGGCGGACTCGCGTTCGACGACACCAGCGTCATCCAGAAGGCCCTCAAGGGCCAGCTCGACGAAGCGCGCTTCGCGCAGTACGCCAAGTACGTCCAGCTCCTGTTCAAGTACGCCGACAAGAACATCCTGCTGAACGGCAGCTACGACAATCAGGTCGGCGCCTTCGCCCAGGGCAAGACCGCCTTCCTGCACCAGGACAACTGGGTGGATCCCAACATGAAGCAGCTCAACGTGACCTTCAAGATGGGCTACGCTCCCCACGCATTCCTGGACACCGAGCAGAAGGGCCTGTACCTCTTCGCCCCGAGCTGGTACTGCGTGAACGCCAAGAGCCCCAACGCCGAAGCCGCCAAGGCTTTCCTGGCCGCGATGGCCGGTACTCCCGAGGGCCACGATTACATGGTCAACCAGGCCGGCATGATCCCCGCCTTCAAGTCCGTCACCCTCAAGCCCGCCGGCCAGCTGAGCCAGGCGCTCATGGAAGCGAACGGCCGCGGCGGCAACTACGGCGTGTTCTTCGGCATGCTCCCCGACGGAGCCGGCCAGAACGTCTTCGGCCCCATCTATGACCTGTTCGCCCAGAACCCCGACAAGATCGACCAGTTCATCGCGGACATGAAGAAGGCCGTGGCGAACCTCCCCAACATGTAGTTTCCGCGCAAGCGGCGTCCTCCGGACGGGACCATTCCCGTCCGGGGGTTCTACTTCCTCCCCCCCAACAGGAGCAGGCTGGCATGAAGCAAAGCAGAGTAGTGAATATCGCCTTCGTCGCGCCCTGCGTGTTCGCCTTCACGATGGTCATCATCATTCCCTTCTTCTTCGGCCTCTACTACTCCTTGACCGACTGGAATGGGGTGAACAACAACGTCAATTTCGTGGGACTCCGCAACTTCCGGAATCTCTTCTCCGCTCCCGACTTCCTGTTTTCTTTCCTCATAACCGTAGGCTACACGGTGATCAACATCGTGCTCGTCAACGTCGTGAGCTTCGGCCTCTCCCTGATCGTCACCAGCAAGCTGCGGCTGCGCAACTTCTACCGGGCCGGCTTCTTCGTTCCCTACCTCATCGGCGGCATAGTCCTGGGCTACATCTGGCAGTTCATCCTCAACAGCATCGTCGTGGACGCCGGCAAAGCCCTTTCGATAGAATTCCTGCAGACCTCCTTCCTGAGCCTTCCCCGGGCGGTCATCTGGGCGATGGCGGCGGTGAACACCTGGCAGTACGCCGGCTACATCATGCTGATCTACGTGGCGGCCATCCAGAGCGTACCCGCTTCCATGATGGAGGCGGCGAGCGTTGACGGGGCGAGCTATCTGGAGCGGGTCTTCAAGATCCTCGTGCCCATGATGGCCAATGCCTTCACCATCTCGCTGTTCCTGACCCTGACGACGTCCTTCAAGCAGTTCGATATGAACCTGACCCTGACCAACGGCGGTCCGGCCACGCGCTTCATCGACGCGCCGGTCAAGGCGAGCCAGCTCCTGGCCATGAACATCTTCAACACCGCGACGGCCAACCGCATGGCCGAGGCCCAGGCCAAGGCGGTGGTCCTCTTCATCGCCCTGGTGGTGGTGGCGCTGGTGCAGGTATCGATAAACAAGAAGAAAGAGGTGGAGATGTGAGAACGACGCGGCGATCAATCGACCCCGGCCGCATCGCGCTGGAAGCGGCCACTATCCTGCTCTTCGTCCTGTTCATGATTCCCTTCGGCCTGGTGGTGCTCAATTCCGCCAAGACCTCCAAGGAGATCATCTTCAACGCCATAGCCCTGCCCTCCGATTGGGGGCAGCTGTGGACGAACATCACGCTCATCTTCACCAATCCCACGGTGGACTACCCCGGCGCCTTCGTGGACAGCGCGGTCATCACCGTCGTTTCCCTCGTCGTCATCGTGCTCTTCTCCTCGATGTGCGCCTGGGTGCTGGTCCGCAACGACGCGGTCTGGTCGTCGGTGCTCTTCATGGCCTTCGTCGCCGCGATGGTCATCCCCTTCCAGGTGCTCATGTATCCCCTGGTGCGCTGGATGCGGATCCTCGGCGGCTTCTTCCACCTGCAGCTCCTCGGGACCGTGCCGGGGATCGTGTTCGCCTACCTGGGCTTCGGCTGCCCGCTCTCCATCTTCGTATTCCACGGCTTCATCAAGAACATCCCCTACGAGCTGGAGGAATCGGCGACGATCGACGGCTGCTCCCGGGGCCGCACCTTCTTCGAGATCGTGTTCCCCCTCCTGCAGCCCATCATCGTGACGGTCCTGATCCTGAACGGCATCTGGATCTGGAACGACTACCTCCTGCCCCTGCTCGTCCTCGGCTCCAACGGCATCGTCCAGACCATCCCCATCGCGGTCACCGCCTTCGCCGGAGCCTACCTCAAGCAGTGGGACCTGATCCTGACGTCCACCTTCATCGCCATGCTCCCCGTGATCGTCCTGTACCTGTTCGCGCAGCGCTACATCATCAAGGGCATGGTCGAAGGATCGATAAAATAACGCGCATCTTTTTGGAGGAACTATGAAGATCGT
>JADHEF010001403.1_pt1 | contig 15030 bp, 10 predicted proteins | sample 8952391 | NCBI WGS metagenome assembly JADHEF01 (sample SAMN16124439, study PRJNA663245) | bioreactor sludge metagenome | isolation source: sludge (nitrite) | place: India:Bengaluru | collected 2019-02-28
TGGGCAACAACAAAGTCGAAATTAGCTGTCAGACATCTAGGCGAACAATACTTAAGCTGATCCTTGTATTCTTTCAGGGTTTCTGTCAGAAGCCTCTTGTTTTCTTTTGTTATAACAAATTCCTTGATATTTCCGCTGCTGTCACGAACTACAGTCGCATAGTCCGAGTTTTTACCCCAAAGCCTGCCGCTGATCTCGTCATTAATCTGGTAAGCTCCGGACATCATGGCAAGTCCATAAATATCATAATCAAGAGCTTTACCCATCAGTTTATCGCCTTTTTTCCTTGTAAAGAATTCGCCCTGATCACTCAGCTCCTTATTTGTTTTTGCCGGTTTAAGCTCATACCCATATTTTTTCTTAAAATTATCTTTTTCCAGCTGATTATCAAATACATCCTGCCTGATAAACATTGCAACATGATAAGTATAAAATGGCATAACCATCTGATCGCCGTAAGCCTGACCGCAAACCAGGATTGAAGGAGAAAAGTTTTTTAAATCTGCTTCAAATCCCTCTACTCCCCAGGGATCATACTTTTTTGCAAGATCTTTAAGCTTGTATAGATAATCAGACCATTCTACTGTCCAGGCAGTTTCTACATACACAACATCGTAATATCCTGTTCCGCCTAACAATTCCACGTTTTCTTTGGAATAGACAACAGGGGAAGCTACTCTTTCGACATTAACCTCTACACCTGTCTTCTTTGAAAAATCCTTGATATAAGCAATAACCTTATCCCATGCTTCACCTGTTTCCACAGCCATTGTAATAGTTTTTTTATTTTTAATTTCCGGAATATCCTTGAGTCCAAACAGTGTCGGTATCGGCTGTGTTGACCTTGCAACAGTTGACTCTTCCGCCGTTTTGGTTTCCGTATTACCGCCGGCAAATACTGTGCAAGCAACGATTAAAATCATGAATGACAAAAAAAGCACTCGTTTCATCACTAAACCCTCCTCTTATTTTTATCCCATTATTTCGCCTGCTTATCTTATAGAACAGACAAATATAAAATAGGCTATTCAGCAAATTGAAGAACAAACTATTGAAGATAAGTGAATTATAACACCACAACTTCAGTTGTCAAGCTTTATTTGTTAATATATACGAACAATTTATATACTATAAAAACACATTAACTACCATAATGCTATATTTGAAGTTATTTCAAACATTTTAAGAGATTTTACTCAACCTAAATTGTTTATATGCACATTTTAAAAATCTTACGGGTCTTTTACTAATTGCTTATTGTGCTATTCAAATATTTATTAGGCATTTTATACCACTAATTGTACCTTTAAAATGTTTATATATGTATTATCCTTGCCTTGTTTTTTATTTCCCTTTATATTCTCTGACTTCTCCATTTCTGTATCCAATAAATACCCTGGATTTTTTAACTGCAAACAGACCATTCTCAATAACGCCGGGAATTGTATTGAATTTTTTTTCATATTCTTCAGGATCAATTGGAGACGAAAATTTAATGTCAAGAATAATATTGCCATTATCAGTTATGACCGCACCCATTTTTCTTAAAGCCCGCCTTATTTCTACAGTTGCAGACATTTTTTCAAGTGCATGCATTACGGACACCCTGGCCATCGGCATAACCTCAAGCGGTATGGGAAAAGAGATACCCAGCTCATCTACAAGCTTTGTTTCATCAGCAATTATTATAAATTCATCTGCAGCGTAATCGACAATCTTTTCCTGTGTAAGGCATCCGCCACCGCCTTTGGTCAGATTAAGTTTTATGTCTACCTCATCAGGTCCATCAATAGCCAGGTCAAGCCTTCCATCAATTATTGGATCGTTTAACGAAGTAATGGGAATACCTAGTTCATGACAGACAAATTCAGTCTGGGTACTTGTTGTAACACCGATTATATTTGAAAGTTTTTTTTCCTTTAAAAGCTGACCTATATAACGCACAGCATATTCTGACGTCGTGCCGCTACCAAGTCCAAGTTTCATCCCACTGCGTACATATTGATCTACCACTGTCCTGGCAACCAGGACTTTCATTTGTTGTTGAGTCAAAGCATCCTCCTGATATAAAATTATTTTCAATATAGTTTTTCAAATTCAGCCAAACCATCAAACGCCGGCTTCAAGCTGCTGTATAAGCTGTTATATATTCGATAAAGGTGCTGATATCTTTTTTCCATTTTCTTGTCAGGCGTTGTTTCATTCTCGGTCTTCATCATCTCAACACCCTGTTTAAAGGAATCCCATATCCCAGTACCAACTGCGGCTACCATTGCTGCCCCGTAAGCTGCACCTTCCCTGCTTCCGTTGACTGTTATTACCTTTTTCTGAAATACATCAGCGTGTATCTGTCTCCACAATTGAGATTGTGAACCACCGCCTGATGTGCTTATTTTATCAAAATTCATATTCAGTTTTTTAATAAGTAAATTAATATCCCAGAGACTGAATATAACGCCCTCCATAACACTCCTTATCAACTCTGCCCTGGTTGTACTATAACTCAAGCCTGTAAAGGCCGCTTTGAGGTTTGGATCAGCATATGGGCAGCGTTCACCGCCCAGATACGGTAGAAAAATCAAACCGCCTGACCCGGCTGCTGCATGACTTGCCTCCTCAGTTAAGATTTCGTAATCATTTTTTTCAAGCGTCTCAGCCACGATTTTTTCAACCTGACAAAACCTGTCCCTCAGCCATCTCAAAGAAGAACCTGCGGATAACGTAACACCCATTAAATGCCACGTATCAGGAATTACATTACAAAAAATCTGAAGCTTTCCTCCGAGGTTTTCCTGATATTTTTCAAGTGTTGTTGAAATTATTCCCGCAGTGCCGATAGTCGTCATCAGGTCTTTATCCGATACTACACCGGAACCCAATGTCTGGATTACGGCATCTCCTCCGCCTCCCGGAACAGGAGTATCAAAAGGGAGACCAAGCTCCGAACAAATATTCCTATTTACACATCCAGTAATTTCCGTGGATTCATAAACCTCAGGTGCTAATTTAAAAGAAATTCCCAGAACAGAAAAAAGCTCTTTTGCCCATTCTCGTCTGCTTACGTTAAAAAGCCCTGTGCCTGATGCATCAGAAACGTCAGTGGCGCAAATTCCAGTCAGTTTAAACCTGATATAATCTTTCGGGTTAAGAAAACAGGATGCCTGATTATAAATTTCAGGTTCATATTTTTTTATCCAGAGAATTTTACCCCCAGTATAACCAGGAAGCATAGGATTATTTGTTATTTCAAGAAGCTTGCCAAATCCTCCGACTTTTTTGTAAACTTCTTCACACTGCTCAGCTGTTCTCTGGTCATTCCACAATATACTGCGGCGCAGTATATTTCCATTTTTATCCAAAAGCACAAGACCATGCATCTGTCCGGTAAGACCGATTCCTTTTACCCTCTTTGCATAATTGTTATTGCGACCCAGCACTTTTTTCATGGAGAGCAATACGGCGTTCCACCAGTCTTCCGGTTCCTGTTCAGACCAGCCATTTCTTTCAATATATAGAGGATAACTTTCTACTGCTTTTTCAACAACATTACCTGAAGAATCAATCAAAACTGTTTTACACCCGCTTGTTCCAATATCTATTCCCAGAAGCAAGGGATTATCAGCCATAAATATCTCCTTTTCTAATTATCGCCGCGCATGAAATATTTAATACGAACATGCTTAGTATGAAGGTATTCCATCATGCCGGCTTTTGCATGCTCATACCCTGAACCGCTTGCCTTAAATCCGCCGTATGGGGCGTTTATTACACCGGCATCGGGATTATTTACAGCTACATTTCCCATTTCAAGCTCTCTTGAAAATCGGTCAACCTCATGGAGATTGTCAGTAAAAACATAGGCAGCAAGTCCATAATTTGTTCCATTGGCAAGATTTATTGCTTCATCAATCGTGTCATACGGCATAACTCCAACAGCAGGTCCGAATGTTTCCTCCTGCATTATCTTCATCGCATGGGTTGTTTCAGCAAGAATGGTAGGCATAAAGAAATATCCTTTTACAAACTCTTTCCCTTCGGGTTTTTTCCCTCCCCAGCAGAGCCGTGCCCCTTTTAATAAAGCATCGCTAATGTGTTCTTTGGTTTTTTCCAGTCCGGCAAGCGTCGCCATAGGTCCCACATCAGCCTTGGGATTTTGTATACCATCGCCAATTACAAGTTTTGAAGTCAGATTCACAAATTTTTCCAGAAATTCATTATAAACAGGCCGCTCAACATAAATTCTGTTTATCGCTATACATATCTGCCCGTTATTCCTGAAACTGCGGCGTGTAGCAGCTTTTGCAGCTTCATGAAGATTGGCATTTTTTGTAACAATGAGAGGACATTGTCCTCCAAGTTCAAGAGATACTTTCTTCATTACATTTCCGCACATAGCAGCAATTTCTTTTCCGGCTCTTGTAGAACCAGTAAATGCAATCTTTTTGATTTTAGGATTATTTATCAGCTCCGGGCCTATCCGGGTGCCACGCCCAAAAATCAGATTAATTATACCTGATGGCGCCCCGGCATCAGCAATGCATTCTACAAAACCAGCCGGAGAAAGCGGCGTCTCTGAAGGAGGTTTTATTACCATAGAACAGCCACTGCTTAATGCTGCACCTATTTTCCATGCAATAAGTTCTATAGGATAATTCCATGGAGAAATTGCAGCCGCAACTCCAATTGGTTCATATACTGCGAAACTGGTTGTAGATGGGTCAAATCCTGGAATTACATCTCCATGGATGCGTTTAGCTTCTTCCCCGTAAAAATGCAGTATTTCAGCGCCCTTTATGACTTCTCCTCTTGCCTCAGAAAGTGGCTTTCCCTGTTCTATGGTCATCAGGTGAGCAAGCCTGTCAGCACGTTCCCTGATAATTCCGGATGCCTTGAAAAGCAATTCCGCCCTTGTCTCCGGAGATGTTTTTGACCATTTTTTAAAAGCCTCATAAGCACTATCAACTGCTTCATTCACGTCAGCAGTATCAGATTCTGAAACCTTGCCAATAGGTTCAAGAGTAGACGGGTTAATAACTTCAATGCTTTTATTATTCCGGTTTTCACGCCATTTACCATTTATAAACATGCAATATTGATTTTCTTTTTTATCAGGAATAATTTCTTTCATTTTTTTCCTCTCAAATAATTGTTTCCATTTAGAAAAAATAAATAATATTGGGCCACCACCATAAGAACATTTTTTGTTCTTATAAACAATTAACAAACTTTTAAACCACTATAAACCCCATTTTTGTTCGTGTCAATTGATTTAATTATCTATAACTACTTTTAAAAGCACATTATATCTATTTTATTTGTGTTATTAATCCATTTTATTATATAAAAGTTGCGTTAATGTATTATTTACAGAATTTTTTTGGTTTTTATGATTGTTTTATTGTTATTTATATCGCTAATAATTCAATTATTTTGGTTTGTATTGCAAATTGTCACATTGTTGTTTATAATTACATACCATGTTAGTGAGGGCATAAATGTCTAAAAAAGATAAACGGATGAAACAGATTGTTGAAATGCTTCAAAGAGAAGGAGAAGTTAGTGTAAAAGCACTTTCGGATAAACTTTTAACATCTGAAATGACTATTAGAAGATATCTGGATGATCTTGAAGATAATGGCCTCATAAAAAGAATTCATGGCGGAGCCATACCTGTTTCATCTTTTAATATCACAGAAGGTAACAAATACCTTATTGGTAATGAAATCTCAAAAAATGTAAATTTAAAAAGCGCAATTGGTTATCGCGCAGCAGCAATGATTGAAGAAAATGAGACGGTTGGATTTGACATTGGAACAACAGTGCCATTGATCGCAAAATATATTCCAGGTGATAAAAAAATTAGTGCCGTATGTGTTACTTTCAAATGTGCATACGAACTTTATAATAAAAAAAATGCGAACATAATACTTCCGGGCGGTTATCTTGACCGTGATTCTGATGTCTTTTATTCAGAAGAAGGAGTTTCTTTTCTTGGCAAAATTCGAACAGATAAAGTTTTTATCTCTGCAGCAGGTATTGAGAAAAAACTAGGATTGACCTGCTACAACAACTTGCATGTAACAATAAAAAATATATTAATGAGTTCAAGCAAAGAAGTTATCTTAGTAGCAGATTCCAGCAAGTTCGGTCTGGTAAGCCCGGCTCATTTTGGAGATCTTTCAGCTATTGATACTATTATTACAGATAATAATCTTTCCATGGAATATAGAGAGACGATTAAAAGCCTTAATATTAACCTGATCATTGTAAATGACCCTGTAAAATGATTTGTATTAATGGCTGCTCCACATCATACTAAACTACTTAACTTCTGATGCTTTCTTCTTCAAAAATGCCATACCCTAAAATATATATTTTCATCACAATGCTGTTTTAGCCTCATTTATTCTGCAGAATCCATAATAAGCAAGGCTTTATATTTTATTGGCTTTTCTCCCTGAAATTGTACTAAGGCGTATATAAGTTCTCGAATCATACAAGATGTTTTTAAAAAGAATAGTAAAAACCAGATATTAAAAACAAATAATAGTTTGCTTTAAGCATTATATGCAAAATTCTGTCCTTCCTATATTAATCCTGATAGTTGCAGACTTATGCCGTGTAATCCATGATACCTGTTCTGCTCCAGGGTCTTTTCCAATACTATCCGTAATTTTCTTATAGATTTTTTATTATACAAAGGACAGAAACTCCCTTATCTTCTTAACGCTCTTAAATCTTAATTGTTTCATATCAAGTATTTGTCTATTTGTATCTGTGCCAACAGTTGTGATATCACTTCATAGTAATAATAGGCATAAATGCAAAAAAGAAATTGTTGATTAAACATTTTTGTGATAGTAATATACTTAAGATAATGCGGGGGTGTAGCTCAGTTGGCTAGAGCGCTTGAATGGCATTCAAGAGGCCGCGGGTTCAATTCCCACCACCTCCAAAAATAAAATGGGTGATAACAAGTACAGAGACATGTCAAACAACAGCTCAAACGATATTGATCCCGAAATCGCGGACCTGATAGGGGTTGAGGACAGTAAGCCTTCTGACAGCCCTGCCTTTATGGATCTTTTCTCGGATGAGAAGACAGAAGAAGAGCAGTTTGCCCCTGGTGATGACACAATCAAGGAAAAGTTCACGGAAATCAGGCGCTTTGAAGATGACCCCAAACCGTACTTTGTGGACAAGGACTACTACAAGACTGCGCTTTCAGGCGAGGGTGCCGCGGCCCAGAAGATTCATTCACTGCTTTCGGATTTCCTGAAAGCGGAAAACCCCAAAGACAAAACAATGCTCAGGGAAAGGCTGATTGTAGCATATGGCGAGCTTGCCGCTTCCATAGCGGGAAAAGCAGGAGGGACACTTCCGATCCCCAAAAAAATGCTGCTCCGCTTCGGCGTAGTCCTGCCCACCCTTATCAACAAGGAACAGAGGCTTGTTCTTTCAAAAATAATAATGGAAAACGATACAGGAGAACCTGTATTTTATGTTGATGAATGGCTCGCAAAAATCGGTACCGGAGAGATTTCACCCTCAGTTGTTGATGAGACAAAAAAAGGCAAGGGCAATCAGGGGAAAAAAACCAACATCAATCTTGAAAAAGAGCGCGGCCACAGGGATTCTGTTTTTGCCCTCATGAAGACCAAGGCATCAGCCATTTCAGATATTGAAAACTCATTTGCGGAAAAAACAGCCTTTATAAGGAAACATACCCCGCTTGTAAAATACGGCAATATTGCCGGATCCTACTCCCCTGAGCAGAGGTCTGCCATCAACGAGATGCAGGAACTCGCGCGCAGGCTTCTCCAGTATGACAAGGAACTTTCATCAGCAATTGAAAGCATGGATGTTGCCGTGGAGAAGGTAAGGGAACTTGAGCAAAAGGCAAAAGAGGAAGGGCAGGAAACATCTGTGGATTCGCATGTCCTTGTTGAAGAATACATGACTGTCAAACAGATGGCCAAGATGAGCGTGGGAAGAAAAGGGAACCATTTTCCAATACTGATGCAGCAGTACATGAAGGCAAATATCAGGGAACTGGCTACACGCGAGAATATAATCGCGACAATGGCTGAGATTGAAAAGATAGACCCGGGACTGTTCAAAAGGACATTTAAACGGCAGACAAACAGGATTGTCCCTTACGTAATGGTACTGCCGTGCTACGGAGAGTTTGGCGTATGCTGGGAACCTTTTGAAAAATTCAACAGGGCAACCAGCAGGGGAAGAATAGGAATCCCCCTTTACCCAAAAGACCTGAAAACAGCAGTAATCTATGCCCTCGGCGATTTAAGGTGGCAGGTGGCAAAGGAAACAGCATCATACTACTGGATGGAGGAAGGGCTTACCGGCTGGTACTACCAGTGGTTTACCGACCAGAAAAGAAGAGGTGATGTAAAAGAATCCTTTATCGCGGACTATTATCTCTGGCTGACAAAAGAAGCTGACGGCATGCAGAAACTGGACAAGGATGTGCGCGGCGTTTTCTGGAGGAACATACCATTCCCGCAGGAACTCAAGGAAAAACTCAGGAACAGGGGATTTGTATACAACGAACTTTATAAAAAAGACGTGAACATCTCAATGTCTGACGGCTATTGATATTCAAGCAAGTCAGCAATCAGCGGAAGAAAAGCATTCCGCTCTGTCTTCAGCAATTACAGCATAATACAGGGCAATCAGCCATCAGCCTTTTTGGCAAACACCATTGTCAGAAAGAGAAGAATGCCGAAAACAACGATTGAGGAATCAGCCACATTGAAGGTCGGCCATCTTTCAAGGCCGAAAATACCGTAAAATTTTACGTCAATAAAATCCACAACCCCGTCCGGCCTGAAAAACCTGTCAATAAGATTGCCGAAGCCTCCTCCAAGTATTCCGGCAAGAGACCAGCGCTGGAACAATGATATTTCATCAGTTTTTAAAATGTAGATGACAAGAAGAATCAGGATAACAAGGGGAAGAAATGAAAACAGGACAGTCCTGAACCCTTCAGGCAGGTCATGGCCAAGGCTGAACGCTATAGCCCTGTTCCTGACATGGATTATCCGGAGGAAGCTGTTAAAAAAAGAATATTTTATTGTATAGGGATCAATCTTTGACACAACCAGAAATTTGGTTATCTGGTCAATTATAATAACAAAAAAAGTAAGACTGAAAGGCATAATCTTTCTCATCAGCTTCATTGCAATTCCCCAGGCCGCAGATTTTCCGGTTCTATAAACCGGTCGGGATATCAAGAAAACAGGTATCAAGTGAGAGCTTTTCCCTGACTGCCTTCTCCACGTTTTTTACCCCGAAAGTTTCAGTGAGATAATGGCCGGCAGAAATCACGTTTATCCCTGCCTCAAGGCACTCGTGATAGATCTGGTGCGTTATCTCACCCGTTATATAAAGGTCAAGCCCCTCGCCAATGGCCTGCTCCACTTCCCTGCATGCGCTTCCGGTAATTACACCTGCGCTTCTGTTTTTCTCAGGGCCGAAGGCAAGAACAGAAAGGAGTTCATCTTCCCGGAAGCCAAGACTTCTTATTACCTCGCCACAGCTTTTAGGCTCCCTGAAAATCCCTTTAAAGCCTATCTTCATTCCGTGATATTCCCCGAACGGCTCGGTATCCGCAAGCCCTGCCTTTATCGCTGCCGTAATATTGTTGCCAAGTGTCTTATCCATATCCAGCGGAAGGTGTACCGCGTAAAGCGCTAAATTATTTTCGATCAGAAAGGAAATCCGCCTGAAATAATCACCGGAAAGAGCCTTCTCGTTTCCCCAGAATATCCCGTGATGGACAAAAAGCATGTCTGCCCCGCTCATTGAAGCCCTTTTGAATGATTCAAATGAGGCGTCAACCGCAAACGCTATTTTTGTTACAGTACCGGATTTATTTGAAACCTGGAGCCCGTTTATCGCCTTGTCCGTCTTTTTTAATTCATCGATCGGGAGAATTGATCTGAAAAAGCTGTCAACATCTCTTATATCCATTAAAATGGATTATATATTTTTATATCATCCTTGACAACAAACAGTTACTCTACAATATTATTCTTTTATGAACATACACAGAAATCTTGATCCTTCCGAGCTTGAGTACAGCACGCCTCTCGGGGTGATAGCTGATTTAAGAAAATCCCCTGTACCGACATTCATAGCGGGGCAGAAAAGGGCTACTGAAGCCCTTATGTTCGGGACAAGGCTTAGAAAGAATGGTTATAACATATTTGTAACCGGCGACACAGGAACAGGAAGGCATACCGCAATCCGGAAGATACTGGAAAATTTTAAAAACGACGCATCGCTTAAGGATATAGTCTGTGTATTTAATTTCACAAACCCGGAAAACCCTGGAATACTCTATCTCCCCCGCGGGAGGGCGGCAGGATTCAAAAAAAGCCTTGGAAACCTGATGACAGCGCTCAGGAAAAGGATAAGAAGCAGAATTGAAAGCGAAAGCTTTAAAAAGCAGCGTAACGCGATAATGAAGTCAAATGAGGACACTGAAAAGGAGCTGCTTGTTAAATTCGAGACAAACCTGAAAAAGGGGGGGTTCCTTCTTGTAAATTCCACAACAGAAGATAATGAGATGATTTCTGATATCGTCCCTCTCATGGAAGGGAAACCGGTCGATTTTGATGAGATTGAAGAGCTGGTAAAAAAAGGAAAGCTTGCCCGCAAGGAAGAGGAAAAGATCAGAAACGACTATTTCAGGCACCTTGACGATCTTCAGGAGATGCTCCGGAACATGCAGCATAACAGGATCGAGATGGAGAACAAGCTGATTGATACTGAAAAAAAGTTTGTTGAGCCTGTCATAAAATCAGAGATTGAATACCTTATGACGGATTTCCCTCAAAACGATGTGAAAAAATATCTTACCGAGCTTAAAAAGGATATCCTTGAAAGGCTCTATCTCTTTATCGATGAAGAAGAAGCAGATGACGGAGATGAAGAGGCTGATGAAGCAGAAAACTTCATTGAGGGCGAAGAGGAGCGATATCAGGTCAATATTCTTGTAGACAATTCCAGGGTAAAACAGGCGCCTGTCATCTTCGAAACATATCCAACATTCTCAAACCTGTTCGGGACAATAGAAAACAGGATAGAGCACAATGTAGAGCTTAGAAGCAATTTCATGATGATAAAGGCAGGTTCTGTAATAAAGGCATCAGGAGGGTTTCTGATAATAAACGCGGAAGACCTTTTCCAGGAAGAGTCGGCATGGGAGCACCTTAAAAGGGCCTTAAAAAGCGGAGAGGTACAGATACAGCAGCCGATATCGCCTTTCAATCCTTCCGGCGGTTTTTTAAAGCCCCAGCCTGTTAAGATAGAAACAAAAATCATAATAATAGGAAATGAAAGCATATATGATGTGCTTTACAACAGTGATGATGAATTCGAGAAATTCTTCAAGGTAATTGCGGAATTCGACAGCGAAATGGATATCAATGAGGAGAGCACAAGACAGTATATCAGCTTTATTGATGAGCATATAAAAAAGAAAAACATAAGACAGATTACAGACTCCGGGATACAGGCCGTCCTTGACTACGGAATAAGGATGACAGGACACAGAAAACGGTACTCAACCAGGTTCTCAAAAATAGTTGATATACTTGTGGAATCAGATTACTGGGCAGGAGAAACAGGGAAACCAACCATCGAAAGGGCTGATGTTGAAACTGCTGTCTCAAAACGGGATTACATGAACAGCCTTCCGGAGGAAAAGCTGACATCAATGATGGAGGAAGGGACAATCAGGATAGAAGTCACAGGCAAAAAAACAGGCATTGTGAATGGCCTGGCTGTGTATGACCGTGGCTTCTATACCTTCGGCAGGCCGTTTCTTGTTTCAGCCACGGTTGCCCCGGGCGATGAGGGAATAATCAACATTGAGAGGGAAGCAGGGCTTTCGGGTGAAATTTACAACAAGGGAGTCATGATAATCGAAGGCTTTCTGCGCTCGGTCTACGGAAAAAACTTTCCCCTTTCCATGTTCGCGAGCATCTGCTTCGAGCAGTCATACGGCGAAATCGAGGGAGACTCAGCGTCATCGACAGAGATTTACGCGCTGCTTTCAGCAATAGCAGGAATCCCGGTCAGGCAGGATATCGCAGTAACAGGATCAGTCAATCAGCTAGGCCAGATACAGCCGATCGGCGGCGTCAATGAGAAAATAGAGGGATTTTACTCAATATGCGAAAGGTTCGGGCTTACTGGTTCACACGGCGTTATCATCCCGGAAACCAACGTTAAAAACCTTGTGCTTGGAAAAGCGGTAATTGACGCGGTAAAAACCGGAAAGTTCTCGATCTATCCAATAAGCCACATAAACGAGGGAATAAGCATTCTTTCAGGAATGAATGCTGGCGAGGCAAACAGAAAAGGCTCCTTCCCTCCTGGCACTTTCAACCATGTTGTGGAGAAGAAACTGAAGGAACTCTGCAGGAAAGGCGGTTCCCGCCGCTGAAAAGCCCTGAAAATCAGGGCAAAGCAGAAGCCCCATTATGCTGATAAAAGAAATCTGCTTACTCAGACCTGTGAATCTTGATCATACATTTGATTGACAGATGGAAAAGTTAAATACTATACTCAAATAGAAGTTTTAAAACAGTTTATCAAGCGGTTGCTGTAATTAAAAGTGATACGCAGCAATCCAGGCAGGAGAAAAATGTCAGTCAATATCGATGTGCCGAAGATACAGAAAGCAGCACGCAATTCTTTACCTTTAACCATAAAGACACATAAAATCAATCACGATACAGAAGAATACCTTGAACAGATACTTGATGTTTTCTTGTCTGAATTCGGGCAGAAAGACCTGCTGCCGCAGGTTTCCTACTGCATGAGGGAGCTTGCGGTAAACGCAAACAAGGCGAATACCAAGCGGGTTTTCTTCATGGAAAAAAACCTTGATATTGAAAACGAAAAGGATTATCAGGAAGGGATGAGTTCCTTCAAGGTAGAGACTCTGGAGAACATAGAGCACTATTTTGACAAACAGAAAGACGCAGGGCTTTACATAAAGGTCATTTTTCACGCATCACAGGGATCGCTCAATGTTTCCATACGGAACAATGTAAAGATCTCAAAAAAAGAGCAGATGAGGGTTTACGACAAGATAGCCAGGTCCCGGGCATTCAATTCACTTGAAGAGGCAATGTCGGCAGTGCTTGACAGTTCAGAAGGGGCCGGGCTTGGGCTTGTAATCCTTGTCCTCATGCTCAAGAGGCTCGGCCTTAACGAAGAAGCTTTTGACATTGATGTAGACGGGGACGAAACAGTCGCCCAGCTTGTAATCCCGTTCTCCGCCGTGCACAAGGAAAACCTGCATGTGCTTTCACATGAAATAGTCAAGGAAATCAACGAACTTCCGCAGTTTCCTGAAAACATTGTACAGGTTCAGAAAATGATTGACGACCCGGAATCTGAAATAACAGATATCGCAAAACACATAGCCATGGACATAAGCCTTACGGCAGACCTCCTTAAAATCGTCAACTCTGCTCAGTACATGCTTCCCAAAAAGGTAGATAACATAACTGAAGCTGTAAAACTGGTAGGGCTCAGGGGGCTTAAAAACCTTCTTTATTCCTATGGTACGCAAAAGATATTAAAATCAGGCCTCAAGGAACACTGGGAACACGCCAACAGGACTGCATATTATGCCTATGTGCTTGCGAAAAACTATATCAGGAAAAAGGAGATTCTTGATGATGTCTACATTGGGGGGATCCTCCATGACATTGGCAAGATTGTGTTCTTTAACGCTCACCCCAAGATGCTGGAAAAAATTTCAGCACTGTGCAAAAAAAGGGAAATGGGAAGGGATATTTTTGAGGACCTTTCCGCAGGCCTGAACCACGCCGAAATCGGGGCGCTTATCGCTGAAAAATGGAACTTCCCGGAAGAGCTCATAGAGTCAATAAAGTATCACCATGAACCTGAGGCAGCCCCGCCTGAGAGAAGGGATATAGTTGAAACAATCTACCTCGCGAATTCGATAGCAAATTTTGAGGAAGGCGGGATTGTTTTTGAGCAGATATCAAAGGATATTCTCAAAAAGTTCGGGATATCAACAGAGGAGCAGCTCAACCTTATCTTAAGCAAGCTTACCGAGGCATTTGAGAGGGAAACAGCCATAAACTCCGGCGAGAACAAGCAGCGCTAGAGCTGACCTCTTTCTCTGATGCTGTTTACCCAGCAGTACGAGAGTATGCCGAAAGCAACCCCCACATTGATTGAACCCTTAATTCCATAAAGCGGTATGCTGACAATACCGGTGACTGCCTTTACAGCATCGGGGCTTATGCCGCTCTCCTCGGATCCGATTATTACAGTCCCTCTTTCGGGAAAATGAAAATCACCTATTGCAGTCCCTCCTGTCTCAAGCGCGAAGAGCGGCCCCGGGAGATCTGCGACAGAAGCTTTCTTCCAGTTTACAAGGGAGGTTGTACCCATTGAGCTTCTGAGCGCCCTTGAGTGACCGGGATCAGGGGTAGAGCCTGAAATAAATACATTTTCGTAACAGAACGATTCAGCAGTCCTGAAAACCGATCCTACATTGAACGGAGAGCGGAGGTCATCGAGAAAAACATTTATCGGCAGGATTTCCCGGCTGCTCCTTTCCCCGCTGTCAAACGAAAAGCAGTGCAGATCCCATTCAGCAGGCTCTTTTCCTGCCAGTGAAAGGAGCAGGTGCCTCATGTTTTCAACAGTACGGGCATCCTCCCTGCCCGGCATCGCAGGCAGGGCCCCTGCAAAGGATAGCAATAAATCCCTTTTTCCGCTTTCCATATCCCGGCATATAAGATGGATAATCTGCCTGATGTATGTAACATCAATTGTTTTTCCGCCTGAAAGTTCTTTTTCGGCAGCAAGAAGGATAACAGCCCCTTTTTCAGCTCTTTTTACTAAAGACATGTTTTCAAGTTTTTTTATTGAAAAAAGCATCAGGTTAAAAGGCGCTCCGCATTATCGAAGCTATCTTCTCGTCAGATATGCTGAAAACAGGTTTTACTATAT
>JADHEF010001405.1_pt1 | contig 15006 bp, 21 predicted proteins | sample 8952391 | NCBI WGS metagenome assembly JADHEF01 (sample SAMN16124439, study PRJNA663245) | bioreactor sludge metagenome | isolation source: sludge (nitrite) | place: India:Bengaluru | collected 2019-02-28
CAAAGTTCTGGTCAAAATCAACATCTGTGGAGGAGTGCCTGAGAACAAGAGCACCTTTACCAGCCTTGATGTGTCCGATGAGCTATGCAACATGATTCGCGAGGCTGGAGGCGTTGCCACATTTGCAGATGCCGACATGGTATGGATTAAATTCCAGCAGGCGGCTAAGGACTCAGGTTATCTCAAATGGGCAGAGGAGAAGGGCGTGGACCTTGTCAATCTCTCAGAGAAGACAATAGTTAATTTTGACTTCGGTCCGGACAGTGCTCTGGGAACCGAAAAAGTCTCTTTGATGGCGATAGAGGCAGACGTGATCATATCTGTTTCTGCTATGAAAACCCACCTGCTCACAGGCGTGACACTGGCCATGAAAAACATGTACGGAACCTTTCCGGACATTGACAAAGCCAAATTCCATAAAAAGAGCATTGAGGACGTTATATTCGAGATCAACTCCGCCTTTACCCCGAACCTGGCTATAATCGATGGAAGCGTGGGAGGTGAGGCCATAGGCCCGCTTTCAGCCGAGCCGGTTTATTACCAGACCATCATCGCCTCGGATGACGTGGTCCAGGCCGACTCAGTCGCCTGCCAGATGATGGGCTACCGCCCTATGGATATTATTCATATCAGAAAGGCCCATGAAGCAGGTCTGGGCGATGCATCTATCCAGTTCAACTTAAGCAGCCTGCCTTATTCCCACATCAAAGACGGCGCATGGGAAAAGCCCAGGATAGAGATCAAGGATTTTTACGAATGGGCCATCGAAGTAGTCCTCATGTTTCCCGGCTGGCAGACGCTTTTTAACATCGGCGCAGACTTTCTGCTCTATGATCTATCCCGGCTGCCGATCTACCGATACCTCATGCCCGCCGCCCTGAAATTCCTGCAGGATGCCATCTATCCTGTCATTAAAGATAATAGGAGCACCGCACAGGATGTGGCCCGCCGGGTGATCAACATCAACCTCATGGTCCTGGTGGCCCTGGGCTGTGCTATCGGCTATTACCTGAACGGATATTTCGCCAGATCCTCTCTTGTCTATGAGCTGGGCATGCTCCTTGGCATCGCCCTGGGATTCGTGGCTGCAGTCAGGATGAAGACCATTCATTTTGCAGCATTGTTGGCCATATCCGGCCTTGCTGCCTATGCTGTCGAATCAATAAACGTCCATAATAATCTGCTCGCATACAATTACAGCAGCGCGATCGATGAAAAGACCTCGTTTATCTATATCGTATGCGGATGGATGGTGATGATGCTCTCCGTCCTTCAGTCCTCAGACCTGCTCTGTCAATGGATTTCGAATCTGGGCATCTTTGAACGACTGAGACGCTGGAAGGTCCTACCTCTGTCTCTGGTCCTGGTGGCCTTCGCTCTGTTCTTCTATTGGGAGGGCTATTTTGGCCTGGCACAGAAGAGCGAAAGCAGCCTCGTCATGGTCATGTATGCGGTCATGGCGATACTGGGGATGATTTACTCCTCCCGGCACTCTATTGAATGGAATGCCTCACTACTGATTGCTGCAGTCATCGCCGGAGGCCTCATGGAGCTGATCGGATCTCTGGCAGGCCTGTGGAGCTATCACTTCGGCGAGACGCTGGCTGTGTTCTTCGTCATGACCTGGCCTCTCAACACCATGGCAGTTCATGCCGTAGCCTATCTGCTGGGAGTAGACCTGGGGGCGCATGAAAAGAGGAGCCTGCTGAAGAACCTGAAATGAGGGTATTCAATTGAACGTGCGGAAATATGGGTTGAAATGATCACGAGCCACCATCAAGCTATCCTGGATGAGGCAGCTCGGATGCAAAGTGTGGAGTCCGACTCGAAAGTCAAGAGAAATTAGGTGCGGGGGATGGGATTAGAATCTGATTTTACGCGTAAAGCTTTAAATACTATAAAAGCAATTCATTATCAGGTGAGCTTGTGGTCAAACCTGATAGATCGCGATATGTTCATGTCTATATGCCTTCGGATGCTGATAAGGCCAGGTGGGCCGCTCTGGCAGAGAAGGCAAAGACGCCACTCTCCAAGTGGGTTATCGAGATTGTGGAGAGCACCCTGGCAGAAAATGATGAATTCAGCCCACGCCGCGAGATGGTAAAAGAATTGGAAAGCTTGCGAAAAGACAACAAAGACCTTCGGGATGATCTCAGGCAGAAGGAGATCGTTCTGGAACGCTACGAGGCTGAATTGAAGAGATATCGTGCTCAGCCATTCGTATCAGAGAATTATCGAGGTGTAAGGCCTTACAGTGAAGAGCTGGTCAAGGTTCTGAAGGCCCGCGGCCAGATCGATAATTATAGACTTCTTGAGGAGTTGGGGATTGATCCTCGCGAGAGTGACCTCGTTAAAGCCGTTTCTTCTCAACTGGATGAGCTTGAAGCATACAAACTGATAACAACGGATGGCCGATCATGGAAATGGATAGGCTAATTGACGATTTTGTCAAGGATTGCACTCTCCGGGGAATGTCTCCTAGATCAATCCCCCATTACGGCACTATCCCCAAAGTCTTTAAAGGCTACCTGGAAGACCAAAACGCCAAATTCCAAGAGGCTGATAAGGACCTCCTTCGTGGGTTCATCGAATACCTGAGGATTGAGAGGAAGGTAACGGCGAAGACCGTAGAGAATTATTTCGCCGTACTCTCTACGTTCTATGATTACTTGGCATTCGAAGGCATAGTCCCATCAAATCCCGTCCTTCCTATCAGGAAGCGATATTTAAGGCGCTACAAAGACAACGATTCTTCACAGGAGAGGCAGCTCATTTCAGTGGAAGACATGACTAGGATCATCAATTCTGAGATGGATATCAGAAATAGGGCTGTTCTCACATTGCTTGCCAAAACCGGAATCCGTCGCAATGAGTTGATTACTCTCGATGTCAATGATGTGGACTTGGTCGAGATGAGAATCAAACTCAAGCCCACTGCCAAAAGGACTAATCGAATAGTATTCTTTGATGCTGAGACCGCCTTTATTCTCCGGCGATGGCTAATGATTAGAGATGGGCAAAATGGGTCTGGCAGCCCAGCATTATTCCTAAATCATGAAGGCGGCAGGCTGCAAAGACGTGGCGTTTCCGATGCTGTTTACAATGCAGCCGCTCGCGTGGGCCTGCATAATCCTGCCTCGGAGCGGATGGAAGAGCACTTCAGTCCGCACTGCTGCCGTCACTGGTTCACTACCCATCTCAGGCGGGCTGGCATGAGGCGCGAGTTTATCCAGGAGCTACGTGGGGATTCAAGGAGAGAGGCGATAGACATCTACGACCACATAGATCTCAAGGAGCTAAAAGAAGCTTATCTAGCGTGCATTCCACAGTTGGGGATATGACTTCTTTAAAGCTTTTATATAACGAGTGGACATCTTAGTATTAGAATGAATTCTAAAGCTTTGGCTGAATTGGAGAAAAATGACCAGGAAACAATCAAATCATTTTTAATAATTTTATTTTTTTTATTCCCACTGATGATTTTTTGGATTCAGCCATTTCTCAAAGATAATCTAGATTATATCGAAAAATATGTTTGGATTTCGCTAGGATTTTTTTATGCCGTCATTGTAGCGCACTGTCCTATTCGTCTGACTATAAAAAAAATGTGGATAATTTTTAATAATGGAACAGGATATGATGAGAAATCGCATTTTGACTCTTCTGAGATAGTTGGCTATATTGAGAGAGCGCTTTTTGTTGTCAGCATATTTTATTCAAGATTGGAGCTGGTAGCAGCCTGGCTGGTTTTAAAGACTGCGGGACGCATTTGGACTCAGGAAAAAGCATCTTTAGCCGAATCTCGCGAAATTTACCAAGTATTTCTGATTGGAAGTGGATTATCGATTGCATATGCCTTTGTAGGTGCAAAAATAATGGAATGGCTGCCATGCTATTGGGATTATGCACTTGTATCATCCATTATTTTATTATTGTCAAATCTAGTGCTATATTTCGGAATAAGACCTATAGATGGCGAAAAAGATCGGAAAACGAAGCCTCAACATGAGATTATTCTGGAGGATTAGTGTAAAAACATCATATACATCTCATCGACTTAGCAGAAATAACAGGCAATACTGCCACATGCGAAGCGAACGCAATAGCAAAGGGCGAGAAAAAATATGGGCGATGGCTGGCAGGCTGGCGGGAAGGCGGCAAGGTCCGCAAGGTCTACCTGGGAGGCTGCAGGAAGATGAGCCAGGCCGATGCCCTGCAGAAGGCCAGGAGGATGAAAAAGGAGGCGTTGGGGCTCTGAGCTGCTATTTTGGCGAAGCTGAGGATTCAGCCCACATCCCTCAGCTTGGAGTGTGGTCAAACTTATCATACTCCTTCAATACTTTTTCTTCCGCTTTTTCATACTCTTTTGAGAACTCTTCAATCTCGCTTTCCGACAGATCAGAGCAGAATTCTTTATGGTATTCTTCTAGGGTATAGCCCAATAGCATTATCTGTGGTCTGCCTAAATTGTACTCCATTTGTGCCTTCGATTTGGACTCTCTCACCAAAATGCTGAATGCGCGTTCTTTTGTCCATCCAGTAGACTGTTCAATTTCTTCGGCCATTTCAAACACTCCTCTCTGTTAGGCAATAAGGATTACTAGGAGCGGTTGCCAGCGAAGCTGCAGGGGTGGATATGAGGTGAGAAAGATGAGCACGCAGGGCTACTTTGGCGGCTCTTTTGCATCTCTTTTTTGGTCGGCAAGTTCATCTCGCTTTATGGCTGCCTGAATTTCCTCTAGTCGATCATATGCGATTACTTCATATCCTTTTTCGTGAGCTTCTTTGATCATTGACTCGTAATACACTGGGTGCCGAGGATCAGGTACGATAGCGCTAGAGGCTTCTACGAATAATTTTAAGTGCTCTATGTGTTTTGTCAGCATTTCGCTCCTTATGCGGTCTTCATCTGTGACGCCTCTTGCTCGCGAAAATGCGGTCAGTTCTCCTGTAGCGGTTTTAATCACAAGTGATTGAGATACGTATTCAATACCGTTCTTGTCTTTGCTGATGGGAACAAATTCAAGGATTGCTACCAATCTTTCTACTAACTTAAGAAGGTCATCTATATTTTTATCTTTAAGATGTTTTCGGATGGCATCCCTCTCTAGAGTATCAAGAACGTTATTTAGATCTCCTATCCCACCTTTCTCGCCACTGTCTAGCATGGCTTCGAGCCACTTCAGGAGACGATAGTCATATTCTGTTTTCTTTGCTTTATCTGAAGAGCTTCTTGTCTCTAAGTACTCTCTGCGATTTTCTGTTAGCATAAATCATAATATGATATTCTAGTACATAAAGATTCCTAATTATCGTACCCTATTACGATAGCCTTAACTTTAGCGAATCTATGTACGAAAAGCTTTTAAAGAGCTAATATAATATGAATCTCGATCAAAATGCCACCAACTAAGAGATTTGCAGGGACACTGAATTGTTGCATCCCCGGACACATAAAGCGCGGTGTGCTTGAAGTAGCACGCATTGAGGGCTTGAATCAATCTGAGGCTGTTAGAGAACTCTTAGAAACCGGGCTTAGGGCAAGAGGGATAGAATGTTGAAAAATATAGAATCGGTAGGCCAAGCGGTGAAGTTGTCCAGACCGAACCGCCAGGCCAGCGAACACACATCCGACTTGCGGAGGTGTCCAATACGTATTATGAATGCGCTTCAATAAAAAGGCTTCTGGAGCCTGGCCCTCGTTACATTTCCGAATACATGGAGCAGCGCCACAAGCTCCTTGAGGTTCGCATTGAAGACGGCCAGTGCATAGCGAAATTCATCAACGGTGAGTTCGCTTTTCCTGCCGAGCTACATGAAAAACTGGCTCCTCTGGTAGGCCGAACCGTGGGTGTGCTTAGGCTCGATGGATACCACGTGCGCGACCTAGAGGCCGAGAATGCCGCCTGATAGCTCATGTATGCTAGCGGTCCAGCCTGGTCACAGAACCAGGGACACTGAGGGCGAAGAGCATCGAGAAATAATGACCTCTCCGCTCGATGATGTAAGGCAGCATGTCCAAAGAGATGAGGCCAAAGGCCGGGCCTGGCTTCCCTGGCGCTCTCATGGCTGCAATCATGGCCTGAGACCTCATAAGATTGGTCCGGACGGATCGGTGCAAGAGATTGGCGACTTGTCACTAAAGGCGACTCCAAGACGAAAGCCCAAATCGGTCAGCACAAGGCAATGGACGGGACGGCGCTGATGTCAGATGAAGAGGCGTGGGAGCGGCCATTATCTGAAGTCTTGGGCGTCTCGGCACCGGAGCTTCCCATTTGCCTATCAGATATCTGGGACGAAGGCGTGCCAACGCTTCATGACAATGATGCAAGGCGTTGCATCCATCTTCTCGCTTTGCTTTTCCGTGATCGACAGCTCACAGAAGATGCTGCTAAGAAAGCATTGTCCGTGTGGTCAGGCAACGAGATCTTGTCTGAGAGCGAAGTGAGCCGGGCTTATGCATCTAATGAAAAACTCACGTGCAAGCTCATGCAGGACATTAAATACGTCTCTGACAGGTGCGAAAAGGATTTTTGCGAGTTCCCGGCATGGAGAACAACGCATAACATAGACTCATTAGAGAAAATAAAAAAGCAGAAAATTTCTCAGAAGTTCGCAAAAGCAGAGGCGCAATCCGGCCTGACTGTGGTTGATGCCATCAAGGCCCTAGCTTCTGTCTGCGATCATGCAACATCAAAAGATGGAGCTGGCTTCTCTAAATTCGATCGTGAGGAGCATGAGGACCTCATAGACAAGGCCGTCAATGATGGCTATCTGGATCCCAAAGAAGAGAAATCAACTTATCGATTCCTGAAAAAATATAAAAAGCAGCTCAAAGGGCTTGGTATCTCATATGATGAGATCGGCCATATTGCCAGGGGCGAAGAGGATGCTTGGGATGGCTTAGCCAAAATCAATGACAGGATACCTGAATGGATTGAAGAGCACCATTTCAAGACTGTCACAGATACCGAAAGGCTCTATCACTACGATCATGGTGTTTACCTTGATGATGGTGAGATAGTCCTCAAGTCCTTAATCGAAAAGGAATTCGGCGATTCAACGAACAACCGGATGGTCTCGGATATTGTCGGAAAGGTGAAGCGGAGGACATACGTAGATCGAGACCTCTTCAACAATCAGAATGTTGTCAACGTCAGAAATGGGCTGCTAGATCTGGAGACACTGGAGCTTGAGCCACATACGCCAGACTATCTGTCAACAGCTCAGATCAATGTCGCCTACAACAAAGATGCAAAGGCTCCTAGAATCCAAAAATTCCTTAGAGAAGTTGCCCAATCTGGAGATATTGCCCTTATCGAAGAGATCGTTGGATGGCTGCTGTGGCCGGACTACAACGTCCATAAGGCTCTGATGTTGATAGGTTGTGGCAGGAATGGCAAGGGCACTCTCCTAAGGCTCATAACTGCCTTCCTCGGAAAGAAGAGCATCTCCAATGTCACTCTTCAAGACCTGGTAGCTGATCGATTCGCTAAAGCCGATTTATACGGCAAGCTGGCAAACATTGGCGGCGATCTACCATCTAAGGATCTCTCCGACACAGCGGCATTCAGGAACTTGACTGGTGGCGATGATAACCGGGCTCAAGAAAAGTACCGATCGGCCTTCAGCTTCAGGAACAAGGCGAAGATGATGTTCTCTGCCAATGTTCTGCCAAGAAGTCCAGACGATACCTATGCGTTCTATTCCCGATGGATCTTATTGGAATTCCTCAAGGTGTTTGATCCTCAGAAAGGGACTGGAGACCCTGACCTCGACTCTAAACTCCAGACTCCGGAGGAGCTAAGCGGCCTATTGAACATTGCTCTGGCCGGCCTGCAGAGACTTAGGGCAAATGGCTGGAAGTTCAGCTACGACAAGACGGTTGAAGACGTTGAGATCATGTACAAGAGGAATGCGAATCCAGTCTATGCATTCCTTCTCGATGAGTGCGAACCTGGAGAAGCCACAGACTACATTGAGAAGACTCTCTTCTATAACCGCTTCAAGGACTATGCTCAAGCGCATGGCATACGGCCATTGAGCAGCAAGAAATTCAGTGAGCTGCTTATAGATCAGACCGAAGTTCCGGTAACAACGTTCCGCCCATATATCGAGCACGGCGACCGCCCAATGTGCTGGCAAGGCGTGAGATTCAAAGACCGTGCTATAGTGTGTCAGTCAAGGATGTCAAGGGTTTTGCCTACCCCTATATTCCGGCAAAATGAAAGTAAGAGAGAAAAAGAAAAAGAAGGGAAGGTAGGGATTAGAAAAACCCTTGACATCCTTGACTGTAAAATCGTTACAAATGATAATTGCGGCATCGGGCCTCATCCTCAGAGAGACGAACCTACCAGAGGAACGGCCCAAAATCCCGATTCTTCTAAAAAGGGCGAATCCTCCGGCCTGCAGAAGTTCAAGGCCAGCATGGCAAAGCGGCAGTGCTGCCTATGTGGCCGGTCCTTCCCTTATAATCTGACTCCTTATGTCGGTGGTGGCAAGCGTGGCTACATTTGCGCAACATGCCACATGCAAGGCCCACCTTCGGATCCCACAAAAGCCGATTCTCAAACAAAGCTGGAGGAGGATGGAGGTTGACAGAATTAGAGGCCCTGCAAGCCCGCCGCAAATTCCTTCTTGGGAAGATATCGAAAGCGGCGGGTGAGATCGAGCGAATTGATGGCAGATTATCAAGCATTCTGGCCGGTAATCGAGGCCAGGGAGGAGCAGCATGAAAGGCAAATCGAGAATGAGAGCACGAATGGACATCATGAGATCCAGAGCGGCGGATGTCAGGCGCAAGGCCCGGCAGCACTACGATAAGCGGCAGTACGACAAGCCAGCCAGTGAGGAGAGCTAGATGGGTCGCAAGTCCAAGATCGAGGCCCACCCACGGAGCGAGGAAATCGTTAACCGGCTCATCAGCGGAAAAAATAATCCGGAAATAGTCCGGGATTTTCCGGAGATAACAGATGATGATTTAGATTATTATCGAGAGAAAAAATTACCCGAAGTATTATCTAAATCAAAGGATCTAAAGGCACTGGCCGATGAGATAGAACAGGCAGACATCCATCGAGGAGATACCTACCTGCAGCTAGTCATTGGCCTGCAGAAGAAAGCCCTGGACGCCCTGGAGCTGCAGGATCCTGCAGGAGACCCTAAATCATGGGCAATGATCTCCAGGGAAGCGCGGGGATACCTTGAGCTCCTGGGTAAGGCCCTGGATAGAATCAGGGACACGCCACAGATGCAAGTCAATATTCTTGTTAACCCTGAATGGATCTCCCTGAGGAGCACAATCATAGCGGCTCTGGAGCCCTACCCAGAGGCCAGGAGAGCGGTGATAAATGCTCTCCCATGATCTGAAGGCGGCCCTCGATCCGGTTGTGTGGTGCCGTGAGGCCCTGGAGCTGGAGCCGGACCCCTGGCAGGCCGAAGTCCTGCAGAGCGATTCAAAGAGGATCCTCCTGAACTGTTCTCGGCAGAGTGGCAAGTCAACTGTAACAAGCATCCTGGCCCTGCATACGGCCACATATCAAGATGAGAGCCTTGTCCTATGCCTCTCTCCGACACTTCGCCAGAGCAGCGAACTATTTCGCAACGTGAGCCGCTTCTATGGGGTCGATCCGGCCATTCCATCCAGAGCCGAGAGTGCACTGAGGCTAGAGCTGGAGAACGGCAGCCGCATAGTCAGCCTGCCGGGGAAAGAGCAGAACATCCGAGGCATGGCCAAAGTTAGCCTCTTGATTGTGGATGAGGCGGCCAGGGTTCCGGACAGTCTCTATTATTCTGTCAGGCCAATGCTGGCCGTGAGCAATGGCCGGTTGATAGCTCTCTCAACACCCTTTGGAAACCGTGGCTGGTGGGCTGAGGCCTGGCATTCATCCGAGCCCTGGACTAAATGGGAGATCCCGGCGTCCAAGTGTCCTAGAATCCCGGCTAGCTTCCTGGAAGAGGAGAAGCGTGTCCTCGGTAGCTACTGGTTTGAGCAGGAGTACAACTGCAAATTTTTGGATAGTCAAACCCAGGTATTCAGGCGCGAGGACGTAGACGCGATGTTTACAGAAAAAGTGCAGGAGTGGAAGATATGAAGCAGATTAATTTTGGCGTTGATGTAGGCAAGCGGCATGATCCTACAGCCATTGTGGTGGCTGTAGCCGAGGATCGAAGAGGAGAGGATGGACAGTGGGAAACGCATTTTGTTATCCCATTCCTGAAGAGGCTGGAGCTAGGCACTCCTTACCCGCAACAGGCGACGGAACTTTTAGGTATCGGACTCAAGGCGCTCCGCCAATTCTTCCAGGCCGAAAGGGTGAGCAGCATAAGACCACCCAAAGTCTATGTCGATGTCACCGGCGTTGGTGATGCTATGGTCGATCTTCTGAAGAAGAACGATATCCGGCGCGTTGGGTCTCTGAGGCCGTGTCGGTTCGTTGCTGGTGATCGTTTCAATGATCTCGGAGCTGAGTACACCATCGGCAAGGCCCATTTTACCAGCAGGTTGCAGATTCTTGCCGAGTCCAAAAGGATTCACCTCCCACAGATCCCGGAGGCTCAGACCCTGGCTGAGGAGTTGTTAGACTTCGATATCGATGTAGACGAGGCCAGCGGAAAGGCGACTTTCGGAGCGATCCGGCCCGGAACGCATGATGATCTTGTTTGCGCTTTGGGCCTGGCCTGTCTGAAGAGCCTGCCGCAATCGAGGTGAGCATGGATCGAGATCTTCTAGCGGTTTACAAGGCCAAAGCGATAGCCTACGATCACCTCATAGGCGAATGCCCACAGCCCCAACAGGTAGGCGAGAAATGGATGGTCGAAGTAGATCATCCTGCAAAATTCGTCTGGCGGGCCTCTGTGGCCTACATCATGCAAGAGCGTTACAAGAATCGAGATAACATCAACGGAGTTGAATAAAATGACACATGTCAATGTAACATTAACCGATAAAAGCGACCGTCCAGAATCTCAGACAGAGGAACACATAGCCATGAATGCGCTATTCAGGAGCCTTGCCACCCCTAAGGAGTTGAACTCATTTGAAACTTCATCGGAGAAATCCGAAGAGGGAACGATGATGAATAAATCTCTGCAGGCATTGGCAAAAGCGCAGGGTATCACGAGGTGATCAGATGGACGAAAACCATAGCTATATCAGAGCCCGGTTGCCATTTTTGCGGCACCGGGAAAAGCATGGCCTTCACGGTCTTTACGAGCCGGAACTCAGCCGGGCCTCAGACAAGACGGTTTCCCTAGTGAAGTTATGGGGCGATATCAAAAAGAGAGAGCTGAAGCTGCGATCTCAAACCCTGGAGTGCATCACATTCACCAGCAAGGGCAAGATCGAGGTTCACGATCCGGTTGGACTGGACAATCTGAATGCTGAGATATTCACTCTGACGGCGCGACGCGAGACCTTAGAGGGCACTATGGAAAAGCTATCCTCCGAGGTGCCGGATTTCCTTTGCGATCTCCGAAAGGACAGAGATGCTGCAGAGGATATCATAGAACGAGCCCCGAAGGAAATCAACTATCAGCTAGGAACGGAGCTGAGGTACTTCAGTGCTCCAACCGTCGAGGTGGCCATGAAAAGCCATCGCTACCTGGAAGTAAAAGAGAAATGGGAAGCGGCGGCCAACGCTTCTAAGGCTAAACTGGAGAGCATCAAGCCAAAGATCGCATTAGTCGAGACTCAACTTACGGCTTGCGGGGTGCTTGAGTAGAGCGGCTGCCAACGGAGCCAGATGAGGCCATGAGCCTCTAAACTATTTTTCCCTGGAATGGCTGGCATCCGGCCTTGATGGACTGTGGCTGCCGAGAAGGAGCTGCCCATTGCAGAGGCCCATCTTGCAAAGGCTCAGGCCATCCTCGGAGAGGCCATCCTGCCTGAGAAGATGAACAAAGCTTTTTTCCTTATCTCAGGAGATTTTTCTCTGAACAACGGACGGCTTGCATTCTCGGTAAGAATTCCGCCGATCGGCGTATTTTCTGAATTTAATATTTCACTTTTTGTTACTCCTTTGGGCGCCGAATGGGTTCAACCGGGCCATAGAACTCTGCATGACCTTGCAGCTGGTGGGGGCGTAAAGTACTTCCACGTGGATAGGGGAGGCGATCGGGAATGGCAACCCCGACTCCGTCCAAGCGGCTCTTCTCGATATATTGGGATTATGGGACTATCATGCGGGGTTCTGCAGAGTCGGGTTTGGTAATAGATTTATATTGAAAGTGTCTTAATGTGGCATGCATGATAATTATATGGTTCATGCGTTGCATCAATCATTATCACATCAGGAGGGGGAAACATAAAATTCGATACACTTAAAAATTATTTAGTAATAGCTACAATTATAGAGGTTCTTATAGGTTTTTATGTTGGATGGAATGAGAATAATTTTCTTCTTAATCTGATTGCTGAACTCTTTGGACTCACATTTAGCTTGTTAATTGCAATTTTCTTTATAGATAAGTTCAAAGAAGAACTCAAAGATGAGCAATGGTCCAGAGTTAGAAAAATTACATATGAGTCGATACTTGACGACCTAGATATTATATTCTTCAATTTGTATATACATCTGCCAATTGCGGGCATTTCATATGCAGACCCATATAATCCAAGAGAAATAGAATTATATAACGAAACAATATTGGCGGAATTGCCTATGAAATTCGACGAATTCTTGAGATTAATCCCAAAAATAATTATCTCAGAGCACCATGAATTCGTTATCGAGGATGAGGAGGGATCTGGTTCTGGACTTTGTGTAAGTGAAGACGATGTTTTTAGAATTGTGACAACCACATTTGAAGATATTAGACCGGTTCTCGATGGAATAAGATACATCAAAATTCCAAGAATAATTCAGAGTTCTTCTGATCTGGAACTCATCGATTTAATGATAAAATTTGATGGGTCAATAGATCTATATTATTATAATATGAGGCGCTTTCTCAGAGAGCATGATTTGTTCCGGTGTGAGTCGACCATTCGAAGCATGAACGATCTTATACATAATTCAATGGAACTATATTCTGCAATCAAGGGAAAAATTGATCCTTAGCAAAAATGCGGCCTATAAGCAACAGTTCCATATGCACGCATCTGAGCAATCGATTACCTGATGTCCGAGTTCAAGGCAGTCCCGCGGGACCTGGGACTATTTTTCTCTTCTCTCCTTATAGGGCATATTTGTAGTATATTGCTCTTTTTTCTTCCTCTTCCTCAACGTAAGGGATATATGAAATTTGGCAAATTCACGCCAAATCTTGCGTTTGAAGCAACCTATAAAGAGAGGTGCTAAAAATGGTCCCTAGTCCCGCGGGACTAATTCAGACTTTAGTATAATTACCGTCTGCCTCCTATCAAGATGATATGGCTTAGTATCGATAAAGTCACAGATCCTCAGGACCTCTGCAAAATGGTTCTTCTTGATATGCATCCTCTTCCTGGCATCCTTGAGCAGCATCTTGCCTCCGTTGGCCACAAGCAAAGCTCTGAGGATCTCGGCCCGGTCTTTCTGCATGGGCTGTGGCTCCTTCCTGGCAGCTTCTCGGAGCTGCTTGATGAGCTGGAGCTGGATGAGCTGGTTATCCGATAGCGTGACCTGTGAGGCCTCTAAGGCGGCCATTCTCTCCTCCTGATGGACAATCATGCTTTCCAGGGTAGAAATGCGATCCTGGAGCGGCTGGATGGCCTTGGCTATCAGCTCCGCTAAGAGCTGATCCTCTGGCATGGATGATCCTCAAAAAGAGAGAACGGCCCATATCCGGGCCTGTCTCCATCGGCGCAAGATCTCACGGCGTTGGGCGGCGGCTCGGCGGGCCTTCTTGCATCTCATTCCATGCATGAGCGAACCCTCCGAGGATTGGTGCCGAAGCGATAGCAGTAATACTCATATTGGCCGTCTATGATGCACGTTCCCGGTGCTCTCTCCTGGCAAGTGCTACAGTCCCCGGCGCCGTCGTGACAGCTCAATGCTCTTCCCCCTTCAAATCACACGGCAATTGACACTCACCACAGCGGCCCTTATCGGCCTGATCCTGGCATTGGAGAGCCTCAGGATCTTCCTCTCCCTCGGCGTTCTCCAGCCTCGTGAGGATTGCACCATATCGAGAATCAGACTCCTCGATTGCATCATTTTGGAGCTGAAGACAAGGAAGGCGGTTGAGAATGGCCTTGCTTGTGGACAGAACGAGCTGCCTAAGCTCCTCATCAGAGGTCAGATCATTCTTGCCCTCGATCTTGCCGAGGTCACGAAGTCCACGCTGGACAGCACGGCCAACCTCCATGAGGGAGTCGTAGGTCTCGGAAAAGGTGGGTGAGGCCATCCTACTCACCTCCCTCTTCAGAGTCAGCACCACAGCGAATACAGCCCTTCGCCTCATATTCCTCTGAGGACATGGTAGTATCGCACACGGCACAAGTGTGGACGGCAGATAGCTCCTCGCCTCCTCTCGGCACCACGCCGGCGCCGGGCTTAACAGTCACAGTTGAGGCGCATACTTCGCAGACGTAGTACTCGGCCTCTGGAGTGCTGGAGGGATCTACACGCCGCCCACATTCAGAGCAGACAGCGAACTCTTCTCTGAGCACGCATTCATCCCCTGTATTCAGGACACACGGCGTTCCCGGTTGAGCTTCGGGATGCTCACACCAGCCATGAAAGCCATCCGCTTGATCCTTCCAGAAACGGCAGCCTGGCATGTTCAAGCCCTCCCATATTCCTTTTTCAGAGCAGCATTGGCCTCTCGGAGCTTCGGCAAGATCTCTTCCAGGCTTGCGCCGTTATAATGAACTTCCCAGTTGTAGCCCTTGCTAGTTTTCTGGAGCAGGATCTTCAATGGCTGTCCGTTTTTGTGGACGACGGTCTCAGCTTCCATCTAAACCGCCTCCCTGAGTTGGTAGCGGTGGCCAGGGAGATCGACAACCACACCATGCGCCTTCAACATGCCGAGCCGACGCAAAACGGCTTTATCCGACATGTTAAGCTCCATCTCCAGATCACT
>JADHEF010001410.1_pt1 | contig 14959 bp, 14 predicted proteins | sample 8952391 | NCBI WGS metagenome assembly JADHEF01 (sample SAMN16124439, study PRJNA663245) | bioreactor sludge metagenome | isolation source: sludge (nitrite) | place: India:Bengaluru | collected 2019-02-28
CTTCGACCGCAGTATCGATGGTGCCGTGCCCCGACATCATGATCACCGGCATTGTCAGCAGATCGTTTGCGGACCACTCCTTGAGCAGCGTGACGCCGTCGGTATCCGGCATCCAGATGTCGAGCAACACCACATCCGGACGCGCGGCGAGCCGCGCATTGCGCGCAGCCGCAGCGTTCTCGGCGAGCACTACATCGTAGCCTTCGTCCGAGAGGATTTCGGAGAGCAGTTCGCGGATGCCGACTTCATCGTCGACCACCAGAATCTTTGCCATAGCATGCAACGGTATCAGACGGTGGGAGCAAGCGGAAGCCGCAAGCGGATTTCCGCGCCGTGGGGTTCAAGGTTGAGGATCGAAATTTCGCCGTGGTGTTCGTCAGTGATCTTCTTGACGATCGCCAGACCAAGCCCCGAACCGCGCGCCTTGCTGGTGACGTAGGGTTCGAAGGCGCGGGCGAGCATCGCTGGCGGAAAGCCGGGGCCGTTGTCGCGCACCATGAATTCGACCCGGCGGCTGTCGCGGCGCGTAGCCAGCGTCACGGTCGGATTGGCTTCCTCACTCAATGCGTCTTCGGCGTTGGTGAGCAGGTTGTGGATCACCTGCCGCAACTGGGTGGCGTCACCCAGCACACGCGGTAGTTCGGGCGCGAGTTCGAGTTCGATCTGCACCCGCGAACTTTCATACAGACCCAGCACTTCACCAATCAGGGCGTTCAGATCGAGCGGCGCCAAGTTGGACGGTGGCATCCGCGCGTAGTCACGGAAGTCGTTGACCATATTCTTCATCGCCTCGACCTGATTGACGATGGTCTGCGTGGCGCGCGCGAGCATCGCCTGGGAGTCAGGATCAAGCTTCGATGAAAGCTTGTGCTGAAGGCGTTCGGCGGAGAGCTGGATCGGTGTGAGCGGATTCTTGATCTCGTGCGCAAGCCGGCGCGCCACTTCCGCCCAGGCGGCGTTACGCTGCGCGGAGATCAGTTCACTCACATCGTCGAACACCACCACATAGCCCCCGGCGCTGCCGGGTGGCAGGCGCGAGCCGCGCAGCAGCAGGGTCTGGTTGCGGCCATCGTCGCGGGTGAGTTCGACTTCGCGCGTCCAATCGTTGTCGTGCTTTTCGAACTCCGCGATGACTACGTCGCGGAAGGCTTGATGCCGCGGCCAGGCGTCGAGCGTGAGGCTCTCGAAGCCGGCCAGATCGTCGCCGAGGATCAGCATCGCGCCACGATTCGCTGCACGCAGGCGGCCGTTGTCGGAAAAGGCCAATACCCCGGCAGAGAGGTTGCCGAGCACGCTTTCGAGGTAGACGCGCGCGGCTTCCACTTCGGCGCGGTTGCGCTCGGCTTGCGCGCGCGCGTCCTGCAACTGGCGCGTCATGCGGTTGAAGTTCTGCGTCAGCACGCCCAACTCGTCGCGCCCCGGCAGTGCCTGGCGCGGCGAGAAGTCGCCGGCCGCCACTGCCTGCGTACCTTCGGCGAGGATCGACAGCGGCGCCGACAGCGAGCGCGCGATCTCGAAGGCCGCCGCCAGCGCGGCGAAAAGCGCCAGCAGCAGTGTCAGCGTCAAGGTCAGGCTGTAGATCCGCATCAGGCCGACACGGCCCAGCATCAGCTCCTGATAGTCGCGATTGCCGTTCTGGATGTTTTCCATCGTGCGCACGATCTGTGGCGGCACACGTTTGGACATCTGCAGGAATTCAATGTTCGTGGCGAGGTTGCGGGCAGGGATCGGCACGATCACGCGCAGCCACAACTCGCCACTGCCTTCGCCTTCCACCGTGCGCAGGCCGCGTGCGCCGCGTGCAAGGCGCAGCGAGGCAGTCGAGTGCGTTTCAAGCGCCAGTGTCGTACCGCTGCCGACGCTCGATACGATGATCTTTCCGTTGCCGGCCAGCAGCGCCGCGACGTCGGCCCCGGCTTCGTCACGCAAACGGTCGAGGCGCGCCGCCGATACCGCGGTGCCCGATTCGCCCAGGGATTCGGCCAGCGTGTCGGCAGTGTCGCGCGCGCGCCCGGCGAGCTGATCGAGCAGGTAGTCCAGTGCGTTACGCCCGAGCTGGATGCCGGAATCGAGCGCGGCATCGACCTTTACGTCGAACCAGGACTCGATCGAACGAGTGGCGAACTGCAGCGACACGCCGTAGATCACCAGGCCCGGCACCAGCGCCATCAATGCGAACAGGCCCAGCAGCTTGAGCTTCAGGCGCGAGCCGAACTGGTGTTCGCGGTATTGCACCCACAGCGTGCGCATCTGGAAGCCGACCAGCCCGAGCAGCACGGCGGCGACCGTGCCGTTGAGCGCCAGCAGCAGCGGATAGTTGCGGATCAGTGCGGAGGATTTGGAACTCGCCGCCGCCAGCAGGAACAGCATGATGCCGGCCAGCGCGGACACCGCGGCAATGACTGCCCTCATCGACGCTCAGCCGCAGCCGCGAGGAAGGTCCAGCGCGACCAGTCCGTTTCAAGCGTCCAGTCGCGCGAACCGATCGCGGTGACCTGGAAGGGCTTGGGCAGCTGGTCGGTGTCGAGCCGGAAGCGCAGCGCGGCATTGTAGGACTCGCCGCCGCGTAGCCGGCTGCGATCGACGATGGCCCAGTTGCGCAGTCGCGTCATCGTGCGCAGCGCTTCTTCCAGCGTGTCGAAGTTTTGTCCCAGCGATCCGGTCGCGAGCCGGTACTTCTGCGTCAGGGCGTGATAGGTCAGCCGGAACGCGATACGGCGTTCGACAATGGTCTCGTCGAGCCAGTACCACCGGCCGCGCGTGAGGATGCACTCGGCGACGAAGTGAAGCGCGATGCCGCGCAGCACGATTTCTTCCAGGCGCGGGTTGAGCTCGACCGCAATGTCGGCGTTGAGGACGTACTGATCCTCGGCTGGCAGCAACTCCGCGTAGCGGATCGTAGCGGTGCTCTGCGCCGCGGCGGGCAGCGCTAAAGCGCCGAGCAGCAGCGCGCAGCCGAGCAGCAGCCGGCGCAGTAGCACAAGGAAGTCAGGCCTGTTTTTCGAGCAAGGCAAAGAAGAAACCGTCATGGTCCGCATCGGGCAGCAGCGTTCGCTCGAGCGCCGCGTCGAGCGGGACGCGCTGACAGTCCGGATGCCGCGCCGCAAAACGGGCGACCTGAAGACTGTTTTCCTCCGGGAACAACGAGCACGTCACGTACAGCATTTTGCCGCCGGGGCTCAGCAGCGGCCAGAGCGCATCGAGAATCTCGCGCTGAACTGTTGCGAAATTGCCAATATCGTCGGCTCTGCGCAACCATTTGATGTCGGGATGGCGGCGTGCGACGCCGGAAGCCGAGCAGGGCACGTCTGCCAGGATGCGGTCAAAGCGCTCGCCGTCCCACCAGTCACGCGGCGTACGCGCATCGCCGCAGCGGACATCGGCGTTCAGGCCGAGGCGCTCCAGGTTGCTCGCGATCCGTTGCGCGCGGCGTGGATCAGCGTCCAGTGCGAGCAGCCGGCAGTCGTGCAGTTCAAGCATATGGGCGCTCTTCCCGCCCGGGGCGGCACAGGCGTCGAGCACGCGCATGCCGTCGCGGATATCGAGCATTGGTGCTGCGTGTTGTGCGCCCCAGTCCTGCACCGAAAGCCGGCCTTCGGCATAGCCGGGCAGGGATGCCACCGGCGCGGGCCGATCGAGGCGCCAGGCGTAGGGGCTGAGCCAGCGTCCGCTGTGGCCGGCCGCGATCAGCTCAGCCGAGACCGCCTCGGGCGTGGTGCGCCGCGGGTTGATCCGCAGCGTCATCGGCGGGTGGGTGTTTGCAGCGCCCAGCACGGCCTCCCAGCTTTGCGGCTGATTGCGCTTGATGCGATCGATCCACCAGGACGGGTGGCGCCAGTGCGCCTCGGGATTGCGCGACAGCGCGCTGGCGAGCGTGTCACGCTGCCGCAGGGCGTTACGCAACACTGCGTTTACCAGACCCTTGAGCCCGCCGCGGGCAACTCGCGCGGCGACTTCGACGGCCTGGTCGACCACCGTATGGGCGGTCTCCGGGCGCACTTCCAGGCGATGCAGCGCGACGCGCAGCAGCGCGTCGATGGTGGGCTCGGTGAGGGGTTGCCGCAGCAGGCGCGCGAGCATGGCATCGCCGCGGCCGAAGTCGCGCAGCGTGCCGAAGATCAGATCCTGTGCGGCTCCGCGGGTGCCGGGCGGCAGATCAGGATGGGCGGCCCACAGGCCCGCTAGCCCATCGTTCAGGGCATAGCCGTCGCGCACATATGCAATGGCTTCGGCAGCGACCCACATCGCACGCGCCATTGAATCGGCAGGCAGCGGTGGCAGCGCCGGCGGGCGGGGCGCGCTGCGCTGCGCGGTTGTGCGGGGCGAGTCGGGCCGTGTGCTGGCGCGGCCACCGGGGCGGGTACGGAAACTGGACATGGAGAGGGTGCCGTCACCGGCCCGATCAGAAGTTGGAAATGACATTTACCCGTTTGCCGCCAGCGGCGCAAGCCGCACCGGCAAGGGGCTCAGCGTAACAGCGCGAGTCTCGGTGTTGCGTCGTGCGCGATCACCACGAAGGCGTTCTGCCCGAACTGCGTCGCGAGGTCTGTTCCGAGCTCGGCGTCGGCATTCAGGACGAGTACGCTGAGCTCTGCCGGCCAGCTGCCATCAGGGGCTTCGTTTCGCGCCGGCAAGGTGGCGAAGCCCCGTTGCGCGAGTTCTGCGAGTAGCGCGGCGTGCCGTTGCGCGTTTTCGTCCTCGGGCAGCAGTTCGCTGGCAGGGTTACTCGCCGTGAGCAGCACTGCGCACTCAGTGCCGTGTTTCTGCAAGAGTGCGGCAAGTGCCGTATCGGGTCGATCGATCTGCAGCAGCAGCGGCGGCGCGGTGAGTACCCGGTAATACGCCGCACGATAGGCGGCGATCAGTTCGCCGGGTAAGGCGCTCGCGGCTGCGTCAATCATCCGCCGCGCATCGCGCGCAAACGGCGGATCCGTTCCTCGGTCGGCGGGTGGGTCGAGAACAGGCCGGCGATACCGCCGCCTGACAGCGGATTCATGATCATCATCTGCCCAGTTTCGGGGTGCGCCTCAGCCGATGGCATTGGAATGCCGCGAGCGTAGTAGTCGATCTTCTGCAGGGCGTCGGCGAGCGCGGCCGGGTCGCCGCAGATCTCGGCGCCGCCACGGTCAGCCTCGTACTCGCGCGCGCGGGAGATCGCCATCTGGATCAAGCTGGCAGCCAGCGGCGCCAGAATCGCGACGAGGATGCCGACCAGCGGATTGGCCGGGCGCCCTTCTTCATCACGGCCGCCGAAGAACATCGCAAAGTTGGCGAGTGCCGAGATCGCACCGGCGAGCGTCGCCGAAATCGTGGAGATCAGGATGTCGCGATGCTTCACATGCGCGAGTTCGTGCGCCATCACGCCGCGCAGCTCGCGCTCGGTCAGCATCTGCAGGATGCCGGTGGTAGCGGCCACCGCGGCGTTGTCCGGGTTGCGGCCGGTGGCGAACGCGTTGGGCTGTTGCTCGTTGATGATGTAGACGCGCGGCATCGGCAGCCCGGCGTTGCGCGCGAGCCCTTGCACCATGTTGTAGAGGTAGGGCGAGCTGGCGGCGTCGACTTCCTGCGCGTTGTACATGCGCAGCACCATCTTGTCGGAGAACCAGTACGAGAACAGGTTCATGCCGCCGCCAAGCAGCAGCGCCAGCAACATGCCGCTCTTGCCGCCGATCGCTGCGCCGACGACACCGAACAGCGCGACGATCCCGGCCATCAGGATCGAGGTTTTCAACCAGTTTCCGAACATCGGTGCTCCCTGTGCGAAGACGTGTCCGTTTGGATATGGGCGCCAGGCGCCCTCAAATCAAGCGTCCGGCAGTGCGAAGCGCTGCTCGGCGTGGAGTGGAAGTCCGCGCAGGAAGTCGGCCGCCGCCATGCGTTTGCTGCCCGGTTTCTGCAATTCGGTCAGGCGCAGCACGCCGCTACCGCAGGCAACGCGTACGCCCTCGGCATCTGCACCGAGAATCGTGCCCGGTTCGCCGTCACCCACTTCGGCGATACCGCGCCAGAGTTTGATTGCCTGGCCATCCAGCGTCGCCACGCCGCCGGGGAAGGGGTCGAACGCACGCAGGCGTCGCGCAAGCTGCTCGGCTGATTCGCGAAAATCCAGCGCGGCTTCGCTCTTGGCGATCTTGTTCGCATAGGTGACGCCCTCTGCCGGTTGCGGCGCTGGTGCCAACTCGCACAGCGCAATGCGGTGCAGGGCATCGACGATCATTTCACCACCGAGCGCTGCAAGCTTGTCATGCAGGCTCGCTGTGGTGTCATCGCCGCCGATCGGAATCGCGCGCTTGAGCAGCATGTCGCCGGTATCGAGGCCGGCATCCATCTGCATGATCGTGATGCCGGTCTCGCTGTCGCCGGCCTCGATCGCGCGATGGATGGGCGCGGCGCCGCGCCAGCGCGGCAGCAGTGACGCGTGAATGTTCACGCAACCATGGCGTGGCATGTCCAGCACCGCCTGCGGCAGGATCAGCCCGTACGCCGCGACCACGAGAATCTCGGCGTTCACGGCGCGCAAGGTCGCCTGCTGTGCCTCGGTGCGCAGCTTTTCGGGCTGATCGACCGGGATACCGTGTGCGAGCGCCACCTGCTTGACCGGGCTGGGCAGCAACTGCATGCCGCGACCCGCGGGGCGGTCCGGCTGCGTCAGCACAAGGGGCACTTCAAAGCCCGCAGCGATGATTGCGCGCAGCGCCTCGGCGGCGAATTCAGGTGTTCCGGCGAAAGCGACTCTCATCTGGGGCGAAGGGCGTGGGAAGTGTTGAACGGAGCCGCGCGGCGCGCGACCCCAAGCTGATCAGGCCGTGATGCGCGAGCGCTTCGCGAGCTTGGATTTGATGCGGTTGAGCTTCAACGGCGACAGGTATTCAACGAAAACCTTGCCGTCGAGGTGGTCGATCTCGTGCTGGATGCACACCGCCAACAGGCCTTCAGCTTCAAGTTCGAAAGGTTTGCCTTGCTCGTCGAGCGCGCGCACCGTCACGCGTTCTGCACGCGTCACTTTCTCGTAGATGCCGGGCACCGAGAGGCAGCCTTCCTCGCATACCTGCTCGCCGGAGCGCGCAATGATCTCCGGGTTGATGTAGGCGCGCAGCCCGGTCTTGTCTTCCGAAACGTCGATCACGACGATGCGTTTGTGGACGTTCACCTGGGTCGCCGCGAGCCCGACGCCTGGCGCTTCGTACATGGTTTCAGCCATGTCGCGGATCAGCGTGCGCAACTCGTCGGTGACTTCGGTGACCGGCGCAGCCTTCGTGTGAAGGCGCGGATCGGGATAGTGAAGGATGGGCAGTAGCGCCATAAATGCTTGCTGGATGAAGTGACTATGTGCAGAATCTGAAGTGAAATCTCGATGCCCGTGTGCTAAAGCACCGATAACAGGCCGCCAGGGCGTCCGCCCGATAATGGCTCAACAACACCGAGGCAGATTCATGTTCCGCATTATATCCGCGCTGGCCCTGGCTCTGGGACTGTCCGTTGCTTCGGCTTCGGCGGTGGCAGATACCGTCAAACTGGCGGACAACGCCCCCGATTCCTACACCGTCGTCAAGGGCGACACGCTGTGGGATATCTCCGGAAAGTTCCTCAAGCACCCGTGGTTGTGGCCGCAAGTGTGGCGGCTCAATCGCGAGCAGATCAAGAACCCGCACTGGATCTATCCCGGTCAGACGATCTATCTGGACCGCAGCGGCCCTTACCTGACCACCACGCCACCGGGCGATGGCGGTACGGTCAAGCTGCAGCCGCAGGTTCGCGCTGAGGATCTGAGCCCGATCGGTAGCGTGCCACTGCATCGGATTGAACCCTTCCTGACGCGTCCCTTGTTCGTCTCGGAAAGCGATCTTGCCGGCAGCGCCACGATCGTCGCGTCCGACGACAACCGCCTGCTCAACGGACCCGGCGACACGATCTTTGCGCGCAACGTCACGGCGGGTGTGAGCGACTGGCAGATCTATCGCCGTGCGCAGCCCCTGAAGGATCCGGTAACCAACGAACTCCTCGGCTACGAGGCCGCTTACCTTGGGTCGGCGCGCGTGGTTCAGGATGGATCGCCGGCAACGATGGAAATTACCTCGGTCCAGCGTGAAGTCAATGCAGGCGACCGCATGCTGCCCGCAGGCAAGCCCGAGATCATGTCCTATGTGCCGCATGCGCCGGATCGCAAGGTCGAGGCGCGCATCGTCAAGGTGCACGACGGCATCCAGTACACCGGCAAGTACAGCATCGTCACGATCTCCGCTGGCCGTGTGGCCGGTCTGGAGCCGGGCCATGTGCTGGCGATCTACCGCACGCGCGGCGACGCCAAGTACGACATGGACGGCAAGAACGAGACGATTGCGCTGCCGGAAGAGCGCTATGGCGCACTCTTTGTCTTCCGGGTCTTCGACCGCGTGGCCTACGCGCTGGTGGTTGAAAGCGGTGGGCCGGTCAAGGTGGCTGATACCGTCCGCCAGCCTTGATCGACGACTCCGCCGATCTGGCGGCGTGGCTCCGCCTGACGCTGGTACCTGGCGTCGGGCCGGAGAAACAGCGCGCCCTTCTTGCGGCCTTCGGACTTCCGGAGGCCGTTTTCGCTTCAGGGCGGCGAGCCGTCGCGGGCGTCGTTGGGGACGCGCTGGCCGCACGGCTGTTTGACACCGACAACGCGGCGGCTGTTCAGACGGCGCTGGCGTGGGCGGCTGAGCCAGGCAACACGCTGCTGACGCTGGCCGATGCGCAGTACCCCGCCGCACTGCTGCAGACGGTTGATCCGCCTTTGCTGCTTTACGTCAAAGGCAATGTTGCCTTGCTTGGGCGCAGGGCACTGGCGGTGGTCGGCAGCCGCAGTGCGACGGCGCAGGGCATCGCGAACGCAGAGGCGTTCTCGCGGGCGTTGTCCGAGGCGGGTCTGACCATCGTCAGCGGGCTCGCGCTGGGCATTGACGCGGCGGCGCATCGCGGTGCGCTGGAGGGCGAGGGCAGTACCGTCGCCTTCATCGGCACCGGTGCCGATCGCATCTACCCGGCGCGCAATGCGCCCCTCGCGCGCCGGATTGCGGAGGCCGGTGTCATCGTCAGCGAATTTCCGCTCGGTACGCCTTCGGTCGCACACAACTTTCCGCGTCGCAATCGCCTGATCGCCGGGCTCGCCCAAGGCGTGCTGGTGATCGAGGCAGCGCCGGCGAGTGGATCGCTGATTACTGCGCGGCTCGCTGGCGAACTGGGGCGCGAGGTGCTGGCGATTCCGGGCTCGATTCACTCCCCTTTATCGAAAGGCTGCCACCTGCTGATCAAACAGGGAGCCAAGCTGGTGGAATCGGCGCAGGACGTACTTGATGAATTGCGCTGGCAACGTGGCACGGTGGGCGTTGTGGCTGATTTGCCGGCCGCTCCCGCCAACTCGGCAGCGTCCGGGCCCGAGGCGGTGGTTCTGGCTGCACTGGGTTTCGATCCGGTTGATCCGGACACCTTGTGCACTCGCAGCAAGTTGACGCCCGATGCCCTCTTCGCCATCCTGTTGGAGCTGGAACTTGCCGGCCGGGTCGCACGACTGCCCGGCGGACGGTTCCAGCGCCTGCATTGACCCTTGGCTGCGCGATGATCGATATCCTTGTTTATGTGTTTGAAAGCTATGGCTACCCTGAGGCCTGTCCCGAGCCGGAGTTGCTCGCGCGCAAGCTCAGCGCGGCGGGCTTCGAGCCGGAAGACATCGACCTGGCGCTGGAATGGTTGTCCGGCCTGCAGCGCGTGGCAGGCAGTGATTCGCCGAAGATCGAGCGTGACAACCGATCGAGCCGGATCTACAGCGGCCCCGAACTGGCGGTGCTGGATACCGAGTGCCGCGGCTTCATTGCTTTTCTCGAACACTCCGGTGTGCTGGACCCATTGGGGCGCGAGCGCATCATCGAGCGCGCGATGGCCTTGCCCGGCGCGGATCTCAGTCTCGCAAAGCTCAAAGTGATCGTGCTGATGGTGCTATGGCAACAGCAGGACAACGTCGATGCGCTGGTCATGGAAGAGCTGCTATCCAGCGCCGAGGGGCCGGCGTGGGGCGAAGAGAGCCCTGCCGCAGCTCTGCTGCACTGAGACACCGATCGCCGTTGCGCGGATGCGCGCGCGGCGCCTACCCATTCTTGCTGGACGTCGGCACCCTTAAGGTGCGAGGTCCGCTGCCGTAATCGACCCAACATGAGCAAGCTACTGATCATCGCCGAAAAGCCCTCCGTGGCGCAGGATATTGCCCGCGTCCTCGGGGGATTCACCCGTGAAGGCGACTACTTCGAATCCGAGCAGTACGTGCTGTCGTCGGCCATTGGCCATTTGCTCGAGCTCGCGGTGCCGGAGGAGTACGAGGTCAAGCGTGGTAAGTGGAGCTTCGCGCATCTGCCGATGATTCCGCCGCACTTCGCGCTGAACCCGATCGACAAGACGGCGGATCGGCTCAAGCTGCTGACCAAGCTGATCAAACGCAAGGACGTGACCGGCCTGGTGAACGCCTGTGACGCGGGGCGGGAAGGCGAGTTGATCTTCAACTACATCGCGCAGCACGCGAAGACCGACAAGCCGGTTCAGCGCCTGTGGCTGCAGTCGATGACGCCAGCGGCGATCCGCGACGGTTTTGCCCGCCTGCGTCCTGCGAAGGAACTGTCGGGCCTGGCGGATGCTGCGATGAGCCGTGCCGAGAGTGACTGGCTGATCGGCATCAACGGCACGCGTGCGATGACCGCCTTCAACTCCAAGAGCGGCGGCTTTCATCTGACCACCGTCGGGCGCGTGCAGACACCGACCCTTGCCCTGGTGATCGAGCGCGAGGAGCGCATCCGCAAGTTCGTGTCTCGCGACTACTGGGAGCTTGAAGGTCAGTTTGGCGCTGCAGCGGGCGGCTACGTCGGGCGCTGGTTCGACGAGAAGTTCAAGAAGGACGAGAACGACGAGCACGCGACCGCCAGCCGCCTGTGGGACAAGGCGCGCGCCGAAGCGATCCGCGCCAAATGCGACGGCAAACCTGGCAAGGTCGAGGAGGAAAGCAAGCCCTCGACCCAGCTCTCGCCCCTGCTGTTCGACCTGACCAGCCTGCAGCGCGAAGCCAACGGTCGCTTCGGTTTCTCGGCCCGTACCACGCTGCAGCTGGCACAGGCGTTGTACGAGAAGCACAAGGCCTTGACCTATCCGCGTACCGATTCGCGTGCGCTGCCCGAAGACTACCTGCCCACGGTGGGCGGGGTTTTGGCCGGCCTGCCCGATCGCTACGCGCCGTACGCAAACCAGATCGTGAAGCACGGCTGGGTCAAGCCGAACAAGCGCATCTTCAACAACGCCAAGATCTCCGATCACTTCGCCATCATCCCGACCGGCACTGTGCCCAAGAGCCTGTCCGAGGCCGAAGCGAAGATCTACGATCTGGTCGTCAAGCGCTTTCTGTCGGTGTTTTACCCGGCAGCCGAATACCTGGTGACCACCCGTATCACGCGCGTCGAGGGTGAAGCCTTCAAAACCGAGGGCAAGGTGCTGGTCAACGCCGGCTGGCTCGCGATCTGGGGCAAGGAAGCCGCGAGCGCGGAGGACAAGGACGATGCGACGCCGGCCCTCGCGCCGGTCAAGCCGGGTGAAGTGGTGCGGACCGACGATGTGCTGGTGAAGCCCAACGTCACGAAACCACCGGCGCGCTACAACGAAGCGACGCTGCTCTCCGCGATGGAGGGCGCTGGCAAGCTGGTCGATGACGAAGAGCTGCGCGAAGCGATGGGCGGCCGCGGTCTGGGCACGCCAGCGACGCGCGCGCAAATCATCGAGAACCTGATCGCCGAGCAGTACATGCTTCGCGAAGGCCGCGAGCTGATCCCGACGGCCAAGGCTTTTTCGCTGATCACGCTGCTCAAGGGCCTGTCGGTCGAGGAACTGACGTCGCCGGAACTGACCGGCGAATGGGAATACAAGCTCGGCCGCATCGAACGCGGTGAACTTTCGCGTGCCGATTTCATGCGCGAAATCGCCGAGATGACCAAGCACATCGTCGAGCGCGCGAAGACCTACGACAGCGATACGATTCCGGGCGACTTCGGCATCCTGAATTCACCCTGCCCGAAATGCAGCGGCCTGATCCGCGAAACTTACAAGAAATTCCAGTGCAGCGATTGTGAATACTCGCTGTGGAAGATCGTCGCGGGTCGTCAGTTCGAGCCGCACGAGATCGAGACGCTGCTGACCGAAGGCCAGGTGGGGCCGCTGGTGGGCTTCCGCAACAAGATGGGGCGGCCTTTCAACGCGATCATCAAGCTGAACGACGAGAAGCAGCCGGAGTTCGACTTCGGGCAACCGAAGGATGATGAGTTGGCCGAGCCGGTCGATTTCTCCGGTCAAGAGGCCCTCGGCGCTTGCCCGAAGTGCCGGGCGAACGTCTACGACCATGGCCTTTCCTATGTCTGCGAGAAGTCCGTTGGCCCTGGCAAGTCCTGCGATTTCCGTTCGGGCAAGGTGATACTGCAGCAGGAAATCGAGCCGGCGCAGATGAAGAAGCTGCTGAACGATGGGCGCACTGATTTGCTGAAGAACTTCGTTTCCTCGCGCACGCGGCGCAAGTTCTCGGCCTTCCTGGTGCGCGGCGACGACGGCAAGGTCGGCTTCGAGTTCGAGAAGAAGGCGCCCAAAGCACCGGCACGCAAGAAGGCCGCGGCCGACGAGGCTGCCGCGCCGGCCGAGAAACCGGCACCGCGGACGCGTCGCAAGACGGCGTAGCCGATACCCGCATGTTGCGACGCCTGATCGGCCTCCTGTCGGTTCTGCTGTTGGTGTCGCCAGCAGGCGCAGGCGAGACGCTGCGCCTGCTGACTTGGCCCGGCTATGCCGATCGTGATCTGGTGCAGGCGTTCGAGCAGCGTTTCAACGTCACTGTCGATGTCACCTATGTCGGTTCCGACGACGAAATGTGGGAGCGGGCGAACAACAAGGATGGCGCTGCGTTCGACGTCATCGCGGCGAACACCGCCGAGCTTCAGCGCTATATCGACAACGGCCTCGTACAGCCGCTGCGCCTGCGCAACATTCCGAATACGCATAACCAGACGGCGCGTTTCCGCAACCTGTCGAACATCCCTGGGCTGACCCGCAAGGGCGAGGCCTATGCGATTCCCTACACCTACTCGGCGATGGGGCTGATCTACAACCGCAAACTGGTTGCCAAACCGCCGACGTCGATCACAGCGTTGTGGGACCCGAAGTACCGCGGCAGGGTGCTGGCCTATAACGACAGCAGCCATAACTTCAGCCTCGCCGCGCTTGCGCTGGGTTTTAGTGATCCGTTCCGGCTCACCCAGCCGCAGTTCTCGCAGGCGGTGAATCATCTGCGCCAGCTGCGCGACAATGTGCAGGCCTTCTACAGCAAGCCCGAAGAAGTCGTCGACCTGTTCCGCAGCAAGGACGTCGCGCTCATTTACGCCAACTACGGCGACCAGCAGGTGCAGCTGCTTGAAAAAGCCGGTGCTGATATCGGTTACGTGATTCCGCGCGAGGGCGCATTGGCGTGGTTGGATTGCTGGGCGGTGATGCGCAGCGCACGCGATCGCAACCTTGCCGAGGCCTGGATCAACTACACGCTGACGCCGGCGGTCAGCGGTCAGTTGCCGCTGCGCCAGGGGCTTTCGAATACCTTGGCTGCCGGCGCCGATCCGTCGCGTCAGGAAGCTAAGCTGATCTGGCTGGAGCCGGTCGAGGATTACGCCCGCCGCACGCTCTACTGGGAGCGCTTGATGTCGGGCTACGACAAGGCGCGATAAGCAGCGCCTTACCGCGCGTCTGGCGCGCGCCGGCGCACGATGTGACCTGAGCCTGACTGGAGGAGCGCGCGATGAGCGACGCTGTCGAACTCGAAGGCGGATGCCTCTGTGGTGCTGTGCGGTATCGCGTGCGGATCGAGAATCCTGAGGGTTACTACTGCCATTGCCGGATGTGCCAGCTTGCCTTCGGCAGTGTCTTTGCGCCGTGGGTGAACGTCGCGGTCAGCGACGTGCAATGGCTCGCGGCTTCGCCCAAACGTTACCGCTCGTCGCGTATCGCCGAACGCGGCTTCTGCGCCGAGTGCGGCACGCCGCTCAGCTTTCATTTCATCGACTCGCCGCGCATGGATCTGTCCGTTGGTAGTCTCGACGAACCGGCGCAGGTGCCGCCCACCAGCCACTTTGCGGTGGAGACGCGTGTGGCGCCGTGGCATGTACCGGACGGCTTGCCGGAGCAGAAGGCGAGCGACTACGAGGCGCTGACCACACGCTGGCGGCAGGCTTACGGCGAGGCCGAGCCCGGCCTCGCCACGGTGCGGGCGGGAGCTTCGAGTGAATGAGTGGCAGCCGCTGGTCGATTTCTGGTTTCTGCCGCGTGGCGCAGCCGGGCACGGTGCGCCACGTGCGGAGTGGTTCCGCAAATCCGATGCCTTTGACCGCGAGATTGCCGATCGATTTGGCGACTGCATTGCGCGGGCGCTCGCCGGCGGACAGCGAGAGTGGGATGCCGAGCCCGAAGGCGCGTTGGCCCGCGTCGTGCTGCTCGACCAATTCACCCGCAACGTGTTCCGCGATACACCGCAAGCCTTTGCGGGTGACGCGCTGGCGCTTGAGCTCGCCGGAGAGATGCTCGCGCGGGGCGACGACCAGCGGCTTTTGCCGGTGCAGCGCGTGTTTGTCTACCTACCGTTCGAGCACGCTGAAGACGCACAGGCGCAGACCCGTTCCGTCGAACTGTTCGAACGGCTTGCGTCGGCTTGGCCGGATGGCGCTTCCTACCTCGACTACGCGCGCCGACACCGCGAGGTGATCGATCGATTCGGCCGCTTTCCGCATCGCAATTCGCTGCTCGGCCGTGCGTCGAGCGCCGAGGAACTGCTGTTCCTGGCACAACCCGGCTCACGTTTCTGAACCAGATCCAACCCGGCTGGGCGCGGTTGTTACGGCGCGCCCAGCCTCAGTAGTTCAGGCCAGCCCGAGGCGCT
>JADHEF010001413.1_pt1 | contig 14948 bp, 12 predicted proteins | sample 8952391 | NCBI WGS metagenome assembly JADHEF01 (sample SAMN16124439, study PRJNA663245) | bioreactor sludge metagenome | isolation source: sludge (nitrite) | place: India:Bengaluru | collected 2019-02-28
CTGCTGAACGGGCATTACACCTTCCAGAGCGACGGCAAGATGATCGACCTGGATGCGCTCGTGGCGGGGCTGGAGCTGGGATGACGGAAATTTCGGCGGTTCCGGCTTAGAACCCCAAATAGAGCTTGTCGAGGTCGACCAGCGTAAAGAGCGGCGTCCCGGCGCTAACGCGTTCGCCCAGTTCGACATTCCGGGTGAGCACTGTGCCTTTGAGCGGACTGGCGACTTCCAGCTCGGCCAGATTGCTGCGTTGCTCCGCAAGAGTGGCTTGCGCTTGCGCTCCCTGGCTGCGCAAGGCGGCCAGCGAGGAGACTTGGGCGCGAATCTCCTGTTCGCCCAACTGGGCCAGGGCGAGTTGGCGCTCGGCACGCGAAAAAGCGGCCTCCGCTTCGGTCAGATTGCTGTTTGCACTCTGAGCTTTGAGCCGTGTCGTCTCGGCCGCTTGTGGAGATACGAACTTTTTCTGGACGAGTTCCTCATAACGCTCCGCATCACGCTTCGCCTGGAGGTACTCGGCGCGATTCCTCTCTTTTCGGGCGCCGGCTTCTCTCAGTGCCGCTTCGGCTTGCCGGATCTGCAATGGAACTTGCCTGCGCAGCGCTTCCAATCGTGTTTCGGCCCCTCTGGCCTGGTGATCGAGCACGGCGACACTCTCCATGGCTGCCCGAACACGCTCGCGTAATGCCTCATCGTCCAGGGTAAGGAGGGGCGCACTGATATCAACAACCTGTCCCTCGTCAACCTCGATTTTTACGACGCGACCAGAAACCTTGGGCGTGACCGTGGTGATACGGCCCTCGATTCTCCCACTCCCTTCAAGGACTCCCACATGCGGATCGGCTTTGAATACCTGCCATAATGCAACGCCGACCGCTAACAGGCCGATCGCCAAGGCAAGGCCGAGGATGATTCTGCGCGTGTTCATTTTTATCCCCCGTTGGTGCTTACCATGGCGCGCAAGCAGCCCCCTGAGTCTTTAACTCATCTTTCTGACGCCAAGGGGCAAGGCGCAACGCGTCTTGACATACACAGCACGTCAGAGCGTTACCGCTGGCGACTCAATCATGCGTCTTCCCAACCGGGGATATATCAATTTCCTTCTCCGCTTCGAGCCAGTCCGCAAGCTCGTCGCCTTGCGCAAACCCGCGTCGCTCTGCCCGGTAATACGCGGCCACTGCAATCTGCTGAAACCGATCTTCGGGAAAGCTCGCGGTTTGATCGGAGGTGCTATCTCCTCCCGTGGTCCGGGTCGCTTTAGTTTGGCGTAAGTTCTTTGTCATGACATGCCTCCATTTACATTGACTCAATGGCTCCGTGTCCAACTCGCTGCACGGCCCAACGCAACCATTTCTGGCTGCACGCTTTTCCGTCACGCACAAAAGCGCGCGACAGCATCAAGGCGCAGATACCGCCTCGAACGCCCCTCTCATCCGCTAAACCAAAGGCGGATTCGGTGTTTTTTCGGCTTGGCGAATCAACCCCTCCCGCAGCAGTTCGCAAACGTGATGTGTCAAACGATCGGTCTGGTTGAATTCCGGATACCAGCCCGGGATGAAACGCACCATCGCCCTGGCCTCAAGCGGGTGCATCACCAATCCGATAACAGACAGGGCGGCGAGCAAGGCATCCGCATCACGACCGGGGGCGATTTCCTTGATCACGCCTATCAGGGCTACGAAGGGGGTCATGAATACCTCCTTGACCAGAAGCTTTAACCGTTCTTCATCCCCGTCGAGCCGTTCGCGCTGCAATAGCAGAAGCAAGTCCGGATCGGCGTCCAAATCCCTGATCAAGCGGGCGATGAATTCCTGAAGCCGCAAAGCGGGCGGCCCATCCTTGTTCAAGGCTCCCGTAGCACTGTCCAGCTTATCGGTTACGGCATAAGCCATTACCGCTAAATACAGATTCCGTTTATCGGGAAAATGGTAGTACAACGCCGGTGCCTGAACTCCTACGGCTGCTGCGATCTTACGCATGGTGACGCCTTCGTAGCCATGGCGGGCAAACAACCCAACCGAAGCGTCGAGTATGTCCTTGCGAGTCAATCGTTTTGCAGTCGCACGAAGCATGGCAAATCAAAGATTCTCATGGTGGTCTATTTAACGTTAGTTAAATAGACCACCAAAAGCAAACATTGCCTGTTTCCGTTGACAGAGAATCTGATCGATCGAGGTGACAGGGGGAAATCCTTGTCGGGTTTTGTTTGTTGGCTGCGAGTCTAGAATAGGAGCGTCCGTAGTCTCTCACGAGGTTGCACATGCCCTACCTGAGCCTTCGAGAATCCCATGGGATCTATCAGAAATTCTGGGGACGTGTCGCGTCTCCCGAGTTGTTCGAATCACTCAACGCGATTCTCGACGCGCCATCGTTTGATTCAGTACACTACGTGATCAAAGATTATCTCGATGTCGAGTTATTCGACGTTGGCGTGAAGACCTTGCTTGAAGACATGGTGCTTGCGATGCGCAGCAAACGTATTAACCGGCACATCGTGGTTGCCATCGTGACGACAAATCCGGAAATTATCGATACAGGCAATGCAGCACTCTCCTATCGCCTCGATACCTATCCGCGGGAAGTTTTTTCGAGGCTGGACGAAGCGCGCACATGGATTGCTCACGTCTCGCAGACTCAGGGCGCCTGACATCGCGCTTGTGCAGCAAGCAGGCGGAGCACTCTACGTCTTGATGATGAAAATGGAGAGTTTGTGGCTGTCGGTCTCGATCGATTTCTCAGACGAGATCGTCTTCTGTTTTTCTCATCCAGGCGCTTTGTGCTCCGGTAGCCACAGGCCGTCGCTATTCTGAAAAATCGTCGAAAACGGGGGCTTCGTCCAAATGCCCCACTTTGCGCATCAACTCGGCGGCAGGAGAATCGGGATCGAGAACCCCTTGAGCCCAGATTTCCGCGACTTTCGTCAACAGGGCAGGCAAGGTGCGTTCGTCTGGCAAATTCGGGCCGCGACCCATCAGGAGTAGCGCTTCCAGAGCGTAGAAAGTCGCACGACCGATTTCCACACTCACTACGCCCTTCTGGGGGTCTTTGACGAGGGCGCTTGTTTCCTCCGGGTCAGCGGCAACACCTGCACCAGGATCGTACCGAATCCGTTGTGATGCAGACATCATGCCTCGTCCGCTATAACCTCGTGCTTTCGCTTTCATTAGGCTGCAACCACGGTTGGGCGTATTCGATACAGAACAAGGCTGCCTCGGTCATTGCAGCATAGTGTGACAGAGAACGTGGAAGAACTGAACAATCAGTCAGCACCTCCTCCCAAAACAGAAAAGAGTTGTATCTGACTGGCCAGTTTGGCAAAGCGGAGCGAAACCAACGCCTGCTGTGCATTGAAGTGGGAACGCTGTGCGTCAAGGACACCCAAATAGTTGTCGAGTCCTCGGCTATAACGCTTCTCAGCCAACCGATAGGTGTCAGCGGTGGTCGCCGTGAGTGATTCTTGTGCGGCCAATTGCTCATCGATCGTACCGCGCACAGCCAGCGCGTCGGCCACTTCGCGGAACGCTGTCTGAACCGTTCTCTCGTATTGTGTCAGGGCGATCTCACGGTCCGTCTTGCTGACACGCAGCGCTGCCCAGAGGCGCGTGTCGAAAATCGGCATCGAGAACTGAGGCGCAAACAGCCAGGTTCCCGTTGCCCCCTCGAACAGGCGTGACAACTCGCCGCTCGCGGATCCTACTGACCCGGTCAAGGTGATACGCGGAAACAGTGCGGCCCGTGCCGCGCCGATCGAGGCATAGGCGCCTTTGAGGCGATGTTCGGCGGCAATGACGTCGGGACGCAGCAGCAGCACTTCGGACGACACGCCGGCGGCGACGTCCTTCAGCACACCGGCGGCACCGAGATTGGGCGGCAGCAACTCCTCGGAAACCGGCCCTCCGGCGAGCAGGGAGAGCGCGTTCAGATCCTGCGCGGCCAACTGCGTATAGCGCGCCACGTCGGCGCGCGCCGTATCCACCGGAATACGCGCCTGTTTCAGATCCAGTTCGGAAACCGAACCGACATCGAAGCGCCGCTTGACCAGACCGTAGGCCGTTTGCTGGCTCTCCAGCGTCGACCGGGCCAGCGCGAGGTTTTCCCGGTCGGCGGCGAGCGCGAAATACGTCCGCGCCACTTGGCTGACCAAGGCGACCTGCGTGCTGCGCCGTCCTTCGTCGGTCGCTAGATACTCCTCCAGCGCTTGGTCCGAAAGGCTGCGGATGCGGCCGAAGAAGTCGAGTTCCCAGGCGGCAAAGCCGAGATCGGCATGGTATTGCGTCACCGTGCGCGGCTGGCCGGGTTCGATGAGGTCTGCCGACCGGCGCTGCCGCGTCTTGCCACCTTCCCCCGTGAACGACGGGAAGAGTTCGCCACGCTGGATGCCGTACAGCCCTTGTGCGCGCTCGACGTTGAGCGCCGCGAGGCGTAAATCGCGGTTGTTGTCGAGCGCCTGCTGGATGATTTTCTGCAGCGACGGGTCGGCGAAGAATTCACGCCACTTCAGTCCATTAACCGATATGGAATCCGTGCCATCGGCGACGTAGGCATCTCCGGATGGCCACTGAGTGGAAACCGGCGAATCGGGACGCTGATAATCCGGCGCGAGGGAACAGCCGCCAATGGATAGCGAAGCGCCAAGCAACGCCGATAACAAAACCTTATTCATGAGCGCTTCCTTCCAGTTCGTTGTTCAAACCGGTTTTACCGCTTCGCTTTTGGCTGATCGCCTTGTAAATCATCACGTAGAACAAGGGTGCAAAGAAAATCACCAATACGGTGGAAGTCACCATGCCGCCGAGCACTGCAGTTCCGATGGCCGTTTGTGCGCCGGCGCCGGCGCCGTTGGCCAGAGCCAGCGGAAGCACTCCGAAACCAAAGGCCAGTGATGTCATTACGATTGGCCGCAATCGAAGTTTTGCAGCCTCCAAGGTCGCTTCGATCAACCCGACACCGGCTTCTACTTGTGCTTTGGCGAATTGCACGATCAGGATGGCGTTCTTCGTTGTCAGGCCCAGCGTCGTCAGCATGCCGATTTGGAAATAAACGTCATTTGGCATGGAACGCAAACTGGACGCGATCACCCCGCCGATTACGCCCAATGGCAACGTGAGCAGAATGGCGATCGGAATTGGCCAGCTTTCGTAAAGTGCCGCAAGGCAGAGGAAGATGACGAATAACGAGAACGCGTAGAGAATCGGTGCCTGCGAACTGGCCATCCGTTCCTGGTATGACAAGCCGGTCCACTGAAAGCCGACTCCTTGCGGCAATTTCGCAGCAAGTTCTTCCATCGCCTTCATGGCATCCCCGGTACTGTAGCCTGGCGCGGGTTCACCCCAGATATTCACCGAGGGAAACGCGTTGAATCGTTCCAGCTTTGGCGAACCTTGAATCCAGCGCGATGACGCGAACGCCGTAAATGGCACCATTTTTCCTTGGGTGTTGCGCACCTGGAGCTTTTCCAGGTCAGTCGGCAGCATGCGGTGCGGTGCATCGGCTTGCAGATACACGCGTTTCACACGCCCCGCCTGGATGAAGTTGTTGACATAGCTGCCGCCAAAGGAGGCGGCGATGGTGTTGTGGATGGCGCTGATCGGAACGTCCAAAGCACCTGCCTTGTCCCAGTCGATATCAATATGGTACTCGGCGGTATCTTCCATGCCGTTCGGTCGAACTCGGATGAGGCGGCGGTCCTGTGCTGCCATACCCAGCAGTTGGTTGCGTGCTGCAATCAGGCCTTGGTGCCCGATACCGCCTCGGTCCTGCAGCTGGAAATCGAAGCCGCTTGCATTACCGAGCTCGATCACCGCCGGCGGCGGGAAAGCGAAGACCATGGCTTCTTTGATCTGGGAAAAGGCTCCCATGACGCGTCCTGCGACCGATTTGACCTTGAGGTCCGGTGAATTCCGTTCGTTCCAGTCGCGAAGTTTGACAAAGCCGAGCCCCATATTCTGGCCTTGTTCGGATAGACTCATGCCCGACACGGACATCACCGAGTCTACGGCAGCCTTCTCCTGTTCGGTTAAGATGGCGCTCGCCTTGTCGACCACCTTTTGTGATTGTTCGAGCGAGGAACCAGAGGGGAGAAGGGCTTGCATGAAGAGGATGCCCTGATCTTCATCCGGAAGATACGCTGTCGGCATCCTTACGAAAAGAAAGCCCAGTCCCGCAACGATCAGAACATAGACAGCGACGGAGCGCAAACGCCGAGAAAGCACGGCACCGACGACGCGTACGTACCAGTCCCGAAATCCGAAGAAAATGCGGTCGAACCACATGAAAAACGGCCGCAAGAACCAGATGGCCGCTTCTGCCGGCTCGTGCCCCTTGGCGACCGGCTTGAGCAATGAAGCGCAGAGAACGGGGGTGAGAATCAAAGCCACGATGACGGAGAGCAGCATCGCGGCGGCGACCGTTATGGAAAACTGTCGATAGATGACCCCGGTGGATCCGCCAAAAAACGCCATCGGCATAAAAACGGCCGCGAGAACCACGCCGATTCCGATGAGTGCCGGCGTAATTTGCTCCATGGATCGAGCCGTTGCTTCCCTGGGCGGCAGCCCCTCCTCAGCCATGATCCGTTCGACGTTTTCGACGACGACAATAGCATCATCGACAAGCAGGCCAATTGCCAACACCATGGCGAACATGGTCAACATGTTGATTGAGAAGCCGAACAGCGCGAGCACGGCAAAAGTGCCGAGCAGCACCACGGGAACCGCGATCGTTGGAATCAGCGTGGCACGCATGTTACCCATGAACAGCCACATGATCAGGAAGACGAGTACGATGGCCTCAAACAATGTCCTGACCACTTCGTCAATGGCCACCTTGGTAAACGGCGTCGTATCATACGGATAGATGACCTTCATTCCCGGCGGAAAGAAAGCGGCCATCTCCTTGAGCTTGTTCCTGACGTTGTCCGCCGTTTCCAGCGCGTTGGCACCTGCTGCCTGCCGGATAGCCAGTGCGGCAGCCTGCTTGCCCATGTAATTGGCCAGCACGTCATAACGCTCGGTCCCCAACTCCGTCCGGCCAATGTCCTTGATTCGTACAATCGATCCGTCGGAACTGGTGCGCAGCGGAATTGCGGCGAATTCCTCCGGCGTCTGCAGCAAGTGCTGGATGACGATCGCGGCATTCATGCGTTGACCTGGGATTGCGGGCGTGCCGCCGAGCTGGCCGGCGGAGGCTTCGACGTTATAGGCGCGTAGCGACGCGACCACGTCATTCACCGTCAATCGGTATTTGGTCAGCTTGTCCGGATCGACCCAGACGCGCATGGCGTATTGCGAGCCGAAACTCTCCACCTCACCGACACCGGGCACGCGCGAAAGAATTTTCTCGAGGTTTGATTGCGCATAGTCCCGGAGGTCGTCGCCGTTCATGCTTCCGTCTTCGGAAATAAGCCCGACGATCATCAAGTAGTTGCGAGTCGACTTGCTGACCTTGACCCCTTGCTGCTGGACCACGTCGGGCAGGCTGGCCATTGCCAACTGCAACTTGTTTTGCACTTTTGACCACGCAATGTCCGGATCGGTACCCGGCGCAAAAGTGAGCTCAAGACGCGCGGCACCGGAAGACGAACTGTTTCCGGAGAGATAGATCATGTTGTCGAGGCCGGTCATCTTTTGCTCGATGATCTGCGTCACCGTGTTCTCAACCGTTTCGGCAGACGCCCCCGGATAGAATGCGTCGATTGCGATGGACGGTGGGGCAATCGGCGGATACTGCGAGATCGGCAGACCGTGGATGGCCAGCAGGCCGACCGCCATCATCGCGATTGAGATGACCCAGGCAAAAACGGGACGCTCAAGGAAGAATTTCGATAGCATCGCATCTTCTCCTTACTTCGGCGCATTCGCGGGGGAATCCGTTGCTGCTCCGCCGGGCGAGAATGGCGTCGGCTTGACAGTGACGGAGGTCCCTGGACGCAGCATTTGAAGCGTCTGAACGCCTTCAACGATAACCCGGTCGCCCGACTTCAGCCCATTCGTGACCAGCCACTGGTCGCCGACTTCACGTTCGAGCGTCAACATGCGCATTTCAACCTTGTCCTCCGCGCTGGCGACAAACGCATAGGGCTCGCCTTTGGGATTGCGCAAGACCCCTTGTTGCGGCACACGGATCGCTTCTTCGTTTGTTCCTTCCTTGATTTCGGCGCGGACGAACATCTCCGGCAAAAGAATCCCCTTCGGATTCGGAAACACCATGCGCAACACCACGGACCCCGTACTCGGTTCAACCGTGACATCGCGGAATTGCAGCGTACCTTCCTGCGGATACGTTGTGCCGTCCTCCAGAATCAGCTTGACTTTGTTCAGGTCAGCACCTTTGGCCTGCAAATGTCCGGCTTCAAACCGGCGCCGCAAGCGCAACAGGTCGCTGGTTGACTGTGTCACGTCGACATAGATGGGATCGAGCTGCTGGATCGTCGCCAATGCCGTGGGTTGAAACGCGGTAACCAAAGCGCCGTCTGTTACGCTGGATTTGCCAATGCGTCCCGAGATGGGCGCCGTCACCTTCGTATAGCCTAGATTGATGCGTGCTGTCTCGACCTGCGCCCTCCAGGACGCGATTTCTGCGTCGACCTGCTTGAGCGCGGCATCGGCATCGTCATAATCCTGCTGACTGACGGCTTTATCAACCAACAGATCCTTGACTCGTTCCGCCTTCGCCTTGATCGATATCCGGCTGGCCTCGGCGCGCGCCAAACCGGCCTGCGCTGTGTCGAGTGCTGCTTGAAACGGTGCAGGGTCGATCTGGTAAAGAACCTCTCCGGCCTTGACTTCCGCTCCTTCATTAAACAATCGCTGCTTAATCAGGCCATTGACCTGCGGCCGGATTTCCGCGATGCGTAGCGGCGCGGTACGCCCGGGCAATTGCGTCGACAACGTCAGTGGCGCCGGCGCAATGGTGACAACGGAAACCTGAGGCATCGCGCCTGCCTTGACAGGCGCCTGCCCGCCACGCTCACAAGCGGACAGTAATACGGCGAAAGCAAGAACGGAGACGGAGATATAGGGCTTGACCATGAATGGTTCCTCTGATGGCTACGATGAGAGGTTGTTCGTGCGTAAGCACCCCTTTCAACACGGACAACCAATCCATGTCGGAAATGAAACATCCGGCGTGTCGACTTCGGGAAATGTTGCAGGCTTGCAATTATACATACAGAAATGTATTTTTGTTGAAAGGATATCTCCATCAATCATCATTGCAGGAACGTGCAGCATGGTTCGAAGAACGAAAGAGGCAGCGCTTGAGACACGTCATTCAATCCTGGATGCGGCAGAGACCGTCTTCCATGAGAAGGGTGTCGCCAAAGCTTCACTCGCCGAAATCGCCACGGTCGCTGGCGTCACTCGCGGTGCGGTTTATTGGCATTTCGCCAACAAGGCTGACCTGTTTGAGGCGATGATTCAGCGGATAGTCGGATCGATGGAAGGCAAGATCGCCGAGTTGCAGGCGCAAAAGCACGAAGACCCGATCGATTTTCTACGTGAACTAGTGCTTTATTTCATCGATTGCGTTGCCAATGATCCGCACTACTATCGGTTGGTCGAGATCAGTTGGCACAAATGCGAATATGTTGGTGAAATGGCGCGGATCCGCGATAAACATCTCGAATGCGGTAACCGTTTCCTCAAACTCTACGAAGAGACTTTTCAGCGGGCTAGCGCGTCCAGCCTGCTGCTGCCCGACATTGCCCCCCGGACGGCAGCCGTTGGACTGATGGCCGTACTCGACGGACTGGTAACCAACTGGACCCTGGATAAATCGGCGTTCTCCTTGTCGAAGATCGGACCGCAGATCATCAACAGGTATCTGGCCAACTGTTGTCGTCAGGCTCGAACGTAGGTAAGAAACTTCTTTCGGTTGCGCGCTCAAGGAAACTCCAGCCACACCAAACGGAAAAATCATGCTCAAGGACAATCTGAACGACCTGCTTGCCCGGATTCAAGTATTGCAGGAAGGGGTCGAGGAGGAGTACCGCAAGGCTCGCGAGGATCTGCAAGTCAAACAGGCACAGCTGGCTGAGGAGTTCCTGCGTCAACAGAAGCGTTACAGAATTGGACTTCTCCGCTTCCTGCTACGCAGCAATCTCCTCGTCATCCTCAGCGCGCCGATCATCTACAGCGGCTGGATTCCGTTCCTGTTGACGGACCTCTTCGTGACCGTCTATCAGATGATCTGCTTCCCGGTCTATCGCATTCCCAAGGTGAAGCGTTCGGATTATCTCGTGTTTGATCGGGGCGACCTGCCGTATCTTAATCTGATCGAAAAGTTCAATTGCTTCTATTGCTCATACGGTAATGGCGTCGCGGCCTACACCCGAGAGGTAGCGGCGCGAACCGAGCAGTACTGGTGTCCGATCAAACACGCGCGGCGGATCAGGGCGGCACACGAACGCTATCCGAATTTCTTTGATCACGGCGATGCCGAAGCTTTCCGACAGGGACTGGAACGCTTGCGACGGCAATTCGACGACGATGCAGGGCACCATTCCTGAACGTCGAAAGACGACCGCCATTGCCATGATTACCGTCGACAAGTATCTGGATGCCGCCAACCGCGAAAACACGAGGCGCAGTTACGCTTCGGATATCCGGCACTTTGAGGAGAGTTGGGGCGGATATTTGCCAGCCACCGTCGATTCTGTATCGCGTTATCTGGCCGCGCACGCCGAATCGCTCTCGCTGAATACGCTCAAGCGCCGCCTGGCGGCTTTGTCGCGCTGGCATCAGGATCAGGGTTTCCCGGACCCGACAAAGACGGCAACCGTCCGGCAAGTCCTCAAAGGTATCCGGGCACTGCATCCCGAACAGGAAAAGCGGGCCCGACCGCTCGAGCTTTTGGTTTTGCAACAAGTAAGCGAGTGGTTGGAAGATGGCATCGCGGTTGCTTCCGAGCGCAAGGACCGCGGCAGCGCACTAAGCCACGCCCGCAACCGCGCCATGCTGCTGCTCGGCTTCTGGCGAGGGTTTCGTTCCGACGAGTTGGTCAATCTCCGGGTGGAAAACCTCAAGATCACTCCAGGTGAAGGATTGGTCTGCTATCTGCCTCGCAGCAAGGGAGATCGCCAGATGCAAGGCAGAGAGTACTCTTGCCCGGCGCTTTCCCGGTTGTGTCCCGTCGACGCGGTGAGCGCTTGGCTGTCCATCTCCGGCCTGAGCAACGGTCCGCTTTTCCGGGCCATCAATCGCTGGGGATACCTGTCGGACAGGCCGCTGCTGGCCGCCAGCATCATTCCCATGCTTCGCAGCCTGTTGGCGCAGGCGGGAATTAAAGATGCCAAGGACTACAGCAGCCACTCATTACGCCGAGGCTTTGCCGGTTGGGCACGGACCAGCGGCTGGGATATCCGGGAACTGATGAACTATGTCGGCTGGCGCGACATCAAGACGGCCATGCGTTATCTGGATGGCGCAGATGCCGGATTAAAGGCACGCTTTGAACTGGGGCTCGGTAACGCGCAGGAAACCACCAAGCCGTCAGTGAAACTACCGCAGAAGCCAGCTAAGCCGCTCGCGCCACTCGAAGTGAGCATCGAGTTGTCAGCGTTCTCCGGTTCGGAACGCGGCGCCCCCCGCGTGCTTCGCTTGATTGTTGAAACCTGTCTGGCCAAGTATCAGGCGCAGAAGCTTGACGACAGCGGTTCTCGTTATCGGATTCTCGTTCCCGATCTGTCGCGGGAGATTCTTGATGAGCATGTCTACGCCTTGCTGGACGACATGCATCAAGTCGCGGATGCCAATCGGTTCTTCCTGGAAACGGCCTGCCGCAATCCGGCAACCGGTGATCACTGGGATTAGCGCCACAGACACGATCAACAAGAGGCATCCCCTTTCGATACGACTCCATGACTCAAATTCATGAGACGGCCTATCCACGCCTGAAAAACGATCCCTCGCCGGAAGATCTCAACGACGTCTATACCCTGACCGCAACCGAAATCGCGTTCGTCGATCAGATCGCCAAGCGCCCCGCGGCGCGCGCCGTCGCGTTCTTGTACCTGAAGCTCTTCCAGCGACTCGGGTATTTCGAGCGAATCACGAAAGTCCCGCCACTGATTCGCGACCACATCGTGGCGCAGACAGGCTATCCGCGCAGTCCCAAATTGAGCGAACTGGTGCGGTTCGAGAACTCCGGTGGCCGGCAGCTGTTGGTTAATGCTTTACGCCGTTACCACGACGTGCGCCCCATTGACCGGGAAGGCCAGGTCTGGTTGCGGCATGTTGCGGAAACGGCTGCGGATACCCGGCATGTCGTCGCTGACATCATCAACGTGCTGCTGGAGGAATTGGTTCATCACCGCTACGAACTCCCGGCTTTTTCGACGTTGGAGCGAATCGCCATCCGGGCGCGCGAACGGATCCATGACACCCACTTCGCGAACATTACCCGACAGCTCGACCCCAAGGTGAAATCGCTGATCGACGGGTTGTTCAAGAAACAGGCGAACGACGCGACTTCAGGTTGGAATCTGCTCAAACGCGAACCCAAGAAACCGACCAACAAGGAGACGCGGCTATATCTCCAGCATATTCGCCGTTTGCAACTCCTGGTCGAGCAACTGCCAAAACCCGACATCCCCGTGCCGAAGTTGAAACAGTACCGCTTTCTCGCACGTGCCATGGACGCCACCGAAATGGCGGAACTCAAACCGCAGAAGCGGTACGCTTTGGCGGTCATTTTCATCCGGGCGCAGTACGCGCAGACGATGGATGATGCGGCTGACCTGTTCGTCCGCTTGTTGCAGAACCTCGAAAATCACGCGCGCACCAAGTTGCTCGCTTACCAGCAGGATCACTTTCAGCAGACCGACCAGTTAGTCGAGCAGCTGAAAGACATTCTCGAAGCCTATCGTATCGACGGCAACGACCGGCAGCGGGTCGATGCAATCGGCTCATGCCTGATCGCCGAAGTCGACGAACTCTTGGCGATTTGCGATGAGCACATGGCGTACGCCGGCCGCAACTATCTGCCGTTTCTGGTTCAGCCGTACAAGGCCATTCGCGCGCAATTGCTCAACTGCCTCGAAATCGTTCGGCCGCAAAGCTCAAGCGAGGACGATGTGCTCTTGCGGATGTTCGAAATCGTCCGAAACTTGCGCAACAATCGAATCGATACGATTCCATTTTCCATGACGGGCATTGATGAGGAACGTGACCTACACTGGATGTCCGCTGCCTGGAAGAAATTGGCCGTGGTCCGGAACGAGGGCAGCGCGTTTTGTTCATTGCAGCGCCGTTACTTCGAACTGGCCGTGCTGTTCGCGATCCGCGACGAACTCAAGTCCGGCGATCTGTATATCGAGCATGGTGAACGCTACGACGACTATCGGGAGCAACTGGTTGACGATGAAACCCTCGCACGCGAACTCGCCGAATTCGGCGAGGTGACTGGAATCGAGACCGATTCGGCCATCTTCGTCAGCGAACTCAAACAGGAGATGCGGAAGACCGCCGAGGAGGTGGATGCCGGCTTCCCGGACAACGCGCATGCCGAGATCGTCGATGGGCGGCTGATCCTGAAAAAGCCACCCGCCAGCGAATTACCCTCTGGTATCCGGGCGATCGACCAGGCGATCGCTGAACGGATGGAAAATCTCAGCATCGTGGATGTGTTGATCGACGCCGAGCGTTGGTTGCAGCTCCATAAGCTGTTTCGGCCCTTGGCAGGAACGGAAAGCAGAATCGAGGAGCTACGCCCGCGGGTGATCAGCACGCTGTTTTGCTATGGCTGTAATCTTGGGCCAACGCAAACCGCGCGTTCGATTCGCGGCATGAGCCGCAAGCAAGTGGCGTGGCTGAATCTCAAATACGTGACGGAAGATGTTTTGGAACAGGCCATCGTCAAGGTGATCAATGCCTACAACAAATTCGAACTCCCAAGCTACTGGGGCTCCGGCAAGCATGCCTCGGCGGACGGCACAAAATGGAACCTTTACGAGCAGAACCTGATTTCCGAGCATCACATCCGTTACGGTGGATATGGCGGAATCGGCTACTACCATGTCTCGGACAAATTCATCGCGCTGTTCAGCCACTTCATCTCCTGCGGCACATACGAGGGCACGCATATTCTTGACGGACTGATGAGCAACACGTCGGATATCCGGCCGGATACGCTCCATGGCGACACGCAGGCACAAAGCTACACGGTTTTTGCGTTGGCGCATCTTCTCGGAATCAAGCTGATGCCGAGAATCCGTGGCATCAAAGACTTGGTGTTTCACCGCCCGGATGGTTCGACAACCTACAAACACATCAACCGGTTATTCAGCGACGGGATCGACTGGCGACTAATCGAAACCCATTTGCCCGACATGCTACGTGTCGCCGTATCGATCAAACTCGGGAAAATCACGGCTTCGGCCATCTTGCGGCGTTTGGGCACTTACAGCCGGAAAAACAAGCTCTATTTTGCGTTCCGCGAGTTGGGCAAGGTGATACGGACCATGTTCCTGCTGAAATACGTCGGCAATATGGAACTGCGCAAACTGATTCAGTCCGAAACCAACAAATCCGAGCAGTTCAACGCCTTCGCCAAGACGCTCTTTTTCGGCGGGGAAGGGATCATCGCGGAGAACATTCGCCACGAACAACGCAAGGTCGTGAAGTACAACCATCTGGTCGCCAACATGGTGATTCTTCACAACGTCGTCGGCATGAGCAAGGTGCTCAAGCAAATGCGCGAGGAGGGAATGACGATCGACGAGGAAATCCTGTCGGGTTTGGCACCGTATCGCTTGCAACATATCAACCGATTCGGCGACTACACGCTGGATTTCCGGAGAAAGGTCGAAGCCTTGCAGTCGAATTTCAGGATTTTTGATAATACATCAGAGGGTTAGGCACGTTTTTGCTGTTTTTTACATGAATCCCGGCCGAACCTCAACTAGCACAAGTGGCGTCCATGGCGCGGCGACTGTTGCTCGGGCAAACGACCTT
>JADHEF010001416.1_pt1 | contig 14903 bp, 13 predicted proteins | sample 8952391 | NCBI WGS metagenome assembly JADHEF01 (sample SAMN16124439, study PRJNA663245) | bioreactor sludge metagenome | isolation source: sludge (nitrite) | place: India:Bengaluru | collected 2019-02-28
GCTCCTGCTCGCTTCGATGCGCGGGAAGGAGCGCGTGAGCCTGGTTCGCCTCGCGGCGGAGCTCTCGTGGCCCGTCCGCTCGACCCGGACGCTCTACCGCAAGCTCGAGCTCCGGGGCGAAGAGATCCCGCCGTGGGCGCCCCTGTTCCGCGGGGCATGTTCCTCAGAACACCCGCGACGACGCCCGCAATGCGTAACCCCGCGCCAACAAAGGCCCTTCCAACGCGAAACGCCGGCCACGGGGGCCGGCGCTTGTCGTTAACCGCTTTCCCTCATCGGGTTAGCGGGGAAGGTCAAGTGGCTCCGCAGGTAAGACTCGAACTTACAACCCTTCGGTTAACAGCCGAATGCTCTACCATTGAGCTACTGCGGAACGTTCTCGAAAGAGCGGCCGCGGAGGGCGGACCCTGCGCGGAAGGCGGAGTCTAGGAGACCGGGTGGCGGAGCGTCAAGCGAGGGGCCGAGGCGGGCCATTCGGGGCCGGAGCCGCCGGGTGGTGACCGAACCGCGCCCCAGGGGCCGCTTCGCTCCGTCTCCGACCGGGCCGCTCCACCTCGGGAGCCTCGTGGCGGCCGTCGGGTCGTGGCTCTTCGCGCGGAGCGTCGGGGGCGAGTGGCTCGTGCGGATGGAGGACCTCGACGGGCCGCGCGTCGTGCCGGGAGCGGCCGACGAGATCCTTCGGGCGCTCGAGCGATACGGTCTGGAATGGGACGGCCCGGTCGCCGTCCAGTCGGAACGGGCCGGGCTCTACGAAGAGGCGCTCGCGCGGCTCCGCGCCGGCGGGCTCTCGTACGACTGCGGCTGCACGCGAGCGGAGGTGGCCCGGGCGGCGGGCGCGCCCGACGCCGCGGACCCGGTCGACGTGGCCGGAGCGGTCTACGCCGGGACCTGCCGGGCGGGCCTCCCGCCGGGGCGTGCGGCGCGCGCGGTGCGGTTCCGCGTTCCGGAGGGAATCGTCGCCTTCGAGGATCGCGTCCGCGGCCGGATCGAGGAAGACGTGGCGCGGGCGGTGGGGGACTTCGTCGTGAAGCGGGCCGACGGCCCGTTCGCCTACCAGCTCGCCGTCGTGGTCGACGACGGGGCGCAGGGGGTGGCGGAGGTCGTCCGCGGGGGGGACCTGCTGTCGTCCACGGCGCGTCAGATCGCGCTCCAGCGGGCGCTCGGCCTGCCGACGCCGTCGTACGCGCACCTGCCGCTCGTTCTCGGCCCGGACGGGAAGAAGCTCGGCAAGCGCGACGGCGCGCTGCCGCTCGAGACGCTGGAGGAGCGGCGCGTGAGGGAGACGCTCGCGATCGCGCTCGCCCTGCTCGGCCAGGCGCCCGTCGAGGGGAGCCCGCGGGAGATGCTCGCGGCCGCGGCGCGGAGCTTCGATCCCGGCCGTGTCCCCACGGACCCCGTCCGCATCGGGCCGGAGGGAAGCGTGGGCTCGTGAGCGAAGCCGCGTTCGGCGTGATCGCCGCCGGCATCCTCAGGCTCCTCCTCGCGGCGGCGCTTCTCGCCGCGCTCGCCCTCGTCGGCTACGGCCTGCTGCGACGGCGCCGGGCGCCGGGACGAGCCGCGAACGAAGAGCCGGACGCGCCGTCCCGCGGGAACACGGAAAACGGACCTGACCCCGAGGGGACCGGATGGAGAAGGGCGGAGGTGGCGCTGCCCCTGGGGCTGTCGGTCGGGGCGCTCGCGACCGGGTGGCTGTCGTTCGTCGCGGCGCTCGTCTCGACGTGGCTCGTTCCGGCCGTCTGGGCGGGGCTGCTCCTCGTCTCCTTCCGGGCGCGAAAGGAGCTCGCGCGGGATGCCGCGAGAGTCGGCCGGAGGCTCCGCGCGCTCCTCGGCGCCGCGCCCGTCGCGTCCGCAATGCTCGGCCTCGCGCTCCTCGCGCTCCTGCCGCCCCTCTTCCTCCCGCTCTGGGACTCGGACGGCCTCCGCTACCAGGTCGCCCTCCCGAAGCTCTTCCTCCTCGAGGGGCGCGTCGTCGCGTACCCGTGGGACGTCACGGCCTTCCTTCCCCAGCTCGTCGGCGGCCTCCTCCTCGCGCTCCTCCCCGTCGGCGGCGGCGAGACCGCGAAGCTCCTTCACGCGGCGTTCTTCGTCGCCGCCCTCGCGACGCTCGCGCTCCTTCTCCACCGCGACCGCCGGAGCCGGCGGGCCGCGGTCTACGGGCCGCTCCTCCTCGCCGTCGCCCCGGTCGCGGCGGTTCCGGCCACCGCCGCGTTCGTCGACCACGCGGCCCTCTTCCACCTCGTCGTCGCGGCGCTCCTCGTCGCGCGGGGCGCCCCGGGCCGCGCCGCGCTCCCCCTCGGCGCGGCGGTCGCGACGAAGACGACGGCGGGGCCGGGGGCGGCGGCGCTGCTCCTCCTGGCGGCGGCGACGGCGCGGAAGGGCGAGCGGTTCCGGACGCTTGCGGCGGGCGGCGGGGCGATCCTCCTCGCGTTCGCCCCGTTCGGGCTTCGGAACGTCGTCGAGACGGGAGATCCGGTCTTCCCGGTGGGCCACGTCCTCCTCGGCGCTCCGGTGCCCGGCACGGACCCGGCGCTCGTGAACAAGGTCCTCGAGTACCGGCCGGAGGCGGAGGCGCCGCTCGGCGTCGGGTGGCTCCCGGGCGAGCCGGGCCTGGCGGCGGACGACGTGGCCGGGCCGGCGCTCCTGCTCGGCATCCTCGCGCTGCCCGTGGCGCGGAAGGGCCGCAGGGGCCACGTCCTCCTGGCGCTCGCCGGGGCGTACCTCCTCGTCGGCCTCGTCGCCCAGCCGCTCGCGCGTCTCCTGATGCCGCTCTTCCTCGCCCTGGCGGGAACGGCCGCGCTCGCGGCCGACCGGTGGCTGCGCCGGGCCGCGACGCCGGTCGTCGCGGCGCTCGCGGCCGGGACGTTCGCCTTCGCGACGCTCCCGGCGCTCGGACCGGGGCCGGCCCTCGCGCACCTTGCGGGGCGCCTCCCGCGCGACGCATTCCTCGCGTCGGCGGTCCCCGGCTACCGGGCCGCGCTCGCGGTCAACGCCCTGCCGGGCGGGAAGGTGATGGCCCTCGACTTTCCCGGACCGTACTACCTGGCGCGTCCATGGGTCGCCGAGGGGGTCGTGAACGAGCCCCCGCTCCGCCTCTGGCTCGACGACGGGGCCGACGGGGATGGCCTCCTCGCGCGTTGCCGCGACCTCGGGGTGACGCATCTCCTCGTCACGCCCGGGTGGGGAGGAGGGACGAGCGCGAGCCTCTGGCCGCTCGCGCGGAGCCGGGAAGAGGCGGAGACGCTGGTCGCCTTCCGCTCCCGCCTCAGGCTCGTCGCGACGGTCGACGGGGTCGACGTCTTCGAGCTGCCGCGCTGACCGGCGCGGCGAGGACCGAGCGGGCCACCTCGAGCTTCCGGTCGAACGCGGCGAGGTCGTTCGTCTCGACGAGCGCGCGCCAGGAGGAGAGCTCCTCGGCCAGGAGGTCGAAGAGGGCCGGCGTGCGCGGGTTCCGGGCCTGGATCGGGAGCGTCAGGTCCGGGGCCTGGTGGAGGATCGGCGCGGCGAGGAGGCAGAGGTTGCGGAAGCTCGTCGAGGCGAGGCCGTCGAGGCTCTTCACCTTCACTCCCTCGCGGGCGAGCGTCGAGCCCGCGAGGAGCGAGAGGAGGTGGGCGAGGCCGAGGGTCCGGGCGACCCATCGGTCGTGGTCGTCGATCGGAATCGTCGCGAGCCTGAGGCCGAAGCCGGAGAAGAGACGCGTCGTCGCGCGCGTGGCGGCAGGGACGCCGGCGTCGCAGACGATGAGGTTCTGCCCCGCGAGCGTGCGGACGCCGGGGCCGAACATCGGGTGCGCCGACGCGACCGTGAGGCCGCGGCGCGCGGCCCGCGCGTAGAGCGGCAGGAGCGGCCCCTTCACGCTCGCCACGTCGAGAACGAGGCCCGGGGGCGAGAGCGCGAGGACCTCCGCGAGGACGGCGGGGGTCGCCTCGAGCGAGGTGGAGACGACGACGACGTCCGCCGCGGCCACGGTCTCGAGCGGGACCGAGGGGAAGCCGGCGAGGCGAGCTCCCGGGTCGTGGATCGCGACGGCCCGTCCGGCGTCGCGGAAGCTCCGGGCAAGGAGGCGCCCCATCCGACCCGCGCCGCCGACGATCAGGATCGTCCGCAGAGGCCGCGCGGCGGCCCGTCCGCTCCCGGCGGTCGCCGTCCGAGTCCCTCCGCGTCGGGAGGGGCCGCCCGGCGGCATCGACCTACCGCGCGACGCGCAGGAAGCGCTTGCCGAGCCGCACGTACCGCGCGGAGCCGGGCTCGAGCGCGAACGGCTCCGCGGGGTTCTCGGCCTTCGCGAACGTCACGCCGTCCTCGGAGGTGGCGACGGCCCCTTCCTTCACCTTCTGCCGCGCGACGTTCTTGCTCGCGGCGAGGCCGACGGCGACGAGGAGCGAGGCGAGGTCGGCGGGGGGGGGATCGGGAAGCGCAACCGTATCGGCCTTCACCGGCCCCTCGGCCTTCGCGAAGCGCCGCTCGAACTCCGCCTCGGCGGTCGCGGCGGCCTCGGCGCCGTGGAAGTCGGTGACGAGCAGGCGGGCGAGGTCCATCTTCACCCGCTTCGGGTGCTTCGCGCCCGAGGCGACGTCGGACTTCAGGGCGTCGATGTCGTGCGGGAGAAGGTCGGTCAGGAGGGTCCACCAGGTCCACATCATGTCGTCCGAGACCGACATGACCTTCCCGAAGATCTCGTCGGGCGGCTCGTTGATCCCGACGTGGTTTCCGAGCGACTTCGACATCTTCTCGACGCCGTCGAGGCCGACGAGGAGCGGCGTCGTCATGACGCACTGCGGGGCGAGGCCGTAGCTCCTCATCAGCTCGCGCCCGACGAGGAGGTTGAAGAGCTGGTCGGTTCCGCCGAGCTCGACGTCGGCCTTCAGCGCGACGGAGTCGTACCCCTGGCAGAGCGGGTAGAGGAGCTCGTGGACCGAGATCGGCTGGCCCGCCTTGAAGCGTTTGGCGAAGTCGTCCCGCTCGAGGAGCTGGGCGACGGTGTAGCGCCCGGCGAGGCGGACGAGGCCGTCGGCGCCGAGGGCTCCGAGCCAGCGGGAGTTGAAGTCGACGACGGTGGTCTCCCGGTCGAGGATCTTGAAGACCTGCGCCTTGTAGGTCTCCGCGTTCGCGTCGACCTCCTCGCGCGTCAGCTGGGGGCGCGTCGTCTTCTTCCCGGTCGGGTCGCCGATGAGGCCGGTGAAGTCGCCGATGAGGAAGACGACCTCGTGACCGAGCTCCTGGAAGTGGCGCATCTTCCGGAAGACGACGGTGTGGCCGAGGTGGAGGTCGGGGGCGGAAGGGTCGAAGCCGGCCTTGACGCGGAGCGGCTTGCCGCTCTTGCGGGAGGCTTCCAGCTTCGCGGCGAGCTCGTCCTTCTGGACGCAGGTCTCGACGCCCTTGAGGAGGAGCTCGAGCTGATCGGAGACGGGAGCGAAGTTCGGCACGGGCGGATTCTAGTGGCCCGGGTGGTCGGGCACCCGTCCCGACGCCGGCCCGGGGGGCGCGCGCGCCCCGCCCGGGACCAGCGACGGGTCGCGCGCGGCGTCCGTACACTCCCGGCGTGGAGACGGAAGACCTCAACCGCCTCATCCGTTCCCTGAACGCCGCCGGGGAGGGCCCGTCGGGAGATGAGGCTCTCGTCGAGCACGTGCGGGAGCTCGACGCGGCGGAAGAGCCCGGCCCGCGGGCGGGCGCTCCGGTCGCCGACGGGGAGCTCGCCCCGCGCCTCGCCGCGCTCCTGACCGAGACGGTCCGTCGCGGCGGGACCGATCTCCTCCTCGTCCCCGGGGCGTGGCCGGTGCTCCGCCTGCACGGCTCGCTGGAGCCGGTCTCGGCCGTGGCCGGGGAGCCGCTCGGCCCGTCGGACGCGTTCGACCTCCTCTCCCCGTCGCTCTCGGCCGAGCGGCGCCGGCGCTACGCCGCGGAGGGCGCCGTCGACCTCTCCGTGCGGCTCGGCACGCTCGGGCGCTTCCGCGTCAACCTCCACCGGACCCGGCGCGGCACGGCCGCGGCGATCCGCGTCCTGCCGAAGAGGATCCCGCCCCTCGCCGAGCTCGGCCTCCCCGAGTCGCTCTACGAGCTGACGAAGGCGGCGCGCGGCCTCCTCCTCGTCACCGGCGCGACCGGCTCGGGGAAGACGACGACGCTGGCCGCCCTCGTCGACCGGATCAACCGGACCCAGAGGCGGCACGTCGTGACGATCGAGGACCCGGTCGAGTACGAGCACGCGCACGGGGCGTCCATCGTGGAGCAGGTGGAGGTGGGGGCCGACGCGCCGACGTTCGCCGCGGCGCTCGTCGCGGCGCTCCGGCAGGACCCCGACGTGATCCTCGTCGGCGAGATGCGCGACCTCGAGACGACGCGCGCGGCGCTCACCGCCGCCGAGACGGGGCACCTCGTCCTCGCGACTCTCCACACGAACGACGTCCCGCAGACGGTCTACCGGATCACCGACATCTTCCCGTCCGAGCAGCAGGCGACGGTGCGCCAGCAGCTCTCGCTCGCCCTCTCTGCGGTCCTCTGCCAGCAGCTCGTCCCGCGGGCCGACGGGAAGGGGCGCGTGGTGGCGGCGGAGCTGATGCTCGCGACCGACGGCGTGAGGGCGCACGTCCGGAAGGGGACGTTCCACCAGCTCCACACGGAGATGACGCTCGGCCGCCGGCTCGGGATGGTGACGATGGAGGAGTCGCTCGCGCGGCTCGTCCGGTCGGGGGCGATCACGGAGGCGGAGGCGCGCCTGCGCGCGGCGCACCCCGACGACCTGGCGGCCCACCTCCGGTAGCGGGGCCTACTCGCTCCCGAGGCAGCTCTCGAGGACGCGCGTCGTCCCGCCCGGGCGGACGTCGAACGTGACCGTCATCGCGCAGCCCGACTCGGGGTGCACGAGCCGCGCGCGGTAGGCGCCGGGAGGGAGCGGGAGGCTCGCCGGGAGCGGGCGAGGACCGGCGACGCGGCGGCCCGCCTCGTCGACCACCTCCTCGAGGACGCCGGCCGGGACGAGCGCGACCAGGAGCCGGCCCGCGGGGGCGGGCGTGCCGGCGGCCGAATCGGAGCGGACTTCCCACGCGTCCTGGGCCCGCGCGAGGCCACCGGCCTCCGTCTCCGGCTCCGGCGCGGAGACGACGACGTGGAGGGCGAAGGCGAGCGCGGCGACGAAGGCGGCGATGCCGAAGATGAGGACCGCGCGCCCGAGCAGGAGCTCGCGCGTCAGGAGCCGCGCGGCGGGCGCGAGGGCCGGGGCGGCCTCGGCGGTCGCGGCCGCGGGCGGGCGCGCCGCCTCCGGGAACGGCGCGTCGGCGCCGCCGCCGTCGTGGCGCGTCTCGGCCGGAGGGACGTGGTCGAACGGGGCGAGCTCGGCCTGCTTCTGCTCGAGCTCGCGGTGGACGGGGCGCACCTCGTCCAGCGCCTGCCACAGCGCGGCGACGATCTCCTCCCACGAGGAGGGACGGTCCTCGCGGCGGCGGGCGGTCATCCTCTCGACGAGCGCGAGGAGCTTCGGCGCGGGGCCGCCGCGGGCAGGGGGGACGTCGAGCCGCGGCCACGAGCGCGTCAGGTGCGCGTTCACGATCTCCGGTAGCGTCGTCGCGGCGACGGCCTGCCGCCCGGCGAGGAGCTCCCAGACCGTGAGGCCGAAGGAATAGACGTCGGCGCGGAAGTCGAGCGTCTGCCCCTTCGGGAGTCCGAGGAGCTGTTCCGGCGGCGCGTAGGAGAGCTTCCCGAGGAAGGCGCCGTGCTGCGTCAGCCCGCCGGCCGCCGCCGAGGCGAAGAGGTCCTTGGCGACGCCGAAGTCGATCAGCTTCGGGACGAAGCGGCCGTCCTCCATCGCGACGAGGACGTTGTCGGGAGCGACGTCGCGGTGGACGATCCCTCCTCGCGCGACGGCGGCGAGCGCCTCGGCGACCGGAATCAGGATCGGGATCAGCTCCCAGGCAGGCCGGAGCGTGAACTGGGAGAGCGGGGAGCCCCGCACGAGCTCCATCGCGAGCCAGCCGTAGCCGTCGAGCGTGACGCCCCAGTCGTGGAAGCGCGGGAGCGCCGGGTGGGAGAGCCGGCCGAGGAGCTCGGCCTCCCGCTCGAACCGCTCCTGCGGCCGGAACTCGGGGTCGAGGTCGGCGAGGCTCGTGATCTTCAGCGCGACCTCGAGGCCGTCCGAGTCGCGCAGGGCGCGGAAGACGCCGGAGAGCCCGCCCCGCCCCAGCCTCTCGAGGATGGTGTACCCGCCGACGAGGTTCGGGCGGACGTTCACGGGAGCATCTTCTCAGGAGTCGGCCCGGGGACGGGGCGCGGGGCGAAGCCCCGCGCCCTCATCGCGGGGCCGGCGGGGCGATCGGCGTCGGCTCGGCGGGGAGCGGGATCGGCGCGGCCGTCTCCTGCCGGAGCTTCTCGATCTCGGCCTGCTGCCGCGCCCGGTCGGCCGCGCGCTCCTTCTCCATCTGCTCGAGCTGGCGCTGGAGCGCTTCCTTGTCGGCCGCGAGCGCCTCCAGCGCGCGCTGCATCCGCCCTTCGAGGTCCCTGCGGCGGGCGTCGGCGTCGCCGAGCCGCCGGCGGAGGTCGGAGACGGCCTGCTCGCTCGCGCCGGCGGTCTTCTCGAGCTCGCCGAGCTTGCGGGCGACCTCGGCCGACTCGGCGGCGAGCGCGTCGCGCTCCTTCCGCATCTCCTCGACGCGGCTCCCGAGCTCCTTCCGGACGCCCTGGACGCTCTCGTCGGCGGCGCGGGTCACGTGGGCGACGGTCTGGCGGGTGCGCCAGACGTTGTAGCCGAGCGCGAAGGCGAGGACGACGAGCGCCGCGCCCGTCAGCAGGAGGCCGATCTTCAGCGAGCGCGTGGCGCTCGTGATCGTGTCGGCGACGATCTCGCGGACGAAGACGGTCCCCTTCTCGACGATCCCGGAGTCGCCCTGCTCGCGGGCCTTCGAGAGGGCGTCCTGGATCATGACCATGACCGTCTTCGGGCCGACGGGCTTCTCGCCCGAGGCCGTGAGGACGCTCCGGCGCCGCGACCCGGTGTCCTCCAGCCGCCGGCGGGAGGCGGTGTCGTCGGCGCGCGCGGCCTCGGCCGCCAGGACGGGCGGCGGCGGAGCGGTGAAGGGGAGCTCGGCAGACACGCGGCGCACGGTGAAGACGGGGCCCCAGGCGCCGAAGCGGACCTCGCCGCCGTCGGGGACCGGGTGGTCGAGCGGGAACTCCCCCTGCGCCGAGAGGTCGCGGCTGCCGGCCGAGCGGATCCGGAAGCCGGCGCCTTCGGTCGAGATCTCGATGACCCGCCCGCGCGCCCCGCCGTCGCCGGGCGCGCCCGGATCCACGCGAAGGTCGACGCCCTCGGCGTCGCCGACCCGGACGACCTCTCCGGGGAACGAGAAGTCGCGGTCGACGAGAGACCCGGAGAGGAACCGAACGACGATCGGCATGGCGACCTCCTCCGCCGGTGGCGGCGGAATGTGTACCGGGATTATCCGCCCCGGGGCCCGCGCCCGGGTCAGCCCAGGATCTTCTCGAGGCGGGCGAAGAGGAACTCGAGGGCGACGGCGTTCTCGCCCCCCTCGGGGATGATCAGGTCCGCGTAGCGCTTCGACGGCTCGACGAACTCGAGGTGCATCGGCCGGACGGTCGACTCGTACTGGTCGACGACGCTCTCGAGCGTCCGGCCCCGCTCGGCGATGTCGCGCCGGATGCGGCGGATGAGCCTGACGTCGGCGTCGGTGTCGACGAAGATCCGCACGTCGAAGAGCGTCCGGAGCGCGGGCTCGGCGTAGATGAGGATCCCGTCGACGAGGATCACCTTCCGCGGCTCGATCCGGCGCGTCTCCGGCGCGCGCCGGTGCGTCTTGAAATCGTAGACGGGGACCTCGACCGTCGCGCCGTCCTTCAGCGCCTTCAGGTGCCGGACGAGGAGGTCGGTCTCGAGCGAGTCGGGGTGGTCGAAGTTCTTGTGGTCGAGGACGTCCTTCGGCAGGTCGACCCAGTCGCGGTAATACCAGTCGTGGGAGAGGATCGCGATGCGGTCCTCTCCCACGCGGTTCCGGATGGCGTTCGCGACGGTCGTCTTGCCGGAGCCGGTCCCCCCGGCGACGCCGATGGCGAGGGGCGCCGCGGTCACGCGGCGCCCTCCGCCGGGCGGATCGTCACTTGAACGCCTCGAGCATCTCCTTCGCCGTCGCGACCTCCTTGCCCTTGGGGTCGAGCCGGATGTACTCCTCGAGGTGCTTCTTCATGTCGGGGATCTTGTTGAGGTTCACGCACGACATGCCGAGGAGGAAGTGGGCGTTCGCGTACTCCGGGGCGCCCTCGATCACCTTGCGGAGGATCGGGTCGGCTCCCTTGAAGTCGCCCTTGTTGTAGAGGTCGACGGCCTGGTTGTAGAGGATCTCGGGCTTGTCGGGGTTCGCGGCGATGAACTTCTTCTCGTACTCCAGCGCCTTGGCCTTGTCCCCCTTCGCCTTGTAGGCCTCCATCAGCGCGCCGTAGAGCGAGCCGTTGTCCGGCTCGATCGAGAGGGCCTTCTCTCCCCACTGGATGACGAGGTCCCAGTCCTTCTTGGCGGCGGCGACCTTCGTCGCCATGTCCCAGGCCCCGGCCTTGTCGGGCCCGAGCTCGGTGGCCTTCTTCGCTCCCTCGATCGCGCCGTCCAGGTCGCCCGCCTGGAACTTCTCGACCGCGCCGTTGAAGGCGAGCGTATACGGGTCGACGACCTCCTTGACGAGCCCCTTCTCGACGGCCTGGTCGGCGGTCAGGAGCTGGACGTCGAGCGTCCCCTCGGAGCCGATCCCGACCTTCTTGTTCTGCTTGATGGGGATGTACCCCTTCGCCTCGACCAGGTAGTCGTAGGCGATCGTGGAGTCGTTGAGGATCGTCCCCCACTTCCCGTCCTTGTCGGACGTCAGGACGACCTTGAACTTCCCGAACGCCGGGGTCGTGATCGTGATGGTCGCCCCTTCGATCGGGCCTCCCTTGGCGTTCGTGACCGTCCCCACGATCCGGGCCTGGGGGCCCGCGAGGGCGATCCCGCTGACGGCGATCAGCATCGCGATCAGCGCGGCCGAGAGCGTCTTCTTCTGGTTCATCTCTACCTCCGGGGGTGGACCGTGCCACCAACGCGTCATTCTAGCGAAAGCCGTGCCGTCGCGGCCGGCTGCGGGCCGCGACGGCCGGACTCCGCAGGGGACGGCGCGGACCTTTCGACGGAGAGCGCTCCCTTCTAGACTCCGCGCGTGCCGAAAGGGCTGCTCGGATGGCTGCAGAGCGGGCGGGCGCGCGAGGAGGACGATGTCCGGGAGGCCGATCGCCTTTCGCCGGCGCCGGGCGCCTCGCCGGGCGTCACGGTGCACGCCGCTTCGGCGGCCGCCGAGCTCGGCGCCGGGGCGGGGAGGGGCGGCGTCTCGCGTCTCGGGCCGTTCGATCCTTCCGCCGCGCGGGACGGGCGCGCGTGGGCCGCGATCGCCCTTTCCGGCGAGGCCGCGGGAGACGTCTTCCTCGCGGCGGGAGGCGCGCTCGAGCTTCCGGCGGGACTCGCCGCCCTCCTGGACGGGGCCATGGCGGCGGAAGACGGCGCGCCGGGCCGGATCGGGCGCGAGTCGCTCGCGGGCTCCGTCGTTCCCGGCGTCACCGGGGCGCGGCTCCTCTGGCGGGGCGGCGCGCGCTCCGTCCTGCGCCTCGGACCGCCGCCGGCGGCGCGCTGGGCGGTGGAGGGGTTGCGGAGCGTCGCGGTCCTCGCCGGGAAGCTGACGCTCGTCGACGGTGAGGAGGCGCGCGACGTGCGCGCGGGCGAGGTGGCGTTCGTCGCCGATCCGGCCGCGACGCTCCACGTCCAGTCGGGGAACGACGCGGCCGTGGCGATCGGGTTCGGCCGCGCCGAGCTCTCGGTCCGGCTCGGGTAGCGCTCTCAGCCTTCGTGCCGCGGGGAGCGGACGGGTCGGCCGAGGAGCGCGGAGAGCGCGTCGGCGCTCGAGCGGAACGCGAGGTCGACGCCGTCGATCTCCTCCGGCGCGAACCACCCGATCTCGAGAGTCTCGTCGGCGGCGTACGGCTCCGGGCTCTCGGGCAGGAGCGTCGCCCGGAAGGCGGCGACGATCACCGGGCGTCCCGGGTAGGAGTAGACGCCGAGCAGCCCTTCGATCCGGGCGAGCGCCCCGCACTCTTCGCGCGTCTCGCGCAGCGCGGCCTCTTCGAGCGTCTCGCCCCGGTCCACGTGGCCGCCGGGGAAGACCCACTGCCCGTAGCCCGGCTCGATCGCGCGCCGGAGGAGGAGGACCCGGCCGTCGCGGACGACGAGGCAGCCGGCGGCGACCTTCGGGTCGATCCAGTGGACCGCGCGGCACGCGGGACAGACGGGGACCGTCTTCCCGTCTCCCGCGCCGACGGAACGCTCCTCGAGCCGCGTACCGCACTGCGAGCAATAGAGAGGACGCGCGTACACGGTTCGAGCCTACCGCGGGACCGCGGCGCGGGCGCCGCCGCGGCCTGAATCGTGCGTTCCGTCACGGAACGCGCCCTGCGCGTCCCGTGCGGAGGACGACGTACCTTGACCTCCTACCGGACGGTGACCAGAATACGCGGCTCGAATGGCGTGCCCGGAGGTCGTGGGATGAGCAGGCACTGGACGCAGGACGAAATCCGCTGGCTGAACGCCAACGCGGACCGCATGGACCTCCCGACCGTATCCCGCACGCTCGGCGTGCCTCTCGTCGAAGTCGAGAGGAAGCTCGCCGAGCTCCGGGCGGACGCGGCCGCGGCCCAGCGGAGGCCGCCCGCCACGCACCGGGAGGCCGCCCGGGAGCTGACCCACGCGCGGAAGCTGTTCGAGAAGGGGATGGAGCACCTGCACCGCCGGGAGATGCCGGCGGCCGCCGCCTGCTTCACGGAGCTCCTGGAGCTCCAGCCGGACGAGAGGGAGCTGGTGGACCGCGCCCGGACGTTCCTCGCCGTCGCGCGGAACGGGAAGTCCGCGAAGGAGAAACCGCTGCGCGACCCGGCCGAGATCTACCACGCCGCCGTGTTCGAGAAGAACCGCGGTAACTGCGCGACGGCGATCGAGCTCGTCCGCGCGGCGGACGGCCACGCCGACCCGGACGGGCGCCTCGCCTACCTCGCTGCGTGCTGCTACGCGCTCCACGGTCGCCCCGACGAAGCGCTCGAGAGCCTGAAGGCGGCGATCGCCGCCTCCGACCAGAACCGGATCCACGCGCGCCTCGAGGCGGACCTCGCGCCCCTCCGGTCGCAGCCTCGGTTCGAGGCGCTCGTCGGGCGGGGCTGAGCGTGCCCGCCGCCACCGCCGTCGTCCTCCTCGCCGCCGGCCGCGGGGTCCGGATGAAGTCCGCCCGCCCGAAGGTCCTCCACGAGGCGGCGGGGCGCGCCCTCGTCGACCACGTCGTGGGAACGGCGCGCGCGTTCCTCGCCTCTCGTCCCGGCTCGCGGCTCGTCGTCGTCGCGGGCGCCGGGCGGGAGGAGCTCGTGCCGCACCTCGCCCGGACCGCGCCCGAAGCCTTCGTCGCCGTCCAGGATCCTCCGCGCGGCACCGGCGACGCCGTGCGCGTCGCGCTGCCGGCTCTCGGCGACGCGTCGCGCGTCGTCGTCCTGGCGGGCGACGTCCCGCTCCTGACCGCCGCCTCGCTCGCCCGGCTCGACGAGGCGCTCGACGCCGGCGCCGGGATCGCCGTCCTCACCGCGATCCTTCCGGACGCGGGCGCCTACGGCCGCGTCGTCCGCGACGGGCAGGGGCGGTTCGAGCGGATCGTCGAGGCGAAGGACGCGAGCCCCGCGGTGCGGGCGCTCGGCGAGATCAACTCGGGCATCTACGCCTTCGACCGCGCCCTGCTCGAGAAGGAGCTCCCGCGCCTGACGGACGAGAACGCCCAGAAGGAGTACTACCTGACGGACGTCCTCGGGTTCGCCGTCGGCGACGGCGCGGTCGTCGTCGCGCTCCCGGTCGGCGATCCGGCCGAGGTCCTCGGCGTCAACTCCCGGCTCGAGCTCGCCGAGGTCGACGCGCTCCTCCGGTTCCGCGCCGCGCGCGCCGCGATGGCGGCCGGGGCGACGCTGATCCGGCCCGAGACGATCACGCTCGACGAAGGCGTGACGTTCGGGCCGGACGTCGTCGTCGAGCCGTTCGTGTCGATCACCGGGGCCTCGTCGGTGGGCGCCGGGACGCGGATCGGGCAGGGATGCGTGATCCACGCCTCGACGATCGGCGCGAACGTCTCGGTTCGCCCCTACTGCGTCCTCGAGAAGGCCGTCGCGGGCGACGGCGCCATCGTCGGGCCGTTCGCCCGCCTGCGCGAGGGGACCGTCCTCGGAGAGGGGGTCCACGTCGGGAACTTCGTCGAGACGAAGAAGGCCCGCCTCGAGAAGGGGGCGAAGGCGAACCACCTCACCTACCTCGGCGACTGCCGGATCGGCGAACGGACGAACGTCGGCGCGGGCGTCATCACCTGCAACTACGACGGCTACGGGAAGCACTTCACCGACGTCGGCGCCGGCGTCTTCATCGGCTCCGACGTCCAGCTCGTCGCCCCGGTCGCGGTCGGCGACGGCGCCCTCGTCGGCGCCGGCTCGACGATCACGAAGGACGTCCCCGCCGACGCCCTCGCCACGTCCCGCGTCCCGCAGAAGACGATCGAGGGGGGCGGGGCGAAGTACCGGGAGCGGAAGACCGCCGCGAAGGAGGCTAGAAAGTGAAGCCCGCGCGGAGGGGTTCGGGGAACGTGAGGGAGCGCGCAGCGCTCCTTCACGAAGACGAAGTCAACCCGGCGTCCGGGTTGGCTGCGCCTTCACCTCGTGGCCAGGCCGCTCGGTGGTCCTCCGAGAACATGACGAGCCGACCGATGGCGCCCCGGCGTTCTTCGCGAGCGCGGGTCGACAGCAGGTCAGTGGACGACTAGTGTTGTGTACCGTAAATCATGTTAATATAGCCATGGGCGTTACTCTGAGGA
>JADHEF010001415.1_pt1 | contig 14898 bp, 15 predicted proteins | sample 8952391 | NCBI WGS metagenome assembly JADHEF01 (sample SAMN16124439, study PRJNA663245) | bioreactor sludge metagenome | isolation source: sludge (nitrite) | place: India:Bengaluru | collected 2019-02-28
AAAGAGAGGAGTCACAAAGCAGGCCAGCATCACACCTATTCCCATCCATATCAGCCAGGCCAAAAGCTCGGGGGGATTGGACCAGGCCAGGTAGAGAGTGATTACCGTGGAGAGGGCGATGGCCACTCTGCTCAGAAGGGTGATGGACTTCTCCGAAGCGTCCCGGTTGATGAACTGCTTGTAGACATCCCAGCTGACGTAGCTTCCTATGGTCAGCATCAGCCGGTCGGTGGTGGACATCACCGCCGATAAGACGATCACCGCTACAATGGGAGAGAAGATGCCGGGGAAGACATGCTCCGCCGCCACTATGAAGCTGTAGTCTGCGGGATTGGTGACATTGGTGGGCAGGGTGATCATGCCCTCCTCTACCATGGATCGGGCGGCAAAGCCGGTGATCTTGCACAGGTACATGATCACGGCATAGATGACGAATGCCGCTAGTGGGGACCATTTGAAGTACTTATTGTCCTTGGCCGCCAGAACATTGTTGACCACATGGGGGGCTGCCGCCAAGCCGAATGCCAGCAAAAAGAAGAAAGAGAAGAGGTACTGCGGCGTCAGGAAGGCATACTTGGCATAGGGCGGATGCACCTGGGGATACCAGAGATGGGTCATGTTCACATCAATGTTCGCCAGCACCAGGTTTATATGCTCCAGCCCTCCCGCGGCGGCTATGACCGCCGGGCCTACCAGCAGTACGCCGGCCAGAATCATTATCCCCTGCACCAGGGAGGCCATGCCGATGGCATAGAGACCGCCCAGGATGGTGTAGGCCATGACTATCACTGCTCCGATGACCAGAGCCCATTGATAGGGGATGTCAAAGAGCCAGGACAGTACCATGCTGATGGAGATGTACTGGCCCACCAGGTAGATTATGGATATGAGGATGCCGATTATAGCCGAGGTGCCGCGAATGCCCCTGGGGCTGTAGAAGCGATGGGCGAAGTAGTCCTGCACTGTGACATAGCCGGTCTTGGCCGCCACGGCATGCATCTTGGTTCCGAAGAACAGTATGCATACGGCTGCACATAGGGGCACGAAGATCTGCTCCCAGATGCTGGGCCAGCCGGTGGCATAGCCCAGGCCGGCCACTCCCAGTATGGTCATGCCGCTGCAGATGCTGGCTACCACCAGGAGGGTGAAGGTCCAGAAGCCGAGATTCCTCCCCGCCATCAGGAAGTCCTCCGAGTTCTTGATCTTCTTTGAGGCCAGGGCCCCTATGCCCACCAGGCCCACGAAATAGAGTATCACAATGATAGTTCCGAAGAGGTCCAAGGCAATCACCACCTCAAGGCCCAGATGAGGAGCAACAGGGATAATCCCACAGGCACGACTATAACTCCAATAAAGGTATCAGTAGGCAGTCCGACGATCAATACAATCCCTCCTTATTGTGACGCATAGGCTTAACTGTCACATGGTAGCATGATACAACTTAGCATTTTAAAGCTTTTCATTCCTATGTGAGAAACTTTAATAGTCGGGCAGCTTATTGCTCAAACGATGAGGGAAGGACTTTCACCGGATGGGGCAAGGCTGAAGAGCCTGTGCCAGAAGGCGGCTGAGGCTGCTGCCTCTTCCATCCGGGAGATGGCGGGAAGCCGTGCTGCAGCGGAGATGGTCCGGATGGGGGCGGACGGCACTCCCACCAAGAGAATCGATAGGGCGGCAGAAGATGCGGTCTTGGATACGCTTCGCGCCTCCGGCCTGGGCTTTCGGGTGCTCAGCGAGGAGGCGGGCGAAGCCCTGATCGGAGATGGGAAAGATTATTTCCTGCACCTCGATCCTTTAGACGGCACATTCAATGCCATAGCCGGGATCCCATTCTACTCCGTATCCATCTATGCCAGCCGGGGCGACTTTCATTTCGGCTATATCTGCGACCTCTTCCGGGGAGACGCATATTATGCCGAGAGCGGACGGGGGGCCTATGGAGAGCCTGGTGGGCGGCTGCATGTCTCCTCTAACGCCGATCTGCCCCATTTCAGCATATCCGCTTACACCCTGCGCCCCCATACCGGAAGGATCGCCGGCATCGGGGATGTGGTGCGACGCATTCGCACCCTGGGCACCTGCGGGAGATGATGCGGGTGGTGGATGTAGCGGCGGGAAAGCTGCTCATAGAAGAGGCTGGAGGCACTGTAACCGATGCCTATGGAGAGCCTCTATACCTGGACGGGAATATGTGGCAGAAGAAGGATCTGATTGGCTCAAACGGCCTGTGCCACTCCCAGCTTCTTGGCCTGATAGGAGGTGGCAGGGATTAAGATCGGTTTTGTATCCAGACATCAGCCTGAGTCAGTGCAGCTGGTTGGTATGCTTATCTATCAGATCGAGTGCGAGGGCAAAGAGGTACAGGTACTGGTGGACGAGGACATCGCTTTTCAGCTGGGCCGGGAGGGGACGAGCGTGGCGGAGATGGAGAAGGCAGATGTGGATTTCATCGTCTCCGTAGGAGGGGACGGGACAATTCTGCGCACCATTCACAAGATGGCCGATCCCCTTCCCATACTAGGGATAAACATGGGCACACTCGGCTTTTTAGTGGACGTGGAGCCCAAGGATGCCATAGCCACTCTGAAGAAGCTCTTGTCCGGCTTTGTGGTGGACGAGCGCTCCCGGCTCAAGCTGCTGCTTAACGGCGTATGTTTGCCCCGGGCCACCAATGAGATAGCCATTATCACCGCCAGCCCGGCCAAGATGATCGAATTTGAGATCATAGTGGACGGAGCGCTGATGGAGGACTTCCGGGCGGACGGGGTTATCGTGGCCACATCCACCGGATCCACCGCCTATGCCATGTCCGCGGGAGGACCCATAGTCGATCCCCGGGTTGACGCCATCGTTCTGGTGCCCATGGCTCCCTTCAAGCTCTCCTCCCGGCCCTGGGTGATACCGGGAGACAGCGTCATTGAGGTGCGACTGAAGCTGCCGGAAAAAGAGGCCCTGGTGGTGGTGGATGGGCAGACCTCCCATACCATATCCGCTCATGATAAAGTGGTGATCAGCAAGGCCAAGAAGCCGGCCAGGTTTGTCAAGGTGGAAAAGGACGGATTCTATGCCAAGGTCAAGAGCAAGCTGACCTGAAGCAGGACCGGGGTGATGGGCTGCCTGGCCAGCATCGCTCCGAAGATATCGGTCTTGCTCTTCTTTGTCATGTCCATATCCATGCGCAGAGCGGTTTGTGCTCTATGCTCTGATCGACTTTCTGAGCATGGGCTCGGCGGACAACATCACCCATATGGCCCCACATGGCCCATATAGTGGGGCTGCTGGAGGGGCTGGCTTGCTGCCGGGCAAGGGGCGGAAGGTCGAGATATTTTAGACGACCGTGACTATTGGGCCACGGGCTCGCCAGCCAAAACAGATGGGCAGGAAGGGATACGGGTATGCATTCCCTAAAAGAGTGGAAATTCGGCTTAGAAAAGGCGAAGAAATATGGCATTTGCGGCCTGGCGCTTCAGCCAGACGACCAGGATTCTTTAGGGCCTGCAATCAAGCTTGTATGCCTTGCACTTCCCGATAAGTCAGTCTACATCTCTGATTGCAGAGAGCAGGGAACGGATGGTGCCAAGGAGATGGCCCTGCTGCTGGCTGCCCTTCTGGAGCAGAGAAGCATCAGGAAGGTCATCTATGGCGCCGGGCCAGCCCTTTCATTGATTAGAGGCTCAGCAGGCAGGAAGATCAATGCCTGCAATGTCTTTGACCTGATGCTGGCATCGCAGATCTGCTGGTCGGGGTACTACTATCTCAGGCCATCAGGATCTACTTGCCATCCCTGGAAGAGGGATGTGCCCGATCACAGCCTGGGCTCTCTGGCGGAGAGGCATCTGGGCATCATTCTTGATGGGGAAGGCGGCGAAGGAGATCGCGGAGGAGAAGGAGACCGCGGAGGAGAAGGAGACAGCGCAGAAGAAGATAGAGCAGAAGAGGGCGACCGGAATGGCGATGGCCTGGCTCTAAAGCGGGCCTCGGTTCTGCTGCCCCTGCACAATATCCTGGCGGAGCTTCTGGCCAGAAACGGGCTGGAGAAGATCGCCGACCTGGAGTTTCAGGTGGCCGCTTCCCTGGCGGAGATGCAAGGGTCGGGAATTCATCTGGAATGCGATCAAGCGAGGGGCATGGTTTGCCGGGAGGAGTATGAGATCTGCAATCTGGTCTCTGCCATGCAGGAAGAGGCGAGGAGGAAGGGCTTTGTCAAAGTCTCTCATGATGGCAAGAGGCTGTGCTGCTATCTCAATCCCGATCGGACCGAGGATGTCATGGCCTTTCTGAGAAGGCGGGGCTATCCTGTGAGCAGCACCAAGGCAGAGATATTGAAAGGCCTGGCAGCGGCGGGCTGCGCCTTCGCCGAAGCGCTGCTGCGCTACAGGCGCGTCTGCCACCAGCTCACTTTTCTCTGCAGCTGGCTGGAGAAGGTCTCGCCGGAGGACTGCCGGGTTCATCCCCATTTCTTTCAGATTCAGTCCTCTACCGGGAGGATCAGCTCCAGAAATCCCAACGCCCATCAGATTCCCAGCACCGGTGAGGATGCATCTGCCATAAGGAGGCTTTTTACTCCGGCAGAGGGAAAGAAGTTCGTCAAGGCAGACTTCTCTACAATTGAGCTGCGAATTATGGCCCGGCTATCGGGCGACAGAGTGATGCTTGAGGCGCTCAAAAACGGGGTCGACCTGCACCGGCTCACCGCCTCCCCCGCTGCGGCCATCGCTTTCTATGATCCGCGCCTGGGGGCGGTGGTGGTGGCAACGCACAGCCGGGAGTGGGCCGTGGGGCAGGTGGTGGATGTGACGGTGACTGCGGAGCGGTAAGCTGGAGGTCGTCGGATTTTGGGCCCGATCAACGATGAGCAAATCATGGTCCTATGGGCGAATATCAAAGAATTTATAAAATTAGGCAGGCAGGTTAGCCCTTTTGCAGCACAAGCTATTTCTTTTCATATTTCTTAGTAGTCTTTTCATGTTTGCCGAATATATCAGAGCCGCATTAGAGCGAGCCCAATACAAGGTAATTGATGATCCTGAGCCGATTTTTGGCGAAGTTCCTGAGCTTGAAGGTGTCTGGGCAACTGGAAAGACTGTGGAAGAATGCCGGAGAGAGCTTATTTCGGTCATTGAGGGCTGGATTGCCCTTCGGCTTCGAATGGGGGATTCTATTCCTCCCATCGGCAGTGTGGGCATCAACGTATCCACGGAGCCGATAGCAGTTGTCTAAGCTCATTCCAGTATCAAGACGAGAGCTTATTCGACGATTGAATAAGCTTGGATTTGAGGGACCTTTTCCGGGCTCGAGCCACTCGTATATGGTCCGAGAACATCTTTACGCTAAAATACCAAATCCGCATCGCGGAGAAGAAATAGGAGCATGCCTGCTGGCAGAGATTTTAAGAAGGGCTAAGATCAGCCGCGAGGAATGGCTTTCTTCCAAGTAGATCGAGAGGCTGCTGCTTCCGTCATCTACTCCATCGCAATCTCTTCGCCCATCACCCCCACCGAGCCGCTCCCGCCTTTGCCCGCCATCCCCTGCGGCTCTCTTGTCATCGTCGAAGGCCGGGCTCCGGTGGTCGGGCATGGCTCTGCACCTGCTTCACGCCTACCCTGCCGCGGCAGTTGCCTTCTACGATCTGCGCCTATGGGCGGTGGTGGTAGCAACGCACAGCCGGGAGTGGCAGTTGAGCCAGGTGCTGGATCTGACCCTGGAGCAACCTGAAATAACAGGTTCATCAAAAGACCAAAGAGGTTGACCGTCCCTCCCGGCAACGAGCTAGAGCATATCGGATCCAATTTCGACATTCTCAATGGGAAATCTTAATCTCAGGGTACATCCCTATCGCCTTGATCAGAGTAACCTTCTGGTCCAAGAGGAGATCTTCATTATGCCGTCCAGAATAATCATCCCCAGGGAAAAGATCGAAGACTTCTGTCGTCGCTGGAAGATAAAGGAGATGTCAATTTTCGGGTCAGCTCTTCGGGAGGATTTTGGACCGGAGAGCGATGTAGATTTTTTGGTCTCCTTCCTCGAACAAGCCCGATGGACTCTCTTCGACTGGGTGGAGATGATTGATGAATTGAAAAAGATAACCGGTCGGGAGATTGATCTGGTAGAAAAGGAGTCGATTCGCAATCCATTTAGGCGGCGCTCTATTCTGGCAAGCATGGAGGTAATCTATGGAGCCTGAAGATCGAGATTCCGCTTACCTCTGGGATATGCTGGATTCAGCAACATCTGTCCTCGATTTCATTGAGGGGATGGACTTTGATGCCTACCTTGCAGATAGAAAGCTTCAGCTGGCGGTCGAACGTGCATTTGAGATAATGGGCGAGGCGGCACGCAATATCTCTCCTGATTTTCAGTTGAAGCACCCTGAAATCCCATGGAAAGGAATCATAGGCCAGAGAAATGTTCTGGCTCATAATTATGGAGCAATAAAACAGGATCTTGTTTGGGAGGCTCTCACCGTCAGCCTGCCTGACCTCGTCGACAGGCTGGAGGAGATAATTCCTGAGCATTGACTAGGAGATGAGCCGTGAGCCCCTTCCTCCCCTGCCCACCATCCCCCGCGGCTCGCTGGTGATCGTGGAGGGCCGGGCTCCCTGCCCGCGGCTCTGCACCCGGCTAGCATGGCTCGCCCACTGCGGCAGTCGCCTTCTACGATCCGCGCCTGGGGGCGGTGGTGGTGGCAACGCACAGCCGGGAGTGGGCCGTGGGCAAGGTAGTGGATGTGACGCTGATCATGAACAATGCAGGCAAAAGTCAGAGAGAGGAGGATGGACGGTGCAAATCGACGACATCAAGAAGCATATCCTTCTAGATAATTATATAATAACATTTCATGCCCACAGGAGAAATGGATGAGAGGGGCATCTTCACTGAGGATCTGGTTAATTTGATATTGAAGGGAAGTATAATAGAAGATTATCCCGACACCAAGCCCTGCCCCTCAGCGCTAATCTCTGGTAGTACTGGTGGGCGGCATTGTCATGCAGTGGTTGAGCTGTGCGAAAATCACCTTCGAATAGTTACGGTCTATTGGCCGGTGGATGAAAAATGGACAAACCAAATGACGAAAAGAAAGAGCTGATCCCTGATACCTGCATCTGCGGTAGAGGAAGGTTGCAGCCTGGAATTACAGAGTATGTGACTAAAGTAGAGGATAGCGTATTGGTAATCAAGAACGTGCCTGCTTTGATATGCGATCTATGTGGTGAGTCCTATCTAATGCCAGATGCCTCCCGAGAGATCGATAAGATGGTCAGGGACTTCCGGGAAGGAAGGCTTCTGGCAAGACCCATTGCTGCCGGCGAGGTAGATCTCAGGGTAAAGGAAACAGCCTGATATGATCGATGATCTCGGTGAATTTCCCGGAATATGAACACCTGAAAATGTGGTCCATTGTCGGCTACTCCATCGCCGTCTCCTCGCCTGGTTGCGAGCCCCTGCCTCCACTGCCCGACATCCCCCGCAGCTCGCTGGTGATCGTGGAGGGCCGGGCTCCCTGCTCCGCGCCCTGCACCCGGCTAGCACGGGTCGCCTGCCGGAATAGTTGCCTTCTACGACCCGCGCCTCTCCTTCCTCTAGGGGGATGAACCTATTGAAGTAGGATAGAATTCGCCACTGCAATTTCAAGGCAAAATTCATTTTATTGCCATAAATTTTTGAAGATGTTAAGCAATTCCACCCATTGTCTGCTATTGCTTGGTCTGATTATCGACATGATCCAGCAGCGGATCCCGGATGCCGTTCGCCTCAAAGGCCTCCTCCCTCTCCCGGCAGGTGGGGCAGGTGCGGCAGGGCCGCTTCTCCCCCCGGTAGCAGGACCAGGTCAGATGATAGGGAACACCCATCCCCAGGCCCATTCTCACTATCTCCGCCTTGCTCATATCCAAAAACGGTGCCCGCAGGTGGACCGGATGCCAGGCGGTGGCCTGGAGTATGGCGGGATAAAGAGCAGCCACGAACTCGGGCCGGCAGTCGGGATAGATGGTGCGGTCGTTTTTGTGGGCGGCATAAAACAGCTCCGGGATCTCTCCCGCCTCGGCATAGCCCGCGGCTATGGAGAGCATGATCATATTGCGGTTGGGAACCACCGTCTTTTTGGCCGCCTCCTCGGTGTAGTAGCAGTCGGGGATCTCCTCTCCCCCTAAAAGGGCGCTCTTGCCAAGCAGCTCAGCTAGCGAGCTAAGGTCAACGATCTTATGGGCTACATTTAGCCTTTCGGCTATCGCCGCAGCGCATTCTATCTCCTTCTTGTGCCTCTGGGCATAGTTGAATGTGAGAGCCTCTACCTCATATCCCATCTCCAGCATCCTGTAGAGGAGGGTGGTCGAGTCCAGGCCGCCGGAGAGAATCAGTACTGCCTTCATCGCCTATCCTTTATCCTTCATCCTCTATATTCCATCCTCTATTCTGTCTGGTAGTTCCAGCCTGACCTCTTCTCGTCTCTTTTTTCCGGTCGGGCAATGATGGGGGCGGCTGAAGTCCTCTCCACTGCTTTCAGGTGGGAGAGAAACCTCTCCTCGCTGTAGCCGAAACACTCTAGAACCTTCATGGGGCTGACAAGGACATAGCCGCTGCTGTAGTTGCCGCTCTCCTCCTCTTCCACCAGCTCTCCCAGGACCTGTCTGCCGTGGGCAAAGGCCCCGGTCTCGACGAAGGCAAAGCGTCCCAGGCCGTCGGAGATCGAGAGCCACATATGGGACTCTTCATCCCCTCCCCTGAGGGCAAAGCTGGCCATGGTGCTGGGATTGTATCCATGCTCCTGCAGAATCCTTGTGGCAATGATGCAGGTGTCCATGCAGTCGAATCTGCCGGCGGAATAGTTTTCGGTATAGCGATAACTGCTCAGGATATCCTCAATGTTGCGGCTGAAATTGAGATCCCGGGTCACCGGCAGATCCTGGGCCAAAAAGAGATCCGAGCCCAAAATCAGGCAGGGACCCTGAGCAGAACAGGGCCCCGCCGCCAGGAGAACGGCCAGCAGAATTGCATTAACGGTCAAGCTTCTCTTCACTGATAATCCCATCCTTTAGATCACGGTCCTTTAGATCATGGCAATAGCAATTGACACTCCCGCTTTTCTGGAAGACGGCTTTGACCTATCCTATCCCACCCGCTTGAAGTCTATGAACCCCTGCTCCACATCCACAGAGACGAGTTCCACCTCTATCTCATCTCCCACATCGACGCCTTTGCTTCCCGCTTTCAGCATCCCTTCTACGGGAATATCCAGCAGCCGGACCCAGGTTCCCTTCTCTGATGCGCCGGTGACCATGGCCGAGAACCTCTCACCGATCCTGCTTTCCAGTAGAAGAGCAGCAGCGGACTTGCCCACCTGACGCTCCACCTTGACTGCAAGATCCTCTTTTCTGGTGCAGCTGTCCGCCAGTCTCTCCAGTTCATCCTGGCTGTAGGGGACCGGCCGGCCCTCTATGGCCGCCTTGAGCAGGCGCTGAGTGATCAGATCAGGGTAGCGGCGGTTGGGTGCAGTGGAGTGGGCATAGTCCTTTACCGCCAGGCCGAAGTGGCCCGGGGCCTCCTCTCCGGGCTTCTCCGCCACATACTCCCCATTTCCCAGAAGCTTAATCACTGCCAGGGATAGGTCGGGAAAGCGAAGCGGATCGGCCTTCTTCATCATAGTCAGGAATATCTCCAGCTTGCGGGGGGAGGGGCTCCTCGGCAGCCTGAAGGCGTGAGCGGCGGCGATCTCCACAATTCTGTCCCACCTGCGTGGGACGCGCACCACACGGCGCAGGGAGGGGATGCCCCGCGCTCCCAGAAAGCGCACAGTCACACCGTTGGCCGCAATCATGAAGTCCTCGATGATCTGCTTGGCCCGGTTTGTCTCCTCCACCACCAGGTCGGAGATGAGATCCTCCTGGAAGACGGCCTTGGCCTCTATGGTCTCCAGGCTGAGAGCCCCCTCCTGATGGCGCAGGCTCTTCATCTTCTGGGCTGCTTTATCCTGGAGCAGGATATTTTCCGCTAGGCCCTCTACTGCTGCCACCGCCGCCGGCATCTCCGTCTCTCCTTCCAGCCATGCTGCCAGGCTGTTGTAGGCAAGCTTGGCATGGTTGCGTACGGCAGCCCGGTAGACATCCGAGTCCAGGAGCCTTCCCTCCGGATCAAGGGTCATATCCACCACCACCGCCAGACGGTACTGGTTTAAGTTGAGGGAGGTATAGTCGGTGGAGAGCTTGAGGGGGAGCATGGGAAAGATCCGGGCTGCGGTGTAGATGGAGGTGGTGTTGGCCTGGGCGTCCCGGTCGATAGCCGAGTTCTTTTTGACCAGAGAGTCCACATCGGCTATGGCCACCAGAATCCTGATTTTGCCCTCCGGCAGGGCCTCGGCCACAGTGAGTTGATCCAGGTCCTCCGAGTCGTCGTTGTCGATGGAGGCCCAGAGCATATGCCTCAGATCGCGGGCAGCCGCTGCAGAATCAGGCTTTGCCGGCGCCTGGATTTTCTCCAACTCAGAGATGCATTCCCGGGAGAACTCGGGACGCAATCCCCTCTGGAGCATGGCTCTTTTTGCTATATCTTGCAGGATGCTTTTATTCCGGATCTCTGGCTCTCTGGCGGCAGCTTTCATTAGATACTCCTCTCTGGATTTTAATTTTCCATTCTTTAATTTTCCATTCTATTTAACTATCTTTTCCCCGGCAATATAAAGGCTGATTGACGACAGGTGGATTGGAAAGCCGACTTCAACTCTCGATCTCATCAAAACGGTAATCCTCCCATCTTCTCTCCCCCAACAGCACCTCGAACTCGGGTGGGGTGAGGATGGGCACGGCATATTTGGCCGCATCATCCAGGGCCACCCGGGGGCAGGCGGTGGAGACTGCCGCCTGGACTCCGAGATTGAGAAGCCGGTCCGGCTCTATGTTGTCCAGGCAGACCAATAACATCTCCCGTCCCCTGGCCTCGCCCCTGGCCTTGAGCTGGCGGGCCAGGGCCATTCTGCTCTGGCCAGGCTTCTTGGATACCAGTACGGCAAACCTTTTCGCTTCCGCAGCCCGGCAGATGGCGGCATAACGCCGGCGAAGCATGGTATCTATATCCATCTCCGAGACCTCCCCAGTGAGGGGATCAACGGTCACAACCCTCTTTCCTGTGGCCAGAGCTATGCCCAGGGGATGAAAGCGGCCTGTGCCCAAAAAGAGAAACTCCTCTACATCCAGGGCTCTGACCGAGCTATAGCAGCATCCCAGGACCTGACCGGGACGGCTGATCCTGCCACCGGCCGGACCGACAATCGCCTCTAGCCCCACTTCCCTGAGAGCCCTCCGGGCCTCTTCCAGCTTATGGGCATGCTGAATGGTGGTGGCAAGGCCCACCCTTCTCTCCCGCAGGGCTGTGGCGGCCTTTTTTGCCGCCGAATAGAGATCGCAGTCCATCCTGGCCTCAAGAAATACTGTCTTGCCGTCTCCTTCTCCCAGCTGTGCATGGCCCAGGTGGAGCATCAAGTCAACCTCGCCGGCCAGCCTCAGGTCCAGGTCGCAGGCTCCAAAACAGGGATCTCCGGATATGATGACCTCCGCACCGGTCAGCTCCTCAATCTGCCGGGCCAGGGCGAAAAGAGTGCGCTTCAGCCCCTCCGGAGCCTGCAGACCCACCCTTCCCGCGCCACTTTTCTGGATCAGATCTACTGCTCTATCCAGGTCCAGGTCGTAGCCGGAAGACCGCTGCAGCGCGTCGGTTATGGAACGGGAGGAGGATTTGGGAGGGCCGTCGCCGCCCGGACCGGGATTACAGCTAGAACCAGCGGTCGAGGGTGCTCTGGCCACGCCTGTACGCCTCCTCTATCTTTTTAGCCGTTTTCTCCACCCGCTCTCTATCGAAATCCCTCTCCTCCACCAGAAAAGATATTACCTCCTCCGCGCGGGGCTTTTTCATCTTGATCTCATAATCGTCTGTGACGGGAGGATTGAGGAACAGTTCTCTGATCTCCTCTAAATTGTCGATCTTCTCTTCCCGACCGGCCAGGATAGTCTCCAGATCCCCCTTCTCCCGGATCAGCTTGAGGGCGGTCTTGGGTCCGATCCGCTCCAGGCCAGAGTTGAAGTCTGTACCGCACATGATGCCTATCTCCACCAGCTGCCTCCGGCTGATGCCCAGTCTCTCCAGCTCCTCCTCCAGCCGGATAACCTCCGGCTCCACCTCCACATAGATATTCTTTCGGGGCAGCTTTCTCTTGCCGGTTATAGCCAGGTTTCTCACCACCTGGGGAGCACCAAAGAGGAGGCTGTCGTAGTCCTGGCTGGCAACATGATTTACATCTCCCTTGCGGGCCATATAAGCCGCCTGGGCCTCGCCCTCGGATGGAGCAGAGATCACCGGAAGACCGAGAGAGAGTATCAGCCTCCTTCCATCCTCCAGGATCTCGGAGTTTATGCGGGAGGCTGCCTGGGCATACTTGAAGCCCTCCCTGCCCTCGGCCACTGCCTCCTGCCAGGCGGCCTCAGCCTTCTCCCTGCTCTCCGATCTCTCTGCCAGAGTATCGGCCTTAAAGGAGGGCGGCTCTCCATCGAAGACGAAGGCCAGCTTGACCCCTGCCTCCAGCAGATTGGCGGTCCGGTAGAGCAGGCCGGAGAGATGGGATGTTACCCGGCCCTGGCGGTCCATAAGCGGCGTGCCGTCCTTCTGCCGGATTATGCTCAGGAACTGGTAGAGGGTATTGAAGGCATCAACCGCCACCCATCTTCCCGATAGATCCTTGATCTCGATTCTCCTTCGCTCCAGCAAGTCGCCCAGATCAACTCCCATGATCAAACCTTTGCATCCTTCCCCCTGATAATAATATCTTTAAATACGAGTTTGCAGAAGATATGATCTGGAGCATAGCCTATGATTGAGATCACTGCAGCAGCAGCAAATATGATCAAGCAGGGCCTGGTTGAGGGCAAGGTGGTAAGGATGTTCCTGGCGGCCATTGATAGCAGCGGCGCGAGCTACGGCCTGGGAATAGGAGAGGCAGAAGAAGGGGATAAGGTCTTTGAGAGCCGGGGGGTCGAGGTCCACATGAGCGCCAAGGATGCTGAGCTGCTGGGCGAGACCATAATCGATTATATCGATGATGAGGAGCTGGGAAAGGGTTTCATCATCCGCGGCCCTGAAGATGAGGTAGACGGATGCTCTTCCTGCGCCAATGCGGGAACCTGCGATCATGATCACGATAGCTGTGATCACGATCACAATGGCTGCGACCATGATCATGGCCACGAAGGATGTGGGTGCGGCCACAGCTAACTCTTTTTAGATAAAATTGATTTAAGTCTTACTTCTCTCGCTCTTGCTTTTGTCAAGACCCTAAGCACTTAGAAAACCTCATGCTTGAATCGGAAATTGCAGTGGCAGGTTTTATATTCTAGTGGTTCTGCTCTCTCTGCCGGGAGTCTGAGAGAGGTGCCTCTACATCCTACCATTGCCAGCTGCTGTATCTGGGGCTCCAATAATGATCGATCTTATAAGCATGTTGGGACAGCTATTAACGGGATAATTGTTCAAGTTGCATAAGGCGTGTAAGACATGAGATACATTGTGGTCACGGGCGGGGTTATGAGCGGTCTCGGCAAGGGCATCACTGCTGCATCCATCGGCAGGCTGCTCATGAACCGGGGTTATAAGGTTACAGCTATCAAGATAGATCCATACATCAATATCGATGCCGGGCTGATGAGCCCCTTCCAGCATGGCGAGGTCTACGTTCTAAAAGACGGGGGAGAGGTGGACCTGGACCTGGGCAATTACGAGCGCTTTTTGGATGTGGAACTGACGCGGGACCACAATATCACCACGGGCAAGGTCTACAGCACAGTGATCGAGAAAGAACGCCGGGGGGAGTATCTGGGCAAGACGGTGCAGATCATCCCCCACATCACCGAGGAGATCAAGAGGCGCATCCGCCAGGTTTCCAGGGACGGGGGCTGCGAGATCTGTCTGGTGGAGGTGGGCGGGACGGTGGGAGATATCGAGTCCATGCCCTTTTTGGAGGCCATGAGGCAGCTCAAGTACGAGGAGTCGGGAAATATCTTCTTTGTTCACGTGACCCTTGCCCCCTCCACCGTAGATGGTGAGCAGAAGACCAAGCCCACCCAGCACAGCGTCAAGGAGATGCGCCAGCTGGGCCTGCAGCCGGATATGATCGTGGTCCGGTGCGAGAGGCCCCTTTTGGCGGAGACAAAGCACAAGATCGCCCACTTCTGCGACATGCCCATGGAGGCGGTCATAAGCGCCCACAATTCCGACGACATCTACCGGGTGCCACTACAGATGGAGGCGGAGGGACTGGCCAGGTATATCATGAAGGCCATGAGGCTCTTTCCCCTGGAGGAGAGGCGGGACTGGGATGAGTTTGTGGCCAGGATGGATGCAGCGGAGGGCTGTGTCAAGGTGGCCATTGTGGGCAAATATACGGTGGGCAGCCAGTGCGCCGATCCCATGGAGGATGCCTACCTGTCCATCCGTGAATCATTAAAGCACGCCGGAATTGAGGCAGGGGTGAAGATCGATGTGCAGTGGGTGGATGCCGAGGAGCTGGAGCACGGCTCGCCGGACCTGATCTTGCGGGAGGCGGACGGCATACTGGTGCCGGGCGGCTTCGGCTCGCGGGGCACAGAGGGCAAGATGAAAGCGGTGCAGTACGCCCGGGAGATGCGGGTTCCATACCTGGGGATATGCTTCGGCATGCAGCTTGCCGTGATCGAGTACGCCAGGAATGTCTGCGGCCTGGACGGCGCGTCCAGCAGCGAGTTCGGGGCCACGCCTCATCCGGTGATTGCTCTACTGCCGGAGCAAGAGAAGATCAGGGATATGGGGGCGACCATGCGCCTGGGCAATTATCCCGCCCACCTCAAGGAGGGCAGCCTGGCGCACCGGATATATGGCGTTGAT
>JADHEF010001417.1_pt1 | contig 14890 bp, 13 predicted proteins | sample 8952391 | NCBI WGS metagenome assembly JADHEF01 (sample SAMN16124439, study PRJNA663245) | bioreactor sludge metagenome | isolation source: sludge (nitrite) | place: India:Bengaluru | collected 2019-02-28
CGGCAACCGCAGGCTTCGCCGCCTCGCGGTTGTGCAGCGGCTTCGGCACCGCGACCGGCGGCACAGCGACCGGCGGCACAGCGACCGGCGGCACGGCCGCCGCGCCGGGCGCGGCCCCGGCCTTTGCCGCAGCCGCCACGCGCTCGCGCATCCGGTTCAGGATGCCGACCGCCGCCTCGCGGTTCTCCAGCAACTGACCGCGCCAGAAACCGCGGTCCTCGTTCGGGATCACATCCTTGAAGCCCTCGGCGTCCTTATCCGCCAGAGCATTCTCCGACTTGAGGATCTGTTCCATCAGGACCTCGTTCTTCGCCTTCTCAAGCGCCAGCGCCTCCTGCAATTCCGTCACGCCCGCTTCGGCAACCGCGCCGCCGTCAACCTTCACTTCATCGCCCATAAGACCCTCCTGTTGAGTGTTTCAACCGCCCTACACCTAACGCAAATTATCAACATTTCTTTTTCAACTCTTCCCTCACTTGAGCGTTGAACGTTTCTCACCCAACTCCCGTTTCACAACTTCCCGAGCCGCACCCAACCTCTGCGTCTCCCGCGTCTCTGCGTTACTGTCTCCCGTCACCGATTCATCCTTCATCCTTTCGCCTTCATCCTTTTTTCTCGCCTCCGCTTTCGCCCGCCTCACCGCCAGCGACGCCGCCCGCGCCACATCCGACCACCGGTTGCCAATTTCCTTCCCGCCGCCCTCAGTCCTCAGCCCTCTGGCCTCAGTCTTCCGACCTCCGTCCTCAGACCTCCGATTCGCAATCGGTCTCCCTCCCCGAATATTCGGCTCATTGGTCAGAGCGACGCTCACCAGCTTCACCGGCCGGATCTTGCCGCCGCCCAGATCCTCGCACTGCGAGGGCGGGGGGAAGACAGGGCTCATGAGGCGGAACCTGCCGCCCCGAACAGCCGCCAGACCAGCATCCGACCATCTCACGCGTGCCCACAATCCCGTATCGCGCGACTCCAGATCGGAAATCCAGCCGGCGGCCTCGCTCGACTTCTCCGTATCCAGCGAGAAGTGATCGAAGTCCACCAGGACACCGGGGAAGTTGGCGTCAGACTTTCGGCCGTTGAAATCCGCCGCGATCCTGTCGCACGCCGCGCGGTCAATGACCTGCGTGACACCCGCCCCGACATGCGGGAAATCCCCGCACGGCGTCACCTGCACCCAGCCGTCTCCGGCCAACACGAAATCTTTATCGCCCATCATTCGAACCCTCCAATAGAGGGCGAGAAATCAACTTTTCTGTCCACTGAAAAAAGAAAGGCCGCGCGGTTTCCCGTGCGGCCTTTTTCATTACTTTATTTTTTCGACGTTTAAACTGAGGGGCTACAGTCTGTCATAGACTGCCACTTGCTGAATCGCCTCCATTACTGTATTCGCCCTGTTCAGGAGCGAACCATAAGCCATCACCCGGCTTCACAGCAATACCGTACGTACAAAGAGAATAGCGATCCGCTACTGACTTCTAATGCGGAAGAAACGTGTTTTATAGGTGTCATCAAAAGGTATATTCAGTTTGATCTCGCTACCCTCGATGGTAAACGTATCAAATTCCTGCCAAGAATCCGGCGCAAGCGAGTCGCTCCACTCCAACGTGTTTTTGGCACCTGGCGTCACGCCCTCGGCATCTACTGCGACATAACCGTTCTGTTTCAAGGGTCTTATGGCAGAGATCCTGACACTGTTCGTCGGATAAATGGAACAGGGACCAGTGTAACTGTCAAAGAACGTTGGTGATGCGCCCTCCATTGATCTCCCCCAGCACTTGCCTAGGTTGATACGGGGGCTTCCCGTTGGCATCGGCAGGCGAACGGACATCTCGGCCGAATCGCCGACAGAAATGCTGGCAGTCTCCACCATCGTTGTACATATCCCGGTCCAGTAGAATCCTGCGTCGTTTTGCGCAGTCCAGCCGCCCGCCCACCCGACAGGTAGCGTTATCCATTCTGGAGGTTCATCTGATACCCAATCCATTAGTCTTATGCCGGAGACCGCCTGCGATGAAGCATTCGTGACCAACATTGAGAAGACCATTTCAGAACTGTTTGTAACAACCGCTGTCGTACGGATGTCCACCGGTGGCTTGCCTTCAGGCGGCGGCTGCGTCCAATCGGTACCGTTAGTTTCACATACGGTATACGCACCCGCAGGCAACAACACGCCATCACTCACACTTCTTGCCGTGACTACGAAAGGCCGCGAGAAATCCAACGTCGCCGAAGTCGTCTGAGTGGGTCCGTTATCTGCCCAGAAACGAGTAACAGACTGAGTAATAACGCGTCCTTTGACACGTATTCGACAGATTCTTCCATTGCTTGCCAAGAATTTGACGGGGGGACTGTATGAATTACGTATTATCGACAAACCATTAATATACATGCCGACATCTTTAGATAAATAGCTGCCGCCAACATAGACACCATCTACGTAGACTGAAAGCTCCGCAAGTACCGCAGATGAGCACCCCATCCGAATTTCTGAATGAACAAACAGTGCGCTGTTCACAGACAACGACACTTCATAATTTTCGGTCGGTGACGCGGACGGCACATGAAGTTCTACTGGAGGATATTCAGCCCAAGCCTCCGATGATGCGTACGAGAACGAGGCGTCCGATGTGGCATTTCCGCCATCTCCCTTTCTAGAGTAAGCTGAACAATTTACAAGAAGTGTTTGCGCCTCATCTCCTATCGTTACGTAAGAGTAGGACCAGCTTTTATCGGTAGCCGTTAGCGAAATGGGCAACAAATAAGCACCCGATTCAGAATACGAAACTATATTATTATCCGCCTGTGCTTTCACAAACCAATATAAGTTTGTATCAAGTGCGATGCCGGCTTTCGGGCTGATGGATGCGAGAATCGCGATTGCCGCAAATCTCTTCCGAAGTGATTCACTTGTGCTATGAATCTGTATTCTAGAACAAGGTGCTATCATAATGCCTCCTTCCTGTTTGCGTTCTATTCAACCAAGCGACAAAAAACACATCTCCCGCAACAACAGCGAAAACTACTATTTAACTAATGCTCATATCGAGCTAAACATCAAACCTTACAAAAAATTGTATCATGGCAATCAAGTTGCCTTCAAGCGCGTTTTCTTCAGCAGCGAAGTTTTAAAGCAATGCACGGAAGACCCAATCTACCTAACCCACTCCAATCATGTTAAGCTTGGCATACTGTGAGAAACACTCCCGCTACTCAGCCACACTCGCCACCCCGGCCGCACCTGCTAATCCCTCCTCCATCCTCATCTCAAACCCCGCCTCCACCGGCCAGCCGGGGAACGCCGCAGCCAGCAATGGCGCGTCGAAGTCCCTCTGTAGCGCTTCGGACACCATCACCGCGTCAGCCTTCGCTACCTGCCGGAACGCCTCCTGGTGCGCCGATCCGGCCAGCGTGCCGCTGCCGCTCTCGGTCAGCATGGTCAGAAGCCCGCCCGTGCCGAGCAACGTGATTTGCCTGTCCAGATAGTCCAGATGATCCCGGAACGGCGGCTTGCCTGTGCCGCCGCCGGTCACGTACTTGATGTCCGATCCGTTCGGCAGATACCCGCGCCCGTCCTTCATGAGGCTTTGCGCGACCTCAAGATATTCCGCCTCCTTGTCGGTCGACACCCCTTGCGGCCCCACAATGAACATCGAGGGTATCCCGTAGACGTCCAGATAGCTCGACCAGTCCCGCAGCGCCATGTTGCGACACAAATACTGCACCGCCAGAATCCGGTCCAGCGCCATCGGTGCCTCGCAGATCACGAAGTTCCCGCGCTCGATCCCTTCCCCCTTCTCCACCCCCGACTTCGCGTCCCGGTTGTACGTCCACTCGCCAAACATTCCCTCCCGGCACCAGAACCACTGTTCCACCGGCTCCAGCCGGATCACTCCGCCGCCCTCGCCGATATGCTTCTCGACGTGCGCGAACCCGCGGAACGCGCTGGTGGCGAGGAACGCCACTGCCTCCTTCAGGTTCCCGACCGCATCGTACGCGTCCCGCAGATATGCGGCCTGTTCACCGGCCAGCACGGCGTCCGTCGGCGTCTCCTCGGGCTGCACGTCCCACTGGCACGACAGCAGGGCCGCCCGCCGCCGCGCGACCACCGTGGCGATCAGCGCGTCCGACCGCTCCATCGCCTGATAGAACCACTGGAGATCCGCGAACGCCCCGCGCTCGCCCTGTTCGACCTTGGCGACGATCCCCTCCAGCGTGACCCCGCGCAGCGGGTTCATGTACTCGCGCCACTGGTTGCTCTTTGCTCGTATAGACCGTCAGTGCCATATCCGCGCCTCCATTTAAGGCGCAGAATCAACACAGCGCGTGAAAACTTGCTCTACAGCTTTTAATGTATTCGAGGTAGCCGAAACGCGCTACACTATCAGTCATGGTGTAGCTAAAGCAAGAACCGCAAAAAAACAAGCAGTCAGAGGAGTGTCGGGAGGAATAATGGGGCGTAAACCTCAGAAGACCTGCCGTGAATCACTCGGAAAGAACGTCATGTATGAGGTGTGCAGGAAAGTCCCTGCTATTAGTGAACCTCACTTGGATTTTTGCGAAAAGGAGGAGAATACATGCCACCGCCACTTCCTGACAGGCAACAGCTTCTTGGATCGATAGCAGAAGCATCACTGAACGGCAATCTTGGTCTATTTGTCGGTGCGGGCTTCTCAAAAGGCGTGCTTCAATACCACCAACCAGTCCCTGCATTGGGATGGGGCGAACTTCTCGAGTCCATATGTGGTGAGTTTGGCTTAACCTACAACGACTTCGCAAAACCAGGGGTCTCATTTCCTGATGTTGCGTCAGCCATTTGTGATGCCTTCGGCAAGAAGCAAAGTCCATCACTTCCGATGGCAGAAGCACAACTTCGATTCAAAGAAGCTGTCGCCCGCCACACCACTTGGTACCCTTCAAAGGAACAGCGCAACCACTTTGGCCCTATTTTGTGCAACCTCGCCCCAAACTGGATCATTACAACAAATTACGATCTCGTGATTGAATCTCTTTTGGTGGGAAAAGCACTGACTGTCGGGCCAGGTAAAGCACTGCCAAGCAGTCGAAATCTCATTCCCGTGTACCATCTCCACGGAATGAAATACGCCCCGCAGTCGATTATTATTACAAACGAGGATTACGTATCACTTTTTCGCCCAAATGAATACAGACAGGCTAAACTTGCCACAGTTGTTAAGGAGTCGACAACCCTGTTCTTGGGATATGGCTTAGGGGACATCAATGTTCTGACAGCACTAGACTGGTGCCGCAACGTATACGTGGGCACAGCCCCAACATGCAGTACCGATTTCATTCTTGCGCTCTACAGCAAGAGCCCAGCTGCGCAACCGTATCGCAATGAACACGACATCCTTGTTATTGAGATGGATGATCTTGCTACCTTCATGGGCGAAATCAAGAGCGCTTGGGAGGCCGCGAAGACAATCTACTCTGACCAACAGCTCAAACTGGCATCGCTGGCACAACAGTTGGACACAAGTCCTGCTGCAATGGTGGATCAATTCATTGATGATCCCGCTCAGCGTGCTACAGTTCTCTCAGTTCTAAAGAAATTTGATGTTCAGCTAATCGCATCGTTCATGACCTTCTTCGCAGCCTGCTTGGACGAGACTTGGAAACGCTCTTTGCCTAGCGGGGCCTTCGAGGGCTACAACCAACAGTTGATACTGATTTTAGACCTCCTAACAACATTCGAATTCCAAGAGATGCCTCCTGCACTATTCGAGTTGCTTGCCGTGTCCTTGGAGAAACTCGGCCCTTACATAGGCACGAGCGGAGGTCAAAGCTGGGCGGCTAGCAATACATGGGCGAATCGCAAGCGGAGCATTCCAACGAGAACGGTAGAAGAGTTGCGCAACCATGCCTCGAAGCGTTGGTTCCATTACACAATGAGCTTGTTGAATGGACTCTAAGGACAATGGAGCTAGGCGCAACATTACTAAGGCTTGCACCCAGTCAAATCAGTTGTCACACCAACGTGACCGTCCTCCGGCACCCGATTTCCGCCCTTAGTCCTTCGCTGCCCAGCCTCAACATCCTTCCCGGCTCGACACCGTACGTGTGACAGCCCCACACGCCGAGCGCGAGCGCCATCACGCAGTCATCGTGATACCCGGACGGCGCGGCGTAAGAGATTTGCCCGGTCGGTCCGATCTCATACTCATACCGCTTCATCTCCGCCGTCAGCACCTCCCAAGGCCCGCTCCCCAGCCCTCCAATCATGTTAATCATGTAATCCTGTCCAAGAATCTCCTCCGCGCCCTCCGCGCCTCTGCGTGAGAAATCTCCACCTCGAGAACTCGCCGGCCACATCACGCGCCGCTGTTCGACCGCCACCATGAGGCCCTGAACAAGCTCCCGTTTGGTCTGAGCGGTGATCTTGAACCCCTCGACGTATGGCAGCACCCGGCGCAGATCATCGAAGACAGGATCGCCGACACCTGTGGCGTCCATCACAAGCCGGGCCTGCCACCGCTTCACAAACCCCGCGATACGCTCACGTTGAACAGGCCAGTCGAGCCGGTTGAAGCGCTCGATCTCCAGACATAGACCGGTTTTAGCGTCCACAGCGATCAACACCGTCCAGTCGGTGTGCTTGGCGATGTCGCACCCGACAATCACCGTCCGACGATTCTCACCAGTTTCAAGTTTCGAGTTTCCAGTTTCCGGCACCAAACACCCATCCACACCCCTGAACACGCCCGCGCTGTCTTCCAGAAACTCCGCCATGTACTCTTGCCGGAACACATCTTCTGGCAGCGTGCGGCGGGCCTCTTCCCACTCTTTCGCGGGAAAGTAAGGCGACACGTTCGAGGGGAACGTGAACGACCGGAACCCCTCTTGCCGCTCGACGCCGCGCGTGAACATGTCGTAGAACCAGTTTCTGCCGGCAGGCGTGGAGATGAACACACCCCAGCCGAGCGTCTGCGCGAGTGTCGGCCGAAGCGCGTAGTTCCACACATCGACCGGCACTGCGGCTGCCTCATCGATCACAAGACCCCGGAACCCGAAGCCGCGAATGGAGTCGGGATTGTCGGCACTCAGCATCCACACTCGGCACGGACCCTTTGCACCCTCGAATTCGACGCGGGTGGGCATCCGACCGACAACCCTCACAAAATCAGGCGCGATGGTCCGAAAGGCCTCGACGCCTCGCTCTGCCACATTGTATGTCGGCGCGACCCAGCCGTAGTCGCGCACGATCCTTGCCCCGCCGTAGCCCGCCATCTCCAAAGGCGAAGGCGGGTCGCCGCCGCCCCGATCCAGCAGCTCCGCCGCCATGCACAGCGTCTTGCCAAAGCGGCGGCCGGTGCACACAGTCCGGAACCGGGCGTCGCGGGCCTTGTGAATCGCGAGTTGAGCGGGGTGGGGTGAATAGTCGATCTGCATCCGCTAAGTCCGTTCCAACTGTTCGCTGGTGTCGGCTGCCGCCGACACCAGGCTCTTCCACTCAATCACACGGTCGCCGGTCTCAAGAACACCCTTGGTCTCTTTCGGCAACAGCGGCATGATCACGTTGATGAAGAACCACATGGGTTTCTCACGCAGCGTCTTTTCCAGCGCACCTTCGATCAACTCAATGTTCTCTTCCTTGCTGACGACCTGGTCCAGCGCATACAAAGCCTTGGCACGACCGGTCAGCAGACCTTTCGGCCTGCCACACGGATTTCCCGAAACCCCTTTTTCGAACAAAGCCATAACAACCTCCTCCTCACAAAAGGCGAAGTATCAACTTCCTCGGATTCCCTCAAACCATAAAATAATCATTGCTTCATTTACAAAAACCCTTTAATTTTCCGTGTGTATTGCGATATATGCATATCGACTTGAGGCATTTTAACTCATAAACGGGCAAAAACATGAAACACGCGTCGCGCGTCATCGCAGTTGTAAGCACACTTGGTTTTGCGCTCTTCGGTGGCATCGTCTCCACTGGCCAAGAAGTGTCGCCGACGCCTCGCGTGACAACCACGGCACCAACCGGCCAGCAAAGTCCTCATGTTCCGACGGGTTCAAGAACAGGCCAGCCGGTGCTTCGGGGACGGGGAGGCACACACTTTTCACGCGCCATGATGAATAGAGCAGATGTTTTGACCCAGGGCGACTACACGTACTACACGAACGCTGCCGGCGAGGCGATCATCACAAGACTAAACAGAGATTACTCCGGTGCCTTATCCATCACAAACTCCTTGGGCGGCTGTCCCGTCACCGGCGTCGGCAGCGACGGCGTCGGCAGCCACGGCGTGTTCATTGGTTGCACCAACCTGACCAGCTTGACGATTCCCGGCAGCGTCACCCGCATCGCGACTTGGTCGTTTCCACGCAAGCTGACAACCATCACGGTGGATCCAACCAACCCGAAATACAGCAGCTTGGATGGAGTCCTGTATGACAAGAGCCGTAACGAACTCCTGTACTGCCCGGCAGGAAAAGCGGGAAGTCTGTCAATCCCCGAAGGCGTCACCAGCATCGGAAAAGAGGCTTTTCGCAACTGCACCGGCCTGACTAACGTGGCAATACCTGCAAGCGTCACCAATATGGGAGGAGGTGCGTTCAGTTACTGTCCGAACTTGGTCTCTGTCGCGATTCCGGAAGGTGTCGCCAGCATCGAAGCTGGCATGTTCTCCTTTTGTACCAATCTGGCAAGCGTGACCCTTCCAAGCAGCATCACCAGCATCAAGCCTCAAACATTTCTGGGGTGCTCCAAGCTGAGCCATGTCAAGATCCCGGACAGGGTCTCCAGCATTGGGGACCTTGCGTTCTCTGGCTGTATAAACCTGACTAGCATAACGATACCAACGGGCGTCACCAACATGGGGAATACTGCGTTCGGCCGTTGCGCTGCCCTGACCAATGCCGTCATCAGTGATGGCGTCACCAGCATCGGCTTTGCGGTGTTCAGCGGCTGCACCGGCCTGACAACTGTCAGAATTCCTGCCAGCGTGACCAACATCGACAGCCGGGCTTTCATCGCATGCGACAATCTGGCCGCGATTAACGTGGACGTTTCCAACCCGAACTACTGTAGCGTGGATGGCGTGGTGTTCAACAAAGACCGGACGAAACTCCTTCTTTATCCAAGCGGCAAAGCCGGCCACTATGCGATACAGCCGGGAGTCATCACTATCGGCGACTCGGCGTTCTTTGATTGCAGACAACTCACCAGCGTTACGATTCCAGACAGTGTCATTGGCATCGGCTACTGTGCGTTCTCGGGCTGCAATGGTTTGACCAATCTCACGATTCCCAAAAATGTGGCAACGATCGGCATCTTCAGTACTCCCACCATCCCGGGGCGCCGCTTCCGTGGCGCCCCTTCTCTACCGTCCGCCGTCGGGAGAGGCGTGTTCCGCTGCACGAACCTTACGGCGATCGCCGTTGATGCGGCCAACACGAATTACAGCAGCGTAGGTGGCGCGTTGTTGGACAAACGGCAGAACTCCCTCGTATTATGTCCGCCCGGCATGAAAGGTGCCTATACCGTCCCCGACGGCGTCACAGGAATCGGGCGGGCGGCTTTTTGTGACTGCGCCGGCTTGACGAGCGTGTCGATCCCCGGAAGCGTCACGCGTATCGGGGAAGCCGTTTTTTCCGGTTGCGTGAGCCTTTCAAGGGCACCTGTCCTCGGTGGATCCACACGCATTATTGATCGCGCGTTCTTTGGTTGTACCGGCTTAACGAATGTGTCGATCCCCGACGGCGTCACCAGCATCGGGGATTCCGCGTTCTCTGGCTGCACCAACCTGGTGAGCCTAACGATACCTGACAGTGTCACCAACATCGGAAAAGAGGGTTTCAGCGAGTGCACCGGTCTGACAACCGTGAGGATTCCAGACCGTGTTGCCATGATGGAAGGGAGTGTGTTCCACGGTTGTTCCGGCCTGACCAGCGTTACACTTCCAGCTGGCCTCTCCGAGATTCCCGGAAGCACCTTCTTTGCGTGCTACAGTCTCACGAATCTCGTGATTCCTGATCGCGTCACCCGCATCGAGCATCAGGCTTTCGCATTCTGTAGGAGTCTGAACAACGTCACCATCCCCGCCAGCGTCACCGGCATTGATGGCTTTGCCTTCAATGGCTGTACCGGGCTGAGCAGCATCACGATACCTGACAGCGTCACCGATATCGGCGTGATGGCGTTCGGTGGCTGTACGAATCTTCCACCAGCCATTCTCACGCTGATCGCGTCCAAGACAACAACTCAACCGGTTGCGGTCTTTCCGTCAGGTCAAAACAATGTGCCGCGCAACCCGATCGCCCCCGGTTCATCGGGCGCTCGGAGTAATACGGGACGTCTTAGTGAACGCGCCATGCCGAGACTGCCGAGACAGGCAACGCAACAGTCTTTGGAGAATATAAAAGCCGTTCCTTGAAATTGATACGTTTCTTTCCCCACCCTCAAACCGTGCACTCCGCTCACGCTCGCGCCGCGTGCATGCGCACGCCATACCGGACTCGGCCCCGTCGCCGGTACGGTCACCGGCACTCGCTTGCCGCTGTGGCAGGCCCGCCGCCGCTTTCCCTTTACTCAATATGGCCGTCTGCAACCCTGGCGCAAATGCCGCTCACTTGCTGAAGGACACCGACAGCTCGTAGTAGGTCAAAACCCCCCACGGATAACCGTTCGCTTCAATAGAATTGAAGGGGCCTCCAAGCCTGATCACAACGTTAGCGTCAGCCCACCTTCGCCCCATTGAAAAGCTCAAGTCGCCCATCTCATCCAAGGGGGTGCCGCCGCACTTTGCCTCCGTATCCTGCAGGAGTGTTTTGAGATAGCCGTGATTTTTTTCGTGATAATAAACACTGAGATGAACGATCCTCCCATTGCGTGCGTTCATTTGCACCATGTGCTCTTCTCTGTTTGTCGGCATAAAGGTATAGTATCTGTCCCAGTTGCCATCGGTGTCGTATGTGTCCCTGTAGTGCGTAAACCGGAGTCCGCTTGAAGCCTCCGCTTGCTGAATGGAATCACCCATTCGTATGCCCAGAAACTCATGCGGCAACGGTTTCGAGGTTCTGCACATTTCCCGCTTTACGGCATCAAGAAACGCACTCTGCGTTATCGGTGTGGCGAATTGCTGGTTATATTTGCTGTCGCCGGGCGCACGCAGAAGGAATAAGACGTAGTCACCACCTTTTTGGGGATTGGCATCGCCTCTCGTGATGTAGTCATGCTGATGAACAGTGATCTCGGCATTGGTTTCGGCCCCCTTGATTGTTCTCAGAATACGGAGTGTGTATTCCCTCTGCAGTCTGAAGTGTTCGCGTCTTTGGGAGACGGACAGAACATTGCCGACAACGATATCGGTGGATTCGCTGACCACTTCCTCGAAACTGGCACAGCGAACAGCGGATAACGCATGCGCATCGCGTGAAAAAACGACCATCAATATAATGAGTGGAAGCCTCTTCATTTGGGCGACGTAAGCACGTAGCGTTTTCATTGGAGACCCCATAATTCCGTTTACACTTCGCTTTCAAACCGATTCAAATTTAGCATAACACAGCATTCACCAGAAGCCGGATCACCAGTCACGGCCCTGATTTGCATGTGCGACGAGGAGCGCCCCACGCGCTCCTCACAGCGTCAACGTAATCTACCGCGCCGGTTAAGCGAGGAGATCCTCCCTCGCGCATTCGCGCTCCGATGCGCCCATTAAAAACGAAGCGCATGCGGGCAGAGCGCACTTGATTTTTCAGCCGTTATCCCGGCGGCGGGTACTCCCGCAAAAAAGCTCGTGCGCATCGTCCCGTGCCCCGGAGCGTCACCCGCCCTTTTTTTGCCCCAAAAATCGTGCCGCGCCACCGGCGCGGCTATCCAGCCCGTCGCGAGTCTCGATAGCGTCTCTCTCCGGGGCCCTTTGAATCTTCTAGAATCAATTTAATCCAAAATAGGCTTGAAGTCCGCTCACTATTCATTGATTATTAATTCGCGGTAAAGAATTTGTGTTTGTAGGTACAGAAAAATGACTTTTCACGCCGCATCGTTCACAAAGGGGTGGAGAATGATGAAAATGGCATCGCTGTCTCAGGACGTTCGCTGGGGTAGAGGTGTTCGCGGTTTAACATTGGTTGTTGGTGTTGTGTCTGCAGTTACAGCATCGCTTGCGCAGGAGTTGCTTGTCGGTCAGATCGACTTCGATGATATCGAGATGACTTTCAAATAGATGGGGCTGCGTTACCCTTCCAAATGGAGTCGAAGTTATGATGAAGAACGTTTTATGTACGGTAGTGGTGCTGGCGGGGGTGCTCAATGCGCAGGAACTGATGTCCAGCCGCATGCGAGTTATAACAAATGGCGTGGAAGAGCACTATTCCGGTGCCGGAAGTTTGTTTGCCGCAATCACTGACGGAGGCTTAACCTATAGAAACGAGCCAAGAGGCGAGGTTCGCCGTTCCGACGGTGATCATGGCGGTTGCGTTGGTTGGGTAAACGACACAAGGAACGAGAAATTAGTTGTCACGTTAATAGTAGACTTTGATCATACCAATCACATAACTAAAATTCGCTACAATATGGGAAATTGCTCACGCGCGGAAACTTGGGGAGCCGACACAATGACAACACCGTTTGGCACAGTTAAGTGTCAACCTGGAAACGGGGCGCAAGGTGCATGGACAACTCAAGTTGGGGCAACAAACCTATCGACAGTGTCAATAATATTGGAGAAGACCCGAATATCTTATGAAACAGACTGGCTTTTCATTGGGGAAATAGAAATTTACGATGGCGACATGAATTTGCTTAGCGGTGTAGTACCAGTGGTGCAAGTGTCGGACTCCACGAAAGAGTCTTCGATGCAAGCAGGCAATAGCGAAAGTGATGATATCTACAATGCAAGCGAAAATCCGACCAAAGTGTTGGACTCGGTTTTGCACAAGAAGAGCCAAACGGTTGTAAAAGGCACAGTAATTGAAACGGAGGGATCTGAATTCTTGTTGCTAAAACTCGACGACGGGGTAATACGAAAATTGCCTTACGAAGAGTGGCTTGTTAAGTTACATCCGAGAAATGCTCTCATGAAAGCAGCTTATGATGGTAATTTATTCATGGTTGCGCAGTTGCTTAAAAATGACAAAACATTGGTTAACTCAAGGAACGAAGACGGAAAAACAATTTTGCATATGACTGTACCACTGGGGAATGTCGACCTAATCAAACTTCTTTGTGCAAATGGAGCAAAAGCAAACGCACAGGACTTATCCGGCAGGACTCCACTTCACGAGGCATCAAAGCTGAACAACTCCCAAATAGTCCGCATTCTCATGGATTATGGGGCCGATAAGAGTGTGCAGGATCGTGATGGTCAGACTGCGTTGTTGCCTCCTATGATGAGCATATCAGAACTTATAAAGAAGAACTGGTTAAGTGTCTCTGTTGAAGGGATAGGAATCGAGGCTGTAAAAGTAGTAGTGCGTAGAACGACGCCTGAAAAGTTTAGGCTAATAATTCCTGTTGGCACTTATTTTAAAAGCAAATCAGCAAGCCAAAATATGGTTGCAACAGAGGATGTTCTGGTTGATTTATCAGGTAATGAGACTGCCTCAATGGCGGTGCCAGCTGCATGCGTTAATATGCACAAACCCATACCAAACGAGACTTGTTCTTTCACAGTGTCTAACAAGCATCCGGATGATCAAGTCGCACGGCTTGTTCCACTGCTTAAGGGACAAGCCAATGGAATCAAACAAGCCGCAATTTGGATGCTTACGGATCACGCTTCTGAATCGGAGTTGTTAAGGATGCGAGTTTCCGTTTCGTGGGGAAATGTTCCAGTAAACAGTTATTCTGTTGTGAACGAGGAGGACATAAAAAAAGCTAAAATAATATTGCAGAGGTTTGGTAACATGTCGCAATGAGACGCTACAGCAATGCGATACCCATTCTCCAGACGCGGGTAAGGGAGGCGAAGCGGGTAAGGGGGGGGGGCATATTACGACAAACGGACCAACGGCTAATCCGTCCTCACTTTTTCATCTTCTTCTCTCCCCAATAACGCACTAATGACTAACGCAATAACGAACTAACGAACTTCCCCCTCACTTCCCCGCTCACCACCCACACGCCGAGAGCACCCTTAGCCGCGACGCCCCTCGCGCACGGCAGAGGCCTTTCCAACTCCCAGGCGACATCGCCCAGATACCATGGGTCCTTGCACTCCGTCATCTGGCGCCGCCGCGGGTCCCGGCCTAAGTAGGGCAGGGGATCAATCCTACAGCCTATAGCCTACAGCCTAACGTCTACCGGCTTCCCGCCCCCGGCTTCCCGCGCCTCGCCATGCTGAGGCGCTTGCGCTTCCGCGCCGCCTGCCGACGGGCCTTTTCCGGCAGCAGGTGCTTCAGATGCGGGTGCGCCTCCAGCGCGCGACGCAACTGAATTTCCGCTGCCTGCGGCGTCACATTCAGCTCCTCGCCTATCAGCCGGTAACTGTCCCCGCGAAACCGCCGTTGCAGAATCCGGAACGTCCGCTGCGGCAGTTCGAGCAACAGCCGCACCGCCTCGGCCAGCACCGACACCGGCAACTCCTGCTCTTCCGGCTGTCCTCCGACCTCCAGCTTCTGGCCTCTGGTTTGGGGCACGCCCCGCGTCTCGTCAAACTCAATGGCGCGCGAAGGGCCTTCCTCCAGCCCGCAAGCCGAGCAGGGGCTATCCTCATACCGATACCGGATGCCGGCACGGCTCGCCTCCTTGATCCTAACCGCAAACTCACATCGACTACAGTCCATCTTCATTCCCTACCTTTCGTCTTCATTCTCATTTCACAACTAACGCGGGCGGCAACAACAGGATGCCGGAGCCGCACCCGGCCCAAGGATGCAGGACGGCATGGACCGGCTGGGCGCTCTGCCGGGCACGCACCAACATTGTCCC
>JADHEF010001418.1_pt1 | contig 14889 bp, 14 predicted proteins | sample 8952391 | NCBI WGS metagenome assembly JADHEF01 (sample SAMN16124439, study PRJNA663245) | bioreactor sludge metagenome | isolation source: sludge (nitrite) | place: India:Bengaluru | collected 2019-02-28
GTGACGATATAGCTCAGCTAAGCCGATCCTTATATCGGCAGAAGCTTCTTGCGGCTATTCAGACGAGGAAAGCAGCGAGAAGCTTCTGCCGATATAAGGATCGGCTTAGCTGAGCTATATCGTCACGCATCGAGCTCCAATCTCTGCTTTCAAAATTGCCGGAGAGCATCCTTAGATCTAAAGATGGCTCTGCCACAGAAAAATTTGCCCCTAGAAAAGGACATCCTGCCAGGGCTCAGGCTTCTACAGCCCCAGCCTGGCGAACTCCTTGGCCCAGTAGGTGATGATCAGGTCTGCACCCGCCCTCTTGATGCAGGTGAGCGACTCCAGAAAGGCCGCCCTCTCATCCAGCCACCCGTTCTTGGCCGCAGCGGCAATCATGGCATACTCTCCTGAGACCTGATAGGCGGCGGTGGGCATGCCGAATATATCCTTGACCGCCTTCAGGACATCCAAATAAGGCAGCGCCGGCTTGACCATGACCATATCCGCTCCCTCCTCTATGTCCAGCTGCACCTCCCAGAGGGCCTCGGCGAAGTTGGCCGGGTTCATCTGGTAGCTCTTGCGGTCGCCCCAGGCGTAACCGGATTCCGCAGCATCCCGGAAGGGGCCATAAAAGGTGGAAGCATACTTGGCGGCATAGGAGAGTATGGGGGTATCGGTAAAGCCGTCCACGTCCAGCGCCGCCCGGATGGCCCGCACCATATGATCCATCATCCCGCTGGGAGCTATGATATCCGCTCCCGCCGCGGCGTGGCTCGCCGCCGTCTCCCCCAGGAGGGGCAAGGTCTCGTCGTTGAGCACTTTCTTCCCCCGCACCAGGCCGCAGTGGCCGTGGCTGGTGTACTCGCACAGGCACAGGTCGGTTATCACCACCAGGTTGGTGTTATCCTTGATCGCCGCGACTGCTCTTTGGATTACGCCCTGGGAGTCATAGGCCCCCGAGCCGCAATCGTCCTTGTGGGCCGGCAGACCGAAGAGGAGCACCGCCGGCACCCCCAGATCCTCCAGAGCCCCCGCCTCGGCGGCTATGCTCTCCAGGCTCTGGCGATACTGGCCGGGCATGGAAGCTATGGCCTGGGGCTCGGATGCCCTCTCGTCCACAAATATGGGCTGCACTAAATTGCGGCAGGAGAGGGCATTCTCCGCCACCATATCCCTGATCCTCGGCGCTCTAAGCCGTCTCATTCGCCTCATAGATCCTCCTCCAGATGGAACAGATCGCATGCTGCCTTCAGGATAGCCGCGTCCTCCTCCTCCGCCGCCCTCTTCAGGGCCTTGGTTGGCTCGGAGAAGAGCTTGTTGACTATGGAGTGGCTCATGTCCTGCAGGACCTTCTGCTCTATCTCCCCCAGGGTATGCCGGGCGGAGAGCTTGTTCATGGCCCTTCGGACCTCCTGATCCTTGATCTCCTGGGCCTGTGAGTACAGCCGTGCCAAGAGATCCTCGGCCTGCTTTCGCTTGTACTTGGCCAGAAGAAGGCCCATCTCCTCGGCGATGATCTCCTCCACCCGCTTGGCCTGTTCCATCCTTTGCGTGATGTTCTCGTTGCTGATATTCTTCAGGCTGTCGATATTATGCAGCTCTACTCCGGAGACCTCTCTCGCCGCCTCGTCAACGTCCCTGGGATTGGCGATATCTATGATCAGAAGCTTATTGTCCCGGCCTAGCATGGCCTTCTCGATATCCTCTCGGAGCAGGATATAGTGCGGCGCAGCCGTGGCGCTGATGACCACATCCGCGGCTCGTAGCCGCTCTTTCATCTCCTCGAAGGGCACCGCCTCCACCCCCAGGCAGCTGGCCAGGCACTCGGCTGAGCTGAGGGTTCGGTTGGTCACCGCCAGGGAAGCGGGGCTCCGGGCCAGAAGGGCCCGGGAGATCAGCTCTCCCGTCTCCCCCGCTCCGATCACCAGCACCGACTTGTCCTTGAGGTCCCCGAGGATCTCCTCGGCCAGATCTACAGCCGCCGATCCCACCGAGACCGAGCGCTCATTGATGCTGGTCTCCTTCCGGACCCTTTTCCCTACTGCGATGGCCTTCTTGAAGGCCGTATCCAGCATCCAACCGGTGGTCCCGGCCTTGGATGCCATCTGCATCAGCTCCTTCATCTGGCCCAGGATCTGGTCCTCACCAATGATCATGGACTCGAGTCCAGATGCCAGGCGCAGCAGGTGGATCAGGGACTCATTATGATCATGAAAATCGATGATGCGAGAGGATACACGGGCCTTCTTGGCCAGATCGAATAAGACCTTCTCTCCCCTCTGGCTCACGATATAGATCTCGACCCGGTTGCAGGTCTTGAGCACGGCACACTCTTCCACCCTGTCCTGGGAGGCCACCCACTTGAGGAGGGTGGGCACATCTCCGTGCCAGGCTTTCTCGATCTCATCGATCGAGGCCTTGCGGTGGGTCACCAGCATCGAGGCTATCTCGCTCATCAGGGCGGATATGTGACCGGGCTCTGATATAGGCCTTTTCATAGGAGTGGTCGAGGAGCCTCCATACCTCCCGGTCCTCCAGTATCCGCCTGAGGATGGCGGCGCGATCTTCCTGCCCGGTGACAGTCGCTTTGCTCTCCTGGCGTATGGCAGAGAGCAGCCTTGCCATCTCCGATATGCTTGAACTGAACTCCTCCTCCAGCCGGAGGCGCAGGTACCGGCTCAGGGCGGGAATCTCGGTGGATATGGCAATGGATACCCTGCCGCGGCGGATGATAGATGGCACCACCACCTCCCCTCTGCCGTCTACTCTATTGACCAAAATCCCCCTGGCTCTGCACTCTGCCTCAATGGCCTGGTTGAGCTTGATGTCGCTGGTGGCAGGCACAGCCAGAAATGCCCCTTGCAGATGCTGGGAGAAGCCGGAGGATAGGTCGCAGCAGACTGTCTCCACCCTATCCCCACTTCTCTCCGCCAGCTTTAGCAGACCCTCTGAGAAGTTTAGGGAGCAGACTTTCACCGGCCCATAGCGGGAGAAGAGCTCAGCCTTGCGCGTACCCACGCCGCCTCCCCCGAAGATCACCACCAGCCGTTGGGAGAGATCCAGAAAAAGGGGCAGCAGGTGATCCTCCCCACCATTTTCCCGCTCCATCAGTTCCTCTTTCATCTAGATCCTGGCCGAGGTCTTCTTGTATTCCTTCTCGCTGAAGAGCACCCTGTATTCCCTGATTCCGGAAATTTTTGACAGCCGCCTTGCCGTCTCCAGGCACTCCTCCCGGCTCCGGGAGTGGACCATGGTGTAGAGATTGTAAGGCCAATCCTGGCAGGCAGCCCTCTCATAGCAATGAGTCACCTCATCGTCCGATCCCAGGATCTCGCCTGCCTTTTGCACCTCATCCGGGGCCGCCCTCCAGGCGATCATGGCATTGGCCACTATTCCCAGAGCCCGATGGCCTATGGTGGCGGCAAAACGACGGATTATCCCCTCCACCTCCAGAGAGATGAGCCGATCTACCACCTCCTGCTCGCTCATGCCCAGCTTTTCTCCCAGGGCCTGGTAGGGCCGGCTGGTGAGGGATATCCCCTCCTGGGCCGCTTTAAGGAGCATCAGATCTCTTTCATCCATCAGCGCCACCCCCATGGATCGGCGAAGGGATAGCGATCGACCCCTTTCCCTGCAATCTGGCGGGCCTCTCGGGAGGGGTTGCCCACTACGGGATGATCGCTCCAGTAGTTTCCGCCCACCGCCTCACCCCCGTCCCACTGATTGGCTCCATTGTCGGCGGCATTTTGCATACCATTGTCCAGGAAGAGGTTGTGATAGAGCACATTTTCATTGCAGTCCACCAGGTTGGCTCCCGAGACTCTATTTCCGGATATGCTGTTCTCCACAATTTTGCTGCCCTGGCAGCCGCTCATGCGCAGGCCGAAACGGCTATTCTCTTCCAGCAGGTTCTTTTCCAGATACAGCTCGCGACAGGACTGGGCAAATATCCCCTGGCCGTTGTGGCGAGCGAGATTGCCCTGCAGGCGAGCTGAGGAGAGCTGCTGCAGGGATATGCCGTCCATCTCATTCTCGCTGGCATTATTGTCCATCAGACTGCAGGAATTGCTCCCCGCCAGGGATATGCCCCGCTGGCAGAAGCGGGCCGAGCTTTCCAGAAGGGATATCTCCTGGGATTTGCGGAGCAAGATTCCATCCACCTCGATATCTGCCGCACTGCAGTTCTGAATCCGGCAGAGCCGGCTGTCCTGCAGGGATATGCCCCACTGACAGGCACGGGCCTGGCAATCGACCATGGCTAGCCCCTGCGATCCTCGGGCTCGAAATCCCTCTTCGGAGCAGTTTATGGATCGGTCCCGCTCCAGCCTGCAGCTTGAAGCTGACTCGGCGGAGAAACCAACAACACAATCGGCAGCCCTGCTATCCAATATGATGCAGGAGGTGCAGTGTAGCAGCAGATACCCCCACTCTGAGCTACCGATGCTGCTGCCTCGAATCCGGCAGCCGGTGGAGTTGACCAGGAACACTCCCGAGCTGCTGTTGCTGATATTAAGGCCCGCAGCACTGATGTTATGGCAGGATACAAGGCCCAAAAAGCCGCAATCGGAGGGCACGGCCATATCAGCCTCGCCCACCAGGTAGCAGATGGACTTATTGTCAGCCAGATTGCTTGCATCTATATCCTGGACAAAGAAATCGAAATTGGATAGCTCGGAGCCGCTCTGGCCGGAGTCGATGCGCAGGTTATAGAGATTGGCCCAGAGGCGGCTATTCCGGAGCTGATTGCCACCGCAGTTCCGGATGGAGATTCCGTATCCGTTCTGAGAGGCGGAATTATTGGCCAGGACATTTTGAGCCGATCCCTGTAAAAGGATGCCGTTGCCATTTTCCGCGAGGCAGTTGTCCCGCAGACTGTTGCCGGCGCCGCCCTCCACAAAAATGCCCGCCCGCTCGTTCTTTCGGCAGACGTTGCCGGTTATATTGCCCTTCTCCGATCCCCTCAGGCTTATGCCCACCTGGGCCCCGGATATGGTGTTGTTGCTATGGCCATTGCCTTGAGAACGGAAATCGTCTATACCGCTCACCTTCTGTCCGGATAGGTTGTTGCCGGAGATGAAATTGTCATGGGATGCAAAGAGGACTATGGCCATGCCGCTTCCAGAGAAGGTGTTGTTGGCTACCGCCGAATCATGGCACTCCTCCAGCACCACTCCTCGCTCTGCAGAGAGGCGGCAGCCTTCTACCCGACCCCCCCAGGTGCGGTTGAAGACTACTGCCGTCTCTCCCGAGATGCTGCTGGCCAGGACGGCATTTTTCGCTCCCCTTATATCTACTGCCCGGGGAGAGGTTATGGTGCAGTTTTCTACCCGGTTGTCGTCTCCCAAAATAGAGACTGCATTCGCGAGAGAGGAGATATTGCAGCCGTTGACACTGATGCCGGAGGAGACCAGGCTGATCGAGGAATCATCCTCCGGACCGATAATGTCCATATCCGATATCCTGCAGCCAGGGGAGGCTACGGTCAAGCTGCCCATTAAATTTGCACCCGGTCTTCCAGTGATGTTCAGGCTCCGGTCCACCTTTGCCCCGGAGTAGTTTCCGGGCATGATCAGGATGCTGTCGCCATCTGTGGCCAGTGAAATGGCACCCTCCAGATCCAGAGCATCGCCGGACCCTTTTGCATCCACTGTCAGCGTCTTTGCCTGGCAGGAGGAGAAGAATAGCAGAAGAACGAGTACATGCAAAGCTTTCATCAATCCTGGATGAGCCTGATCGCAAATAAAACTATGGTGGGATGGGAAATGCCCGGGGCGATGAGGCCGGGACTGGCAGAAAGATAGAAATATTGCATTTCCGTATTCTAAATTAGCCAGAGGGAGTGTTTTTCATGCCAGAGCCATTTCGCATTCTGATCATTGAGGACGATCCGGAGCATGCCGAGCTGATCAAGATGGGCTTTAGAAGGCATGATGAGTTCTTCCTGGATTATGCCGCTTCTGGAGAGGAGGGCCTGGAGATGATCTCCTCCAAAGCCTATGACCTCATATCCGTGGATCTGGTTTTGCCTGGAATGGGGGGCCTGGATGTATTGGTGCGCATCAGAAAACTGGATCAGGATATACCCGTGGTCATGGTCTCCGGTCACGGAACCACGGAGATGGCGGTGGTGGCATTTGAGAACCGGGCCACCAAATATCTGGTTAAAAGCCTGGAGAGCTTTAAGAGCCTGCCTTATGTCTTCGAGAACCTGATCCTGGAGGCCAGGTTCAAATCCAGCCAGAGAGCCATGCAATCTCAGATAGAGAGATCGGAGAGGATCCACAGGAGCATTGTGGAAAACGCTCTGGCAGGCATTTACATATTGCAGGAGGGGGCCTTCCGGCTGGTCAACCCCAAGCTGGGAGAGATATTCGGCACCTCTGCGGAGAGCCTGCTGGGCCTGCCTTTCTGGCAGCTGATCAAGCCTGATGACATGGCCTGCGTCAGCCGCCTGGAGAGCGATCCTTCCTCCGATGTGCCGGTTTATGAGGCCAGGGTGCAGCGCAAAGACGGCACATCTCGCTGGATAGAGTTTCGCACCGTTCCCATCGAATATGAGGGCAAGAGGGCTATTTTGGGCAATGTCCTGGACATCACCGCCAGAAAAGAGAAAGAGATCGGCATGATGAATGAGAGCCGGGAGCTTTTGGCCCTGGAGGGGCTGACCGAGAGCTGCCTCTCTGGTCTGGACCCGGACCGAATGCTTGGCGGCGTCCTCAGCCATATGGTATCCGGGACGCCGGGAGCGGAGGTGGCTGGCATATTCCTCTTAGAGCAGGAGGGGCTGCAGCTGCGGGCTCTGCACGGCTCAGTGGAGGAGCTGATCAGCTTTATCGAGGGAGCAGAGACTGTGCGGCTCCTGAGCCAGCCCCTCATTCACCCCACCCAGGCGACCGGAAAAAGCTGGATCTCTGCACCCATCTTCGGCAATGGCCAGACCAAGGGCCTGGCGGTGCTGGCCCTGCTTCAAGAGCCGGATCGGACCAGCCAGAAGTTTCTGGAGAAGGTCGCCGGCCGCATAGGCCGTCTCCTGGATGCAGGCTCTCCAGAGATGGCGCAGCCCTCGGCCCAGGAGATGCTCTCCCGCATCAGAGCCGGATTTATTCAGGACTAACGGCCAAAGAAATCCTCCAGCCAGTCCGCCTGACCGGGTGGGAGATAGAGCCTTCCTTCTATTATATCCTCGATCATTGCTGCCACCTCAGCGGCGCTCAAGCCCGTGGTGTCTATCTCATCCACCCGCCGGCACATATCCACCGCCTCCACCAGTATCACATCCAGGGCTTCTGCCTCCAGGTTCTCTCTGATCTTGGACTGGGAGTAGCCGCGCCCCTCCAGACGGGTCCGGAGAGCGGCGGGAGAAAGACGCAAAACTATGGCCCAATCGGCAAAATGATGGGAAAAGTGCCCCTCCAGTATCACCGTCTCTTTGCAGTCAAGGAATTTCAGATGCCCGGCCAGGGCATCCATATCCGCCTCCAGGCAGCCCCTCTCCGGATCCTGGCCCAGGTTCATCCCCCCTCTTACCAGGGAGTTGATGTCTAAAACCCGATAATGCAGCAGAGCAGCCACGGTGGTCTTTCCCGTGCCCGGCGTGCCGGTCAAGGCTATCTGCATATCTCCCGGTAAGCGGAGAGGAAGCGCTGGTTTTCTTCCGGCCTGCCTACGGTCACACGAACCTGATGCTCGCCGGAGCCCCGGAAGGAGCGGCAGTCCCGAATGATGATGCCCTGGCAAAGAAATCGCTCCACGAACTGATCGGATGGCAGGGCGGTCCGGAGGTAGAGGAAGTTGGCCTGGGATGCATCGCATCCGATCTCCCTCACCAGCCTCTCCCTCTCGGAGACGATCCTTTCCACCGAGCGGCGCATGAAGGGCAGGTCAGATAGAGCTGCCGCCCCGGCCGCGGCGGAGGCAGAGCTGATGCCGTAAAAGGGCGGGGCAGCCCGGCGGTACTGCTCGGCAATCCAGCTAGGCGCCAGAGCGTATCCCAGGCGCATGCCCGCCAGGCCGAAGGCCTTGGATAGGGTGCGACCCACGATCAGATTGTCGTACTCTCTCACCAGATGGACCAGGCTCCTCTCCGAAAATTCGACATAGGCCTCGTCCAGGAAGACTATGGCATCGGTGCTCTCCAATATTGCCCGAAGCTCTTTTTCGCTCAGGACATTGCCGGTGGGATTATTGGGAGAGCAGAGAAAGGCCATCTTGGCTTTTTCAGGAACGGCCTCGGCCAGCTCATGCTGCGGCCCGCGGGGGGAGAATATGGGCCGGGCAGCGGCCATGATGGTCAGGATCTCATAGTAGCTGAAGGTAGGGGTGGGAATGAAGGTGGTATCCCCCGGCTCCAGAAAGATGCGTGTGAGGGTATCCATGACCCCATCCATTCCCGCCCCCAGCAGGATCATATCCTCGGGAAAGCCGGTATAGGCGGAGAGCCCCGCTAAGAGCTCCTCAGGCTCGGGGTATCTCTCCATGGCCGCAGAGGCGAGGGCCTCTTTGGCCATTGGGCTGGGCCCGTAGGGATTCTCGTTGCTGCCCAGCTTGACTATATCCTCGGGATTAAAGCCGTACCTCCTGGAGATCTCCCCAAAGCCCTTGCCCGCCACATAGGGCTGGAGAGAATTCAGGGCCGGACGCAGCCGAGCCTCTCTCCAGGCCTCAGAGTGACTGGCCAATCACGCTCACCACTTGGTCTATCTCCTTCTTATCCACCACCAGGGGCGGTATGAGCCGGAGGGTATGCTCGCCGGTGCTGTTGATCAGCACCCCCTGGGCCAGGGCCTTTTCCACCAGGCTCTTGCAGTCGGCGTCAAGGTCTATGCCCACCATCAAGCCCAGACCCCGCACCTCTCGCGGCCCGAGCTTGGCAAGCTCGCTCTTAAGGTAGGCGCCATTCTCCCTGGAACGGGCCACCAGCTTCTCCTCCCGTATCACATCTATCACCGCCAGGGCGGCGGCGCAGACAACCGGCCCGCCAGCGAAGGTGGAGCCGTGGTCTCCCTTGGTCAGTACCTCCGCAGCCTCGCCTGCGGCAAGCATGGCTCCCATGGGCAGGCCGCTGGCCATGGCCTTGGCCAGGGTCATGATATCCGGCTTGACGGCAAAGTGGTCCTTGCCGAACCACTCTCCGGTGCGCCCAAAGCCGGTCTGCACCTCATCGAAGATCAGCAGAGCATTCCTGTCGTCGCATATCTCACGAGCCGCGCGCAGGTAATCAGATTCTGCAACATAGACCCCCGCCTCGCCCTGCACCGGCTCGAGGATGACCGCGCCCGTATCTGAAGTTGCCGCGGCCTTGAGGGCCTCTACATCATTGTAAGGCACAAAGGCCGCCTCGCTCAGGGGACGGAAGGGCTCGCGGTAAGCGGACTTATAGGTGGTGCCTAACGCGCCAAGGGTGCGGCCATGAAAGGCACGCTCCGCGGCCACGATCTTCGATCGGCTTTTTTGACGTCGGGTGAGCTTGAGAGCTGCCTCCACGCTCTCTGCCCCGGAGTTGCAGAAGTAGGCTTTATCCATGTCCGTCAAACCTTTCAGCTCTTCCGCAAGCAGCACCTGGTTTTCCGTATAGTAGAGGTTGGAGGTATGAATCAGCCTCTCCACCTGTGCCTTTACCGCGCCGACCACCTTGGGGTGGCAGTGGCCCACGCTGTTCACCGCTATTCCGGCCACAAAGTCCAGATACTCCCTGCCATCCGAGTCCCAAACATGGGCTCCGCTGCCGCGCACGAGAAGAACATCCTGGCGGCTGTAGGTCTGGACGATGGATGCAGCCTCGCGATTTTTGATATCAGTCTTATCGGTCATATGCATTGATCCGGCTAGATTCCCGTTGTCTCTTCTCCCCCCAATCCCCTATGGAAATGGGCCTCAGAGGACAGGGAGCTATTCATCTGCCGCCATAAATGGCTCGCTAGATGGTTCTGGTTTTATGTGAGGGAATTGTCCTCGGCAAATCCCCTCAAGGGGCTCGGCCTCCACCAAGAAAAAGATTTCGCGGAGCAAGGATCAGCGAGGGAAATTCGAGCCCCAACCCGGGATGGTCCTGTCGGGGAAAGAGGCAGGCCATATGCTCCTTGCAGCCATCTCCAGGGGCCGGCATCGACAAACTATATATTTCTCCATCCCTTTGCAACAGATGTCAGAATCAACCGAAGGGAGGGAACGCTATGAAGCCATACGGCAGGGCCAGGGCTTCTTAAGTTCGATACCCTTCGGTCTGATAAAGAGACACCAGTCACATTGGAGTTGAGGTTTTTGGCGGGCAGAGCTTGGAAGTTTGCAGACGACATCGACACGGATGCCATCATCCCCGGTCGCTATCTGGTTATAAATGAGCCGAGGGAGCTGGCCGAGCATCTCTTTGAGGGCGTCCGCCCGGAGATGGCGGTAGCGGTCAAGGAGGGCGACATTGTTGTTGCAGGGGAGAACTTCGGATGCGGCTCCTCCCGGGAGCACGCCCCTCTGGCTCTCAAGGGCGCCGGGATCAATGCCGTGGTGGCCAAGTCCTTTGCCCGGATATTCTTCCGCAACGCAATCAACATCGGCCTGCCCCTGTTCATCTGCCCGGATGTGGATAAAATTGCCGACGGCTCGGAGATAGAGATAGATATGGCCGTAGGGATAATAGAAGACAGGTCCAGCCATAAGTTCTACAAAACCACGCCTCTGCCGGATTTTCTTCAGGAGATCGTGGAGGCGGGCGGGCTGGTGGAATATACCAGACGGCAGGTAAGTGAGGTAAAGGCATGAAATACACAGTACCGGTCATCCCCGGAGACGGCATAGGCCCGGAGATCATAGCTGAGGGCTGCAAGGTCCTGGAGGCGGCGGCAGACAAATACAACTTCTCCCTGGACTGGAAGGAGTACTCTTTGGGAGCGGAGCACTACCTGAAGACAGGAGAGCTGGTCACTGAGGAGACGCTAAAGGAGCTGTCGAAATACCGGGCACTCTTCCTGGGAGCTATCGGCGACCCGCGAGTCAAACCGGGCATACTGGAGAAGGGAGTCCTCCTGACCATGCGCTTTTACTTCGACCAGTATGTCAACCTGAGGCCGGTGAAGCTCTTAGAGGGCGTCTGGACACCGCTCAAGGACAAGACCCCCAAGGACATCGACTTTGTGGTCGTGCGCGAGAACACAGAGGACTTCTACATAGGCATAGGCAGCCGGGCCCGTCAGGGAAGCAGCCACGCCGACTTTGAGATCCGGCGCAGCCTCTATAGCGTAAAGTTCGGCCTGGATATCGAGTCCGACAGCGAGGAGATCGGCTACCAGATCGGAGAGGTCAGCCGCGAAGGATGCCAGAGGGTGATTAAGTATGCCTTCGATCTGGCCATGAAGCGCCGCCGGCAGCTATCCTCGGTGGACAAGGCCAATGTGCTCAGCGACATTTACGGCTTCTGGAGAGAGGTCTTCCTGGATGTGGCCGCCGGCTATCCCCAGGTTAAGCATGACTTCAACTTCGTTGATGCCATAACCATGTGGTTTGTCAAGAATCCGGAGTGGTTTGATGTGGTGGTAGCTCCCAATATGTTCGGAGACATAATCACCGACCTGGGAGCCATGATCCAGGGGGGGCTCGGTCTTGCGCCGGGCGCAAACCTCAATCCGGAGGGGACGAGCATGTTCGAGCCCATCCACGGCTCGGCTCCCAAGTACAAGGGCCAGAACAAGGTCAATCCGGTGGCAACCATCTGGTCCGGTGCATTGCTTTTGGAGCATCTGGGCCAGCCCCAGGCTGCCTCGGATATCGTCAACGCTATCGAGAGGAACCTGCGGGAGGGCAGGATAAAGACCTATGATCTGGGAGGCAGCTCGACCACATCCGAGGTCGGCTCGGAGATAGCACGCCTTGTGGGACTGGTGTAAAGTCCCACAGGGAAAAAGCTTTTATGGGGGATGACTTTATTGCCAATTGCGTGCAGCAGAAATGGCCTAGGGCATGCCAGGCAGCGGGGGCTCGTAGCTCAGTTAGGCAGAGCGTCTGGCTTTTAAATTTTTGTATGAAGATACCAGGTGGTCGAGGGTTCAAATCCCCCCGAGCCCGTTTGGAGTTCCTTTGAGCCTGCGTGTTGCACCATTCCCTTTAAAGGTGGTTCCAGTGACCAAATTTGCCATAAGAGATCATGAGATGGTTCCGGAGCATATTTTGCTCACCCCGGAGGAGGGCGCCGGGGTGCTGAAAGATTTCGGCATAACCGCCCCCCAGCTGCCAAAAATTCATATAAGCGACCCCGCGGCCAAGGAGATCGGGGCGAAGGTAGGCGATATAATTAAGGTAGTTCGAAAGAGCACTACAGCCAGGCAATCAGTCTTCTACCGGCTGGTAATAGATTAAGGGTGGTCCTTTTGCTGGATAGAAATATTCTTTATAGCTCTTATTTTACCAGGGATAAACTGGTGCATCATCATTTAAACTCATTTAATGATTTTATTGATAAGGGACTGCAGAAGGTCATAGATGAGGTGGGCTTAATTGAGACCAACATCGAGAACACCTATGTCAAGCTGGGCAAGATCAGAGTGGAAAAGCCCATGGTTCGCGAGGCGGACGGCTCCATAGAGAGGCTCTATCCCAATGATGCCCGGCTGCGCAATCTGACCTACTCCTCTCCCATCAAGCTGGAGATGACCATAGTGGAGGGTGAGACGGAAAAGGATCTGGTGGAGGCAGACATAGGATACCTGCCCATCATGCTCAACTCCAAGATATGCAATCTCAGTGGCCTCTCTGCTGACGAGATGATAACTTACGGCGAGGATCCTTCCGATCCCGGCGGCTACTTCGTGGTCAACGGATCGGAAAGGGTGATCATGACCCTGGAGGATCTGGCTCCCAACAAGATCCTGGTGGAGTACAACCAGCGTTACGATGAGAACATTGAGGTGACCAAGGTCTTCTCCCAGAGGCAGGGCTATCGCTCTTTAGTCATTGTAGAGCGGGGCCGGCGATCCATTCTGGAGGTCTCCTTCCCCTCCGTCTCAGGAAGGATCAACTTCGTGACCCTGCTGAGATCCCTGGGATTGGAAACGGATATGGATATAGTGAAAAGCGTATCTGACAATCCCGAGATCATCAAGTTCATGCTGGAAAACCTTGAGGAAGCGGAGGTATCCAGCATGGATGAGGCTCTGGAGAAGATCGGCTCCCGGGTGGCAGCCGGCCAGGCCAAGGAGTATCAGAAGAAGAGGGCGACATATGTACTGGACCGCTACCTTCTGCCCCATATAGGCGTGGAGGAGAAGGACCGCTATGCTAAGGCCCTCTTCCTCTCTCGAATGGCTGAGGCCTGCTTCGAGCTGGCGCTCTCCAAGCGCGGTGAGGACGATAAGGATCACTACTCCAACAAGAGGCTCAAGCTCTCCGGGGACCTGATGGAGGACCTCTTCCGGGTGGCCTTCAACCGCCTCACCCGGGATATAAAATATCAACTGGAGAGGGCCAGCATGAGAAACAGGGACCTGAATGTGGTGACGACGGTCCGGGCCGACGTCCTTACCGAGAGGATGATCCATCCCCTGGCCACGGGCAATTGGGTGGGCGGGAGGACCGGCGTCTCCCAGCTTTTGGATCGGACGGACTACATGGCCACCCTCTCCCATCTGCGAAGGGTGATATCGCCGCTGTCGCGCTCGCAGCCCCACTTCGAGGCCAGGGATCTGCATGCCACCCAATGGGGCCGCATCTGCCCCAGCGAGACCCCGGAGGGGCCCAACTGCGGCCTGGTGAAGAACTTTGCCCAGGGCGTGGAGCTGTCCAAGGGCACAGATGATGCGGCAAGCATCAAGAAGATCCTGTTTGATTTGGGCGTTGCATCGGTAGGTGGTAATATTGGATGAGGGCTTAGGTTCCGGAGCGCGGATTTATGTTGATGGAGAGATCGTAGGGCATCATGATGATCCCAAAACACTGGTTGCTAATCTGCGCCGCCTGCGCCGCTCCGGCAGCATCAGCAGCCAGATGAATGTAGCCTACTTCGAGGACACCAATGAGATCTTCATGAACACCGACTCCGGTCGGGCCAGAAGGCCGCTGGTTGTTGTGGAGAACGGCCTGGCGATGGTCACCGAGGAGCATGTGGAAAAGATAAAGAATGGAGAGATGGCTTTCTCCGACCTGGTATCCTCCGGCCTGGTGGAGTACCTGGATGCAGAGGAGGAAGAGAACAGCCTCATCGCCATCTGGGAGGAGGACTTAACTCCCGACCACACCCATCTGGAGCTGGACCCGTCTCTTATTTTGGGCATAGCAGCCGGCCTGGTTCCTTACCCGGAGCACAACGCCAGCCCCAGGAACACCATGGGAGCGGGAATGGTCAAGCAGTGCCTGGGCATGTCCACGGCCAATATGCGTCTGCGACCGGACACCAGGGGCCATTACCTTAACAGCCCCCAGAAGGGAATAGTGAGGACCAAGACCTCCGGGGCCATAGGCTTCGAGGAGAGGCCGGCCGGCCAGAACTTTGTGGTTGCTGTCCTGGCCTATGAGGGCTATAACATTGAGGATGCCCTGGTCATGAACCGTGGCTCCATACAGCGTGGCCTGGGGCGAAGCCATTTCTTCCGTGTATCAGAGGCGGAGGAGCGAAAGTATCCCGGCGGCCAGGAGGACAAGTTCGAGATTCCCGATGTCGAAGTTCGCGGAGCCAGAGGCAGCGAAGCCTATGATCAGCTGGACTCGGACGGCCTGGTCAATCCCAATGCCTATGTCGCCCCCAATGATGTGCTCATAGGCAAGACCAGCCCGCCCCGCTTTTTGGAGGAGCCATCTGAATTCGGGCTCACTCCCCAGCAGAGGCGAGAGACATCGGTGACCATGCGCTCCAATGAGAAGGGGGTGGTGGAAATGTTCATTCTCTCCGAGTAATCAATAGGAAAACGCCTGGCCAATGTCAAG